>JAEEGK010001916.1_pt1 | contig 52181 bp, 55 predicted proteins | sample 8958771 | NCBI WGS metagenome assembly JAEEGK01 (sample SAMN16246547, study PRJNA631951) | gut metagenome | biome: gut microbiome; feature: rumen; material: SC-attached | host: Bos | place: Iran: Karaj | collected 2018-10 | reverse complement strand
CCCGCACCACTCCCGAGGACCTCTGCATAGGCATCCGCGGAGCCATATCTTTCCTTGAACCTGGATTGCTCGGCAGGCTGGGAATAGTCTCCCTGTCGTCCACGCTAGCCACCAATTCTGTCGTAGAGGGCAAAGGGTGCAGGGTAGGCCTGATCTGCGTTGGATTCGACGCTGAGAAGACGGACGCGGAAGAATACATTTCGATAGACGGCGGGCACAACATCCACGGAGGGGAGGAGAAGGACCTCGACGTCGCCGCCGCAGAAGCGTTCATGAACCGCGTGAAAGGGAAGGTGGACGCCATCGCGGTCAGCTCTTTCATGTCGGTCCGCAACCCCTCCCACGAGAACAGGATAAAGGAGATGGCCGCCAGGCTGATGAGAGTCCCCGTGGTATGCGGCCACGACCTTTCCTCGAAGCTCGGATTCAAGGTCCGCACCTCCACCTGCGTGATGAACGCCAGGCTGATCCCAGTCATGGATCGCCTCATCGATTCCGTGAAAAGGGTGATGGAGGAGTTCGGGATCCGCGCCCCTCTGATGATGGTCCGCGGGAACGGCACCCTCATGGGCGAGGAGATGGCCAGGGAGAAGCCCATAGAGACCATCATGTCCGGCCCCACAGCCAGCATGATCGGCGCCGTGAAGCTCACCGGCCAGTCCGACGCGTTCGTCATGGACATGGGCGGGACGACCACGGACATAGGCATCATAAGGAACGGAAAGCCGGCCCTGGTGCCAGACGGGATGACCATAGCCGGCAGAAGGACCCACGTCCTGGCCGCCAAGGTCACGGCCGCAGGCATCGGAGGAGACAGCAGGATCATGGTCAACGGCGGGAAAGCCGTCCTGAAATCAACCAGGGCCATGCCCCTCTGCGTCGCATCCGAGAGATGGCCTTCGATCCTGGATTCCCTTCTGAAAGCGGCTGCCAAAGAGGTCAAGCCGGACCCTTGCTACCCGGAGGACATGGTCTTCCTGGACACGGAGCTGTTCTACACGGTCGGATTCCCCAAGGAAGGCGTGTATCTGTCTCCGGAGAGCAGGAGCTTCCTCAAGATGGCTTCCGAAAGGCCACTGTCCCCGATCGAAGCCGCCGAGGAGATGGGCACCGCCCCCTCGTTCATCGGAGTCCGCAGCCTGGAAGCACATGGATACGTGGAGAGGATAGCCTTCACCCCTACCGACGTCCTCCACGTGGACGGCACGTACACCGAATACGACAGGGAGGCGTCGATCCTGGGAGCCAGATACCTCGCCAAGAAGTGCGGCAAGACCCCTGGAACCTTCGTGTCCGAATGCAGGGACCTGGTCAAAGCCAAGCTCTGCGCCGAGCTGATGAAGGTCATCCTGGCCGACGAGCTCGGAGACCATCCTCTGGAACCCTATGCGGCCAGCATGATCCTCAAAGCCGCCTTGGGAAAAGGCAGGGACTTCAGCTGCGCCTTAAGGCTGAACATGCCGCTGATCGGCATAGGGGCCCCGGCGAGCACGTACATCAGATGGGTCGGCGACGCGTTCGGCACCAGGACCTACATAGACCCGGATTCCGATGTCGGCAACGCTGTCGGAGCGATCGCTTCGTCCATATCCGAGACGGTGGAAGTCCTGGTCTCGCCGGAGAATCTGGACTCCCCCGAGTCCCTGTTCGAGATGTTCTCCCCCGAGGGGAAGGAGACCTGCAACAGCCTGGACGAGGCCCTGAAGCTCGCTGAAGAGACAGGGAAGAGGATAGCCAGGGAGAGGGCCGAGCGCAGCGGAGCCTGCAGCATAGCCTACGACGTCGTCCGCAGCGACCGCCACATGGGCCTCAGAGGCATGGATGTGCTGGTAGAATGCGTCATATCCGTGACCGCCGCCGGCATGCCCAGCATGTTCGGTGCGGAGAATCTATAACCCGTCTCCCACATGACGAACCGATGGCTTTCGAAATCGTCGAGATAACGCTCGCTAGCAACGAACAGAAGATAGTAAGAACCCAGAGGGTTCCGGTCGGGTCCTCCTTCTCGGACCTCGGCATGGCTATCCAGGCCGCCATGGGATGGAACGGGGGAGAGCCCCACAAGTTCAGGATCCCTGGCGCCGGAGCGGAGATCGATGACGAATCCATCATGATGACGACCTACGGAAGGCTGCCCATCGAATACGTCTACGGAGGCATCGTGCACAAGATCAGGTTCTTGGGAGAATCCAAGAGGGACTTCTCCAGCTCCTGGTTCTCGGACCGCCGCAGCGAATCCCGCTCGGAGGTCGTCCGCAGATGCATAAGGACTTGGTATGACGAGATCACAACGTCCAGATACCTCGACTCGAAAGCCCTGGAGAAGGTCGCAGACGCCATCGCATCCAACAGGAAGAAGAACCTCTACCTCGACCTGAAATCCATGAAGGTGGTGGATTCCCGCATCGAAGGCTCCACCGTCCTCATCAAGAGGAAGGATTCCGATTTCCTCTACAGAACGGCTTCCGCGTTCGCAGACAACACCCCGTCCTTGAAGAGGCCGGACGTCAACAAGCCGGACTGGTACCAGAAGTTCATCACAGAGACCGCCCGCAACTCCAAGATCTCCAAGGCATGGTCCGATTACATCGAAAAGGAATCAGAATCTGCAGCCGAGACTTGGGCCGAGGACAACGGAATCTGGACCGACGGAATCTCCAACAGCAACATGAGGCTCCCCTGCATGACCTGCGGAGTGGAGCGCGAAGCTGTCGAGGACAGGACCATCGGAAAACCTGCGATGATGGGCAGGCCACGCTTCCCCATGGTCGTGAGGTGTCCTGAATGCAAGACGACCTCCCAGCTATTCATGTTCAACGACGGATTCGTCATGGACTACTGTTTCAGGAAGGATTTCCACCCCTGCTGGATGGCGAGAGACGCGATCAGGGCAAAGAACAGGGCGGAATCCGAGTCAGATCCGAAGGCCAAAGCCAAGCTCCTCCTGCTCGCAGCGCTGGAATCGTACCGCTGCGACAAGCTCGGGGATGCGGAATCCCTCATAAACGAAGCTTCCGGAGCGCTTCCTGACGAGTCTAAAGTCATATCATCTTTCATTAGAGACGAGGATGCCCCTGATGTCGGCGACATCGACCCTGATTTCGTCCCTATTCTAAGCTGCTTGGAGCTGCGCACAGTCGAGAAGGCGGACGAGGCGACGGATATCGTAGACAGGATGGAATCCGGATTCGATAGGGCGAACCTGCCTGAATGGCTGGTGTGGGAGACCAGGTACCAGGCCATGCTCAGCCCCTCGAACGAAGATGACAAGGAGAAGGCCTTCTCCCGCATGGAGGACATCCTCGGCAGATACCTGGACCGCATCTCGTCCTACAAGAGCATCTCCAGCGACGACTACAGGAGGGCTTGCCGCATGTTCGAGATAGCCGTCCGCTTCGCCTACGACGAGCTCGGATTCGAGAGAGCCGGACCCGTCATCGACATGATGTGCAAAACCTTCGACGGAAAGCTGGACAACGTGCCTTCCAAGGCGATCGCCCTGTTCAGGAGAGGCCTTTACAGGATGATCGTGGAGAAGAACGACGACGGTGCCGTTAAGGACCTCGTAGAAGTGGTCGTCTCCATGCTGTCCAACGTTGGAAGAGGGCCAGTGACCGGAAGGAGGGCTTTCGCCTCCATGGCCATACTCTACATCTACGACCCAGACAGCATGGACCTTGTGACCCTGGCTCTGAACAGCATGAACGCCATGTCCGTAACAGGCGCGTTCTCCGACGAGGAGCTCATGGAGATGGAGACGGTCGTCTCCCGCATCCTGAAGGCCGTAGGAGGCTACGAGGAGGCCCGCATCGAGGTGAAATCGAGGACCAACATCGACCTCGGCCCCGAACCCGAAGGAGACCTCGCTCTGGAAGACCTCATGGATATCAGGTGCAGCTACTACACCTGAGCCTGTCACGTGCGTGCACGCCCCGCCGTTAAAAGCGCCCCGACGAATGGAGCGTCATGGGTACGAGATGCTTCATATCGATGAAGGAAGGCGGCAGGATCAAAGGGGTGACCTGCAGCTACGACGGATATATCGAATGCACAGGGATGACCCTGCTCTCCGCGTTCTCCGACAGATCGGTGCTGAGAAGGCTGATCGACCGCGGGGACATGAGCTCCCTCGGGACCGCCATAAGCAACACCGCGTTCTACGGCAGCGGGAAGCCCAGGGTATATCCCGATGCCAGACGCCTGTGCGAGAAGGAAGGGACCGAATACGCATACCTCCTGGACGACGACGGCAGATGGTACTACTACAGGGCAGGGGACGAAACAGTCCGCGACCTGGAGACCGACCTAAGGCTCGCCTATCCGGAAGGATTCCGATCAGTTATTCTAAGAAAAATAGGGGGTGGAACCACCCCCGAAATGTTTCAGTGAAGGTGGGCGCTGTCGTCGACGACAGGCTTGTCGTAGGATTCCACGGAGCCGCCCTTATTCTTCTTCTGGACCATGAACCAGATGGGTATGTACGCCATCAGGATGATCGCGGCGATGATTATCGCGATGTAGGCGGTGATACCGGTGTCGGTTCCACCGTTGGAGCTGAGGTAGTAGCTCCAGTACAGTAGGCTGGGAAGCCAGACGCAGAACTGCACGAAGACCATCGCGGTGATGACTCCGGTCCATCCCCTGGGAGCCTTGAAAGGCCTCTCGAGGGAGGCGAACTTCGGATCCCTCTTGGTCTTGACGTACGCCGCAAGAGCGATTCCGTTCGCGATGCAATATCCAATAGCCGATGCCGTCAGGACTGTCATAGAAGTCGTGGAGAGCCCGTACACGAAGGAGCTCGCCTCGAGGATGACCAGCAGGGCGATGTTGAACAGGCTGACGAAGATCATGGCGTTGACGGGCATCCCCTTGGAATTCTTCTTGGCGAACCAGGCAGGCAGGTTGCCTTCCTCCGCTATGGAGTTGAGGGATCTGGAGGATCCGAGGAAACCTGTCTGAATAATCAGGACCATGGCGACGATCAGGAAGAACAGCGCGATGAACGAACCGACGTCTCCGAAGACGTACTCGGCGATGGGCTTGAGGGTGGCGGTTCCGGCCTCGGTGATGGCATCGTATCCGAGGGATCCGTAGACGACGGTGGACACGAAGAAGTACATGATGAGGCAGATGATCCCGCAACCGAACAGGGCCTTGGGAACGTCCTTTCCGGGGTCCTTGTACTCGGGACCGTAAACGGCGGCGGTCTCCCATGCGCATGCGCTCCATTGGCCGAGAGCGAAGCAGCCGAGGATCAGCACGATGTCCTCGGAGGACCAGGAGAACCCGGGGCGGGTCCACTCTGTGGTGATCACGCTGAAATCGAACATTCCCTTTGCGAGGGCGCCGAGGAGGATGACCACGATGGGGATGAGAGAAGCGAGGGCGAGGATGGTGCTCACCTTCGCGCCGCCCTCGAGTCCGCGGAGGCCGAGGAACAGCATCAGTGCGACGATGACGATTCCGACCACGAGGTAGAATCCGACAGCGGCCCATCCCTCGAATCCGAGATCGAACATCTGGACGAGGTAGTCGCCGATCATCATCGTGAAGATGACCACAACAGGGCACCAGGCGAACCAGTAGCACCAGGCGCTGAAGGCTCCGAGGAGCTTTCCCAGATTGTAGCCCTTCTTCTTCTTGTTCTTGTCTTCCGCGCCGAAAACAGCTTGGGCGCAACCAGGAAGACCTGTAGCGTTAGGGAATACCGTCACCATCTCGCCGTAAGCGAGGTTCTGGACGAATCCCTGGAGGACCGAAACGGTCCATACGAATATGCAGCACCCCCAGACCAGAGACGAGACGTCTCCGAGCGAGGGGAGGATCAGGAGCGGGACTCCGAGGGCGATGAACATCCCCTGCTTCCAGCTCACAGATCTGGACACTTTTACTATGTCATCAGACTCCGAACTCATTTTAACCAAACATCCATATTTTTAGTGTTTATGCAAGAAAGACAATTTTTTAGATATATAAATGTTGAGGGTTCAGTAAATATAGTTTATATATAACATATTATGATGAGACCTCAATATTTTTAAAAGAAAAGATAGTTTTAAATAGTGAAAAAAACGACCTCGCACTTGTAGGAAATGTTTAAATAAAAGTGGATAAAAGAAAACAGTAACAACCGAAAATTACCGATGTTGCAGATCGAACTTCAGGCTTTCTGGTCGTCCTGCAGATCGGAGAAGCTCCCGAGACGGACGAAATAGGGGGTGCTGTCCTCGACCTGCTGCACGTCGGACTGCAGCACCTTGCCGACAGCCGTGGAAGAGACCTTCTTCACGACCCTGAGCTCCTCGCTGGTGAGCTCCGAGAAATACTGGCGGTTGAGCTCGGAAACGGCCTCCGTGATCTCCTCGGCGACCTGTCTTCCGCGCTCGGTCAGGAAGATGTGATACTTCTTGCTCCTGGAATCCTTGCGGTCGTCGTAGACGAAGCCGTTCTCTTTCAGGAGCTTGACCACCCTATGGGTGTTCCCGTTATCGATGTCGAGGAACTTGGAGAGCCCTACGAGCGTCTGGCCGTCATGTATGCTGAGAGCCATCAGGTACTGCACGTGGTGGCTGTTCAAGCCGTACTTCTTGACGCGCTCGTCAAGGTCCTTGTGCATGTGGAAGCTGAGCCTGTCCAGCAGCGTGGGCAGGAACATGTCCCAGTACGTAGGGCGGTCATCCATCCTGATTCCTCCATTTCAATGCGTTCTGTTCCGCTCAGATCAGCCAGTCCTTCAGCAGCCTCGGCAGGATCACCGAGTGCTCGACATAGCTGCAGTGGTCCGCGTCGGGTATTATGTACATGTGCCCGTGCGGGATCTTGTCGGCGATGAACTCCGTGTCGGACCTCTTCACCGCGTCGAACTCGCCGGCGATGACCAGCGTAGGAACGCGGATCGTCCTCAGGTCCCATTCGGAGATGTGAGGCTCCTCGAGCATCAGGCGGATGTACGGGTCGTCGTGGTCCATCGTGGAGAGCTCCTCCTCCGTCCATTCTATCGTCGAGGGGTCGGTGTTGGCGCCGGCGACAGCCAATCTCAGCAGGTCGTCCTGATGCTCGGATGCGAGGATCAGCCCCTCGATGCCTCCGTCGCTGAATCCGCACAGCACAGGCTTCTCCAGCTCCAGATGCTCTATGAGGCAGTGGAGGTCCTCGGCCATGTCGGCGTAGTGGAGCTCGTCCACCCGCTGGCTCTGTCCATGTCCGCGGGAATCCACGGTTATCACCGTGAAGAAATCCTTCAGCTCCTCGACGGCTACGTCGAAGATCGACATGTCCTCCCCGTTGCCGTGGACGAGTATGAGCGGACGCCCCTCCCCCACAGCCTCGTAATGAATCCTCACACCGTTGACATCGGCAAACATGTTTCACCTATGGTTTTGTGAGCATATGACTGCTCGCGATAAGCGGGCCCCGGGACCGGCGTCGCCAGCCCCGAAAGCCCTTGTGTTCAACTCTCTGAGACCTCCTTCTCCTTGTCCTTCTCCTTGGCGCGGGAGTTCTGCAGGACGAACCAGACAGGCACATACAGGAGCAGGATGACCGCTCCGATGATGACGGACATGGTTCCGTTCTCGATACCTCCGTTGATGCACCAGTAGGCGAGGCAAGGTATGAGGATGAAGAACTGGTAGATCATCAGGAAGATGGCGACGTAGAACCATCCGCGGGGAGCCCTCCAGGGCCTGGGGAGGTCCTTGAAGCGGGGGCTTCTCCTGGACACGATGAACGCCAGCATTCCCATTCCCAGCGCGAAGCAGAATCCGAACGAGGACGCCGCGAGGATCATTCCCACCGAACCGAAGTTGATTATGATGATGAATATGATTCCCATGGCGAACTGGAACATCATCGCCGCGATAGGCGCGCCGTTCTTGTTGGTCTTGGTGAAGAACTTGGGCATGTTGCCCTCGTGTCCCATAAAGTACAGCGTCCTGGAGGATCCAAGGAACGCGGTCTGGATGAGCATGACCATTCCGGACACCAGCAGGACCAGAGCGACGATCAGACCTATCTCTCCGAAATCCGCCTGAGCGATAGGGTACAGGGTAGAGATGCTCCAGTACTCGATCTGCTCGGGGGTCATCATTCCGTACACGCAGAAGGGCACGATGAAGTACAGAGCCAGACAGATGAGTCCAGCGGAGATCATGGCCTTGGGCAGGTCCTTTCCAGGGTTCTTGTACTCGGCACCGTAGGTAGCGGTGGACTCCCAAGCGCAGGCGCACCACTGGGCGTAGGCGAACATACCGAAGACCATCATCATGTCGGAAGCGGTCCATCCCCATTCGGGCTTGGTGAAGTTCTCGGCGATGAGGTCGAGGCTGAAGTGCATGTCGGTGGTAGAGAATCCGGTGAACGGAACGAGAACGACCACCAGCAGAGGCAGGATAGCGATCAGAGCCAGAACCAGCCCCAGCTTCGCTCCTCCGGAAAGTCCCTTGGATCCGACGAAGACGATGATGCTGAAGATGGCGATTCCGAGAATGAGCTGAAGAACGATAGGCTCGAAAGGAAGCTCCATTCCGAGACCGATCTCGAGGTACTTGATGATGTAATCACAAGAAGTACAGGTGAAGATGGGAATGACGGGGGTCCACGTGAACCAGTATGACCACGCCGTGAAAGCTCCCACGAACTTTCCTAAATCGTACTTCTTAGGATTAGGACTTGTGAAGACCTTCTGGGCGCATCCACCTATACCAGGGGTCTCCAGCGCTGCAGCCATCTCTCCGATGGCGAAATTCTGACAAAAACCTTGAAGAACAGAGACGGTCCAGATCACGATGCTCAGACCCCAGGCCGTACCTGCTATGTCATAGATACCTGGAAGGATCAGAATAGGGACTCCCATCGCGATGATCATCCCCTGCTTCCAGTCAATCGACTTGACGAGCCCGGAATCATTTCCTCCCCCGGCCTCGACATTTTCTCCCATTTAATTCCTCCCAATGGATGAGTATCACATACGATTGCATCCAATATGATGTTGAAATCTTGATAATGGTTATATAATAATTTCCATCCAATCATGCAATACTTTAAATATTATATTCTAAAACATCCGTATTTAAATAACAATCCCCATTTCGTATTATTTAAATCTATCATCCTGTTGGATAGACTGGCAAATAATTAAAATACCATTAGGTAAAATTAAATTGAATCGTGCATAAATTAGACAGTCACGACAATATTAATCGATAAATTTTATTGATTAATCAATAAAGATAATATGAAGTAAATTCGGTATATCAATCCGATATGCTGATTGCGGCTTCCAGAACCATATATTTAATGTTGTTTTTTCCAAAAGCATATTTTAAATAATAATAAGATGAAAAACAGGTTCAGGAAACAGTTGTACAATCTTTTATAAGAAAGTAATCCATGCATGCACACAGATAGCAATGCCTGGAAGCAAATACGACAGAGAGATACGTTTCATGGCACGGGAAGTCGACAGGCTGACCGAATAGAAAGAGCAGATCGACGCCTCGAACCCCGAGAACGAGGAATGCCTGAAGAAGATCGATGAACTCGTCGAGCAGTACACCACCCGCAGGAAGGAGATCGAGGATTCGTTCATCGAGTGCGGCCTGGAAGTGCCTCTTGTCAGCAGGAACCTCAACGCCACCGTCAACGCCGTAGGGCCCTCCTTCGAGCCAGTCGGCAGGGACTACAGGATCAGGGTTGAGGACGAGGCCAAGAACAGGGACATCCCCTACCGCGCCGCCCCGGAGGCCGAGCCCGCATCCTTCGAGGAATCCGACGACATCGGCGTCCTGGAGGAGAACCTGAAGAAGATCTGCGCCAGGATATCCGAGGCCGAGAACGGCATCGTAGAGGCTTCCCTGAACGACGACTACTCCAAGAGGGAGAAGCTCGAGAAGGAGGTCATAGGCCTCCGCACCCTCCGCGACAGGACCGTCGCCAACATCAAGAGCCTGAAGTCCTCCGGAGCATCCATGTCCAACGAGCAGATCGAGAGGATAGACAGGCTGGAGGACGAGGTCCGCAGCCTCAGGGTCCAGATATCGATGCTCAGAGAGGACATCGGCAACATGATGAGCCAGATGGACGAAGTTCTCGACAGGCTGGGCATCAGCCCCGACACCGAGGACGAGGACGAAGACTTCTGATGAACAAGGCGGCCGGAGCATCCCTCCGACCGTCGACTTCACACCGTTTAATAGGGATATTGACTCGTCCATATTTTTATAAATAAATAAGTGAAACCCCGCATCCGACTACTCAAAGACGACAAGTCTGGATGCTGATAACAATGGCAAACGACACGATTCTTTTCCCGTTCGTCCGCGTCGTCGGACAGGAAAACATGAAGAAAGGGCTCCTATTGAACATCATCGACCCCGGTATCGGAGGGGTTCTGATCAAAGGAGAGAAAGGAACCGCCAAATCCACGTCCGTCAGGTCTCTGACCCAGATTCTCCCTCCGAGGCTGTCCGTGGTCGGCTGCCCTTACCACTGCGACCCCAGATACCCAAAGAGGATGTGCATCCAGTGCCGCGAGAAGCTGGCCAGGGGGGAGGAGCTGAAATCCGAAGAGGTCCCCATGTCCGTCGTCGAGCTGCCTCTGAGCGCCACCGAGGACCGTGTCTCCGGTACCCTCGACCTAGAGCACGTCCTCAAGACCGGAGAGAAGAAGTTCGAGCCGGGAGTCCTCGCGCAGGCGAACGGGAACATCCTCTACGTCGACGAGGTCAACCTCCTGGACGACCACATCATCGACCTTCTGCTCGACTCCGCAGCGATGGGGGTCAACTACATCGAGAGGGAAGGCGTCTCGTTCTCCCACCCCGCCAAGTTCGTCCTCGTCGGAAGCATGAACCCCGAAGAGGGAAGCCTCAGGCCCCAGCTTCTGGACAGGTTCGGACTCTGCGTCGACGTCGAAGGAGAGAAGAACGTCGACGTCAGGATGGAGGTCATCAAGCGCAGGATGGAATTCGACAGGGACCCCGAGGGATACCTCGCCTCCTGCCAGGACGAGATCAACGCGCTCAAGCAGAAGATCATCGAAGCTCGCGCCCTGCTCCCCAAGGTGAATCTCAGCGACAAGATCCTCCACGACATCGTCCACACCTCAATCCACTTCAATATGGAGGGGCACAGAGCCGACATCACCATGATGAGAGCCGCCAAGGCCAACGCTGCTCTGGAGGGCAGGACAGAGGTCACCAAGGAAGACCTCCGCGCTGTCGCGCCCCTGGTCCTCAGCCACCGTTTGAAGAAGCGCGCGTTCGAGGAGGTCACCTTCGACTTGAAGGAGCTGGACCTATGTCTGGGCCTCTGAAGGTCGCCCACTATCCCTTCCCCGCTGTATACGGAATGGAGCAGGTGAAGAAGGCGCTGATGTGCGCGATCGCGAACCCGAGGGTCAAGACTGTCCTCATCAGAGGAGCCTCCGGAACCGGAAAGACCCTGGTGGCGCGTTCGATCGGAGAGATCTCCGGCAAGAGCATAGTCAACGTGCCGCTGAACGTCACCGACGAACAGCTCTTCGGCTGCCTCGACATCGAAAGCGCGATCAAGGAAGGGAACCTGGTGCTGCAGGAAGGGCTTCTGCAGCGCGCCAACGGCAACATCCTCTACATGGACGACGTCAACCTGTTCGAGCAGAGGATGATCAACGGAGTTATCGAGGCCGTCCTCTCCGGGAAGGTCAAGATCGAGAGGGAGAACATGTCCACCTCCTACGAAGTGGACACCATACTCGTGGCCACCATGAACATCCACGACTCCTATCTCAGCCCCGTCATCCTGGACCACTTCGACATCTGCGTCGATGCGGACTATCCCGAAGACGAGCCCGGAAGGACAGAGATCCTCAGGCGCAGCCTAGCCTTCGACGCCGATCCGGACGCGTTCTGCGAGAAGTATGCGGAAGAGGAGAAGGCGATATCCGAGAAGATCAAGACTGCCAGCAAGATCATCGACGAGATGGAGATCGACGAGGAGGTCGCCCGCACCATCGCGGAGATCAGCGGCGGAATGGACATCGACGGATCCCGCGGAGACCTCTCCGCCATCAACGTCGCCATGACGCTGGCGGCACTGGACGGAAGGAAGGTCATGGCGTTCGACGACATCGAGGACGCCGCCGTCTTCACTCTGGCCCACAGACGCAAGGTCCCCAAGGGAAGGCGCGTCGACCAGATGGAGAAGGTGGTCCACTCCAGCGTCGGATTCAACACCGAGTCCCACGCCATCTTCAAGGCCGTCCACCCTGAAAGGGAGAACCCCGACATCGATGCCGTCGAGCTCGGAGAGGAGGACGAGGGTCCCGACGGGGACGTACTTGCCACAGCAGGCGAGAAGCGCGTGTACATGGGCGCCGAGCAGGAGGACGTCATCTCCAAGATCGGGGAGACGTTCAAGACCATCGACCTGTTCGAGCGCAACGAGGGCAAGGCCCGCGGAGCCACCAAGAACAAAGGGAAGAGAGGGCTCCAGCAGAGCGGGAACAGGGACGGAAGGTATGTCGGCTCGCGCATAACCGAGGACAAGAACCCCGACCTCGCGTTCGACGCCACCGTCCGTGCCGCCGCCCCGTACCAGAGGAAGCGTCATGCAGAGCAGGAGTCCGACATGGCGGTGATCATCGAGAAGACGGATATGAGGGAGAAGATCAGAGAGGCGAGGACGTCGTCCACCTTCCTGTTCGCCGTCGACACGAGCGGCTCCCTGATCATCAGGAACAGGATGACCGCCGTCAAAGGAGCCATCCTTTCCCTGCTCCAGGAGCACTACGTCAAGAAGGACCGTGTAGGATTCGTCACCTTCAACGAGAAGTCCATCGATATGCTGCTGCAGCCCTCCAGAGAGGTAGAGGTCATCTACAAGATGCTGGACGAGCTCGCGATCGGCAAGAGGACCCCTCTGTCCGCCGCTCTCCAGTACCTCAGCGACTACATGTCGATGTACACCAAGAAGCGTCCCAACGACGAGTGCTTCGTCGTCCTCGTCACCGACGGTGGAGCCAACGTCCCATTGGACCCTGAAGATAAGGAGACCGACCCCCTGGAAGAGGCCCTCGGAATCGCCAGGAGGATGAACCTTCCCTCTGTGAAATGGATCGTCATCGACTCCGAGAAGAGGACCGACAAGGCCCATTACGCGAAGGACTTCGCAGACGCCCTCAGAGCGAGATACTACACCCTGGACGAGCTCCGCATAGAGACCCGCGAGCAGCAGAACCTCATCCGTGTCGCCAAGCAGCGCATAATGAAATGAGGGTTGGGGCCTCACGGCCCTTTCCCCGTCTTATTCCTTCTTTTCTATATATTCCACAGGCGTGAGCTTGAGTCCGACCACGCCGGCGATGATCAGAGCCAAACAGATTCCCATGCCCCAGCTGAATCCGGTATCGTCCAATCCGAGGGCGTAGGACAGCACCACGGTGAAGAACACGCCTATCCCTATCCACACAGCGTAGGCGGTCGTGAAGGGCACTCCGAGCCTCATAGGGTACTCCAGACAGACCATGCTGAGGAACAGGAACACTATGGTCACGATGTCCCAAACGATGTTCGTGAAGCTCTCGGTGTAAGCCAATCCGATGGACCATCCTAGCTGAAGGAATCCTCCGAGTATGATGAGTATCCAAGCGAAAGTTGTCTTGTTCCTGATTTCCATTCACATCACCCCGATATCATCCTGACGCCGATTATCCCGACGACGATCATTCCTATGAACAGCAGCTTCCTGGCTGTCAGCATCTCCTTGTAGAGGACACGGCCTATCAGGACGATTCCAGCGGCGCCGATACCAGCCAGGATGGAATAAGAGACTCCAGGGCCGATGTACTCGGGGTTGGATGGAATCGACAGCAGGTACAGGCAGAGCAGAACGAGGACTATGGCGGCGATTCCCCAGCCCTTCTTCTTGAAATTCTCGGATTTATCCAAGCAGGTGACCCATATTGGCTCGATGATGCTGGCCACGAGAAGGATGATCCATGCCATCAACAAATCCATGTTGCAACTATCGCATTGTCACAATATAAGGTTATAGAAATGCTTAAATATTGTTGGTTAAAAAATGCCCCTCGTTGCATACATCGGTCCACGAATGAATAAAAAATTACCAAAATTCGTAGAAAAAGGAAAAAGGTTTATATGGCCCATGAAGGGCCGGTGTCGATCCTCATCCGACGATCTGGAACTCCTTGAGCGAGAGGAAGCTTCCGTCGCATGCGTGCTCGCAGCGCCTGCAAGCGGTTCCGGCGCACCTGTCGGACTTGACATAGGCGTGGACGCCGTCGTTCTCGAGCTCGATGGACAGAGCCTGCTCAGGACAGGCCTTCATGCACTTGTGGCACCTGATGCAGCCCTCGACCTTTCCGGTGAGGACGGTCTTGGACTCCTCGAGCATGATGACTCCCTTCTTCTCTACATCGGGCAGATCGGTCTTGGCGAGCCTCTCGACCTTCACATTCTTGGAAGGCTCGCTAAGAGGCTTCAGCCCGTAGATTTCGAGCATGTTGTTGTACTCGGAAGCGGGCATTCCCGTGCACCAGACGGAGTATTCGATGGAGTAGATGTTCTTGAAGTTCTCATTGGTGGCGAACATGACGTGGGTGGCCCTGAGCTCCTTGGCGAACTCGCGGAGCTTCATGAGGTCGACCTTTCCGAGCGCGACTTTCCTGGCCATCTCTATAGAGGTGTTTCCGAACTGGATGAGATGGGTCGCTCCAGGGCATACCATCCCGATGCCTAGAGCCTTCACAGCATCCACGTAAAGACCGGATGCACCGGACATGTAGGCCTTCTTGATGTCTCCTGTCCACAGGCCTGCCTCGAGAAGAAGCGTGAGGAATCCGGCGCGCAGAGCCCCTATGGCCTTTCCGGCCTCCTCGACGTCGTGCTTGGAGATGCACACTCCGTCCTGGAGGTGCAGCTTTTCATCGGGAGTAAGAATCTCGGGAGTGTTGACGAGGCCCCCGTACATTCCGCAGTACAGAGCGGCCACTACTCCGGTTCCGGTGACTCCTATGGCACGCTGTTCCCTGTCCTCGAGGATCTTGCCTGTAGTGGGGTCTACGATGTCGCCCTTGACATCGATGATGGCGTTATCGAGCACAGTGCACTCCCACCCTCCGTCGACAGGATCGACATCGGAGATCGCTCCGGGGGCAGCGAGCATTCCGCGCTCGATCTCCTGTCCTTCGAGGGCAGGTCCGGCGGCTGCGGAGCCGGTGTAGATCTTCCCGTCCACGACAAGAGCCATCTCGGCGTTGGTTCCGTAATCTACGACGATGACAGGCTCCTTCTCCTCGAGGATGTTGGTCATCTTCAGCATAGCGATGGCATCGGCTCCGATCTCGTGGGTGACCGCGGGAGGGATGATGACCTCGGCGTTCGGCAGACCGACAAGCCCGAGCTCCTCCGCTTTCCTTATGGAACCGTTCCTCTCCGGGGGAACCACTCCCATGTTCTTCAGAGCGTTCTTTCCAGCATAGGCGAGATCCCTGATCTCGATGTTCTCGAAGAGAGACATCTGGAACGTGTTCCCGCAGACTCCGATCCTCCTGACCTGGGTGAGGTCGATCCCAAGCGCGGCGAAGAGGTTGTTGGCGGCGTTGACGATGAGCCCGTGCGCCACATCCTCCCCGGACTGGATGGCGAAGTTGACGTGGTCGATGACGTTCATCCCCGGGATGGGGTGGCGTTGCGTAATGGCGGTGGCCAGTGTCTCGCCGGTGTCCAAATCAAGGGCCTGGCAACGAAGCCCGCTAGTTCCGATGTCGAGTGCTATTCCGTAGTTGGCCATAGTATCAGTCCATACTGCATATATGCAGAGATGGAAAGGCATCTATCCAACGATATATAACGATGACTTAAAAAGTAGAGAAATTAAAGGGGGAAGAGGCGATGCCTCCTCCCTTTTATTTCACCGTCAGATCTCCTTGAAGATCCTACGGGACTTGATGAGTCCGTAAGCGCACAGGATAAGGATGAACGCGGTGCAGATGTAAGCACCGTACGGGATCCCATCGCTGAAGAACGCGTCGAAAGCATCCCATTCGCTCACGCGATCACGACCTGACCTTGGTCTTGAGCTCGTCGAGATAGGTGTGTCCGAGCTCCGTGATCGAGTAGTCCGTAAGGAGCTTCCCCTTCTGGAACTCTCCGGCCTCATCGACAATCGACTCGTTCTCGTTGACGAGTCCTGCGGAAACGAGCTCGATCACATCGTACTTGATCATGGCCTTTCCGTAGTCGTTGTCGTAGCCCTTGCGCTCCTTGCAGATGGTGCTTACGATCTTCTCCGTTCTCATGTTGTTCTCTTCCAAGAGTTCCAGTATGCGGAACTTGACAGGGCATTCTTCCATCATCTTAATCACTCCCTTAATGAAACCATTCCTTCTGAATCCTCGCTAGCAAGCAAGTAAGAACCGATCAGACAGATCACGAGACCGGCGATTGTGGATCCCACGATGACCACCATAGATTCGTCGGTGTAGCCGAGCGCACCCTGAGGTCCGCAGAATATGCACAGGAATATGACTGCGCAAGCTGCATACAGAGATCCGATAGCCTGTCCTCTGGCGACTCCCAGGAACGGGAACGACTTGTACCAGCAGACATAGCACCAGGCGAACGACAGTCCGAGCAACAGCACGACGAGGAACGTCGTGGGGTCGAGTATCCAGCCCATAGTGTCGAATATAGGCACTCCGCAGCAGAGGATGATGATCAGGACGATTATCCAGAATATAGCCTCGAAGATGAACCTGAGGTGGAGACCTACATCGGGCTCGCACAGGTCCAGAGCCTTTCCTGCGACTGCGCCTTCGCATCCCCATCCGACAGCGGCCATTATACCGCCTATGAGTCCGAGAACGACGTTGCTGCTCTCGACTCCACCGGATATGATGCTTCCGGAGTATAGCGTGATTCCTCCGATCAGGAGGACGATGATGGCGAGGTATCCTCTCTTGGACACCTTCTGCTTAAGGTACAGCACCGACAGGGTGGTACCTATGATGGGATACAGCAGTCCAGCGATGGCAGCGAAACCAGGGCTGAGGAAGAGAGCGGCGATGTAAGTACCGGAAACCGCACAGGCTCCGCAGATACCAGCCATCATGAAGTACTTGCTGGCAGCCTTGACCTGCACGATTGTTCTCTTCATCTCTCCAAGCTTTCCGAGCGCACCGTTCCAAATAAAAAGAACGAGAGCGCATGCTATAGCATTTATTCCTGTAAGGAAGACTGCCTGAAGGACGTACACGACGTCCGATGACATGTCAGGGTGGGCCGCCCAGATGTTGTCTGGAACGTCTGCGAGAAAGTGGAGCTCGTAGACAGCGTACCCTGGAACATACCAAATACCCCAGTAAAGGGCACAGAGTATCCCCATTATCAATCCGATCCGGACCTTTTTCTTGTGGTCCAGAGCCTTTATTTCGTTAACATCCATGTATTAGCCTCCGGTTAAGGAGTTAAAGGTGGGAGGCCTTTCGACCTCCCTTGAAAGCGAGTGTGAACCCGTTTACTGCTTCTCGAAGGCTGCGGAGAATTTCGCAGCTGCATCGGAAGCGTTCTCGGTGTAGAGATCGGCACCAATCTCGTCAGCCCACTGCTGGGTGACGGGGGCACCTCCGACGTTGGTGAGCAGAGAGTCCCTGATTCCGGCTGCCTTGAGCTTCTCCTCGAAGGTCTTCTGGTGGACCATGGTGGAGGTCATGAGGGCAGAGGTTCCGACCGCGACTGGCTTGTACTTCTTGCAAGCGTCAACGATCTGGTCGAGGGGAACGTCCCTTCCGATGTTCTCGACCTTGAATCCAGCGACCTTGAGCATGATTGCGACAATGTCCTTTCCGATCGAGTGGATATCTCCCTCGATGGTACAGATGACGACGGTTCCGAGTCCGGAAGAGACCTCAGCACCGCGCTTCTCGAGCTCGGGGTTCAGGACGTCCATTGCGGCGTTCATGGCTGCGGCTGCGGCCATAACGTGGGGCAGGTAGACCTTCTTGGCCTCGAAGAGAGCTCCGACCTCGGTCATACCGGCGGAGAAGCCCTTCTCGATGAGCTCGACTATGTCTGCGTTCTCTGCTACTGCTTTCTTTGCGACCTCAACGGCTTTCTTGTTGTTGTAGGTCATGACTGCACTTTTTGCGTCGTCGTTAAGTGACATTTCTAATCCTCCTTCAATTAAATCGTTTGGTAAGAGGTTTGGGTAAAGGGTTTAGCTAGGTGTTTGAACTTCAGTTTCCAGCCTTGAAGTCGTCGTCGGCTGCCTTAACGATGGCCTTGATCTTCTCGAGCCTGGCCTCGGGTATGGGCTGAACGACGTGGTTCTTCATGACGTCCACGACGATGTCGTGGGCGACCTCGACACAAGACTTGGAACCCTGGGACTTCCAGTCTCCGAGCATGTCCCTGTTGAACACGAGGGGGTCGGAGGGGAGCTCGAAGTGCTCCATGGTGGTGGGGTGTCCGATGAAGTCGTTACCGACACCGATCTCCTTGATGGGGTCGACGGCCAGGGTCGTGTCGTTGACGACGATACCCTCCATGGCCTTCCTCTCCATAGCGATGATATCGTTGTCGATGACCATCTGCTCCATGGAGAAGGTCTGTCCGAGCTCGAGCATTCCTGCGCCGTAGATGGCGTTGGCTCCTGCCAGGGCGGGGAGAAGAGAGGTGATGGTCTTCTCGTGGGCGGCCTGGGAGTCAGGAACCTTGGCGTCGGTCTACATACCGGCGACGTAAACGGGCAGTCCGTAGTACTGTCCGAGTTCCGCGACACCGGCAGAGATCAGTCCGAGCTCAGGGGATCCGACAGGAGCGGTTCCGTGCTTGAGGTCGAAGGTGGTGGTGGAAGATCCGTAGTAGACGGCCGCTCCGGGCTTCGCAAGCTGGGCGAGGACGATACCGGAAAGGATCTCCGCGCTGTGGGTGACGAGAGTTCCGGCGAGGTGGATGGAAGAGGATCCTCCAGCCATGGCCATGGACAGGACGTTGACAGGGATTCCGTACCTGGCTCCCTGGATGATGACCTGACATGCGTTGTAACTGAGCTCGAGAGGAGAGGTGGGGCACACGAGCATGGTCATGAGAGGCCTGTCGCGGGCTTTCTTCTCATCGCCGTCGTACATCGCCTTGAGGATCTCCCAGTAGTACTTCACGTGTCCGGCAACAGGGTCGATGTGGTTGAAGCACTTGGTGGTGTTGACCATGGAGGTGTACATCTCGTGGACATCCTCGGCACCGACTCCTGCCCAGTCCCTTGCAGAGACGGCGAGGGAATAGAAGCTGATTCCGTCGCACCAGTCGCACAGCTTGGCGGTCATGGCGAGATCGTGGTCGTTGGAGTCACGGGTCTCGTATTTGCCGTCGCCGAGGTAGTCGCACATCTGGATTCCGGTTCCGAAATCGGTGAAGTGGACGCGTCCCTTCCAGGTCTGCTCGATCTTGTGCTCGTCGGTGTAGTTGCCGTCCTCGTCAAGGTCCCTTCCGTAGATGTAGAAGGTCTTGGGAGCCCTGGAGAGCGCGAGGTTGAGGACGAAGTCGGGGATCTTGACCATGTTGGTCTCGTAATCGACGATGCAGCCCGCGTCCTCGAAGATGTGCCTGGCCTCGTCATCGGAAACCTGGACACCGTAGTAGGTGAGAACGTCCCTGGTGGCCTTGTCAATCGCCTCGAGGTTGTCCCTGCTGAACAGATTGAGCTTCACTCCGACACGGTCGGATTTTCCAGGATACTGAATTTCTTTGCTCATTTTATTCCTCCTTGCTGATTTCATGTGAAATCGAACTGGTTTCAAGCAAATCGTTTATGATGAATTGGTTTAACATCATAAAAAGGATGCCTGCCGAAAGGCAGGCAAGTTGAATCATCTCTTGAGCTTCTCGCGGAACTTCTCGCAGCTGTTGATCTTGATGTCGAGAATCTTCTCGATGTTCATCTTGGCGAGGATACCACGAGGTGCTCCGGGGATACCGGTGACGGATCCGATCTTGAGCTCTTCACGGAGATCCCTCATGATGCACTCGTCTCCGAGGTCCATGGGAGTGACTCCGAGCTTCTTGGCGACATAGTCCTTGGCGTCGTTGAGCTTCATGTTCTTGGTGTACATCATCCTGGCGACGAGGTCACCAGCGGTCCTGATTCCACCCATTCCGGAAGCCACCAGGTGAGGAATGTCCATTCCCATGGGGTCTCCGACTCCGACCTAGACACCGTCGACCTTGGCGATCTCGACCATGGCCTTGTTGCATCTTGCGACTGCATCGAGGGGAGGGGTCTCGAACATAGGGATTCCGCCGACTCCCATTCCCATGTCGACGTGGACGGGTATGGGGGAGTCTTCGACGGCCTTCTTGATGAAGGTGACGGCCCTTCCGAGGTTCCATGCGAGAGATCTGGAGGTGTTGGTGTTGCACACGGCTCCGAACACGTTGGCTCCGGCTTTCGCGATGAGCTTGGCCTGCTGGTGGGGGTAGAGTCCGGCTGCGATCTCGCCCTCGAACTCCATCATTCCGTGGATTCCCATGACAGACTCTCCGGCGGCACCGACGTTGATGTAGGTCTCGGGGCAGAGCTCCCTGAGCTTCTTCACTCCGTTGAGGGTTCCGACGAAGTCCGCGTCACCGGCAGATCCGGTGGTGTCGAAGTTGAATCCATCGGATCCAGCAGCCTGAAGCCTGGTGGTGACGAACTCGATGTCCCTTGCGAGGTGCTCTGCGGCGGCCTCGGAGGAAGCCATGGACTCGTCGATCTTGAACTCCCTCATGAGGTCTGCGGGGTTTCCGTAGGGTCCATCGGGAGCGTAGTACAGTCCCATGTTAGGCATGGCTCCATAGAAGTAAGGAGCGATGATCTCTGCCTGGATCTCCTCCATGGTCTGCATCTCCATGGAGATGACAGGCTTCACGGGCTTGATGGAGTAGTCAGAGTGGGCGAGCTCGAAAGTATCGGCTCCAAGGGCCCTCTCGTGGAGAAGAGCAGCCTCGAGCCTTCCCATATCGACACCGTTTCCAGAGTTTCCGTTGTCGCCGGTGAAGTCCAGCTGACCGATATCGTAGGTCATGACGACTTCGTGTCCGGGCTCGACTCCGACAACCCTGCACTGGTCGATAACGATCTCGCACATGTGCTCCATGGCGTTCGCATCGAGCGCAGGAATTCCAGCCATGTCGGCTGCATCTGCGGATCCGGCCTGGATGTCGTCCATGACCTGCTGTTTGGTCATGGTGACCCTGCGGCCGTCTCCCATCCTTGTGTAGTACTCAGTCATTTTTTTCCCTCATTCAGAGAAAAAGGGTTTCAGGCTCCGAGGACGTCCTGGGCCTTCCTGGTGGTCTCAGAGGCAGACTCTCCGTAGATGTCTGCACCGATCTTGTCGCAGAATCCCTGGGTGATAGGGGCTCCTCCGACCATGACGGTGACCTTGTCGCGGATTCCCTCGTTCTTGAGGTTATCGATGACGGTCTTCATCTGGACCATGGTGGTGGTCATGAGAGCGGACATTCCACAGAAGGTGCATCCGGCTTTGCACTCGTCAACGAACTTTCCGAGAGGAACGTCCCTTCCGAGGTCGTGAACATCGAATCCAGCGCACTGGAGCATAGTGGAGCAGATGGACTTTCCGATGTCGTGAACGTCTCCCTCGACGGTTCCCATGACAGCGGAGGCCTTGACGTCGGATCCTCCCGCACCAGCGGAGAGCTCGTCGTTGAGAGTCTCCATTGCCTTCTTCATTCCGGCGGCGGCGGACAGAACGTGAGGAAGGAAGAGCTTTCCCCTCTCGAACAGAACTCCGACCTCGGACATGCTTCCTCCGAGAGTGTTGATGATCTCGGTGGCGGGCATGCCAGCGGCGTGAGCCTCGTCAACTGCTTTGGAAATCTCAGGTACTTTGCACGTAATAAGCGCGTCGTGCAGCTTCTGGGCCTCATTCTCGAATGCCATTTTAATTCCTCCTTCAGGGATCGACCATGTCGTATCCCGCGACTCATTACGCATCTCACGATTTGTATTGAGCCGTCATTATTGTCATTCACGATTTCATATATAATACTGGTGTTGTGTATTTATCCGCCAACGTCATAATCTTGATTGTTGTAACCATAACATCCAATTTTGCACTATAACTTTTCTTTTAACGAAAGTCTCCGATTATTAAAGATAGGTTAATATATAAGTTTATGAAAAATTTCTTTTTTAAACCTAGATTATGGCAATTTTTATCCATTAATAATATAAAGATTCGCTGATTCATCCATTAATAATTCATTATTCATCCTGATAATAATTTACCTTTCATCTTAACAATTTCATATTTATCTGTAAATAATTATTGAATTATTGATAATATACTCATTTTTGAAAGGTCTAACTCACGCAAACCGTTGATTGTATTAAAGAATCGATTGCCCATGTTGAACATATCATCCATCCATCCAATCCACATCCATCTGAATTTCATTAATTTTATACTCCCATCGAAAAAACCGCATTTCAAAACCTTTAGATGAGCAAAAAAAATCGAATTTGCGTTGGATACCAAGATGCATCCATCCCTCATTCCATATATTTATAAATATTTCTATAAAAAGCACCCTAGTTCTTAACCAACTGCTTCGGAATACAAAATAAAGTCTGGCTAGATCGTTGATTCTTCGAAAAACATGCTGGCATAGCCATTTTTATCTGTCGAGTTTATGACAAAATAATCGTGAACGAATCCAATTAATATTTAGAAGATTATTTACTATTATGAGTGGTGGCGAGGACATTTACTGGAACTCGTTTCTTCCCGCGTTCTTCGACCGTATGAGCGTCCAGATGCGTAAGAACATGACAGAATTCGTCAAGGACTATGGTCTGACGAGCGCGCACGCCATATATCTCATCGCACTCAGGCTTCAGGATGGACAGACCCTGGTCAGTCTTTCCAGATTCTTGGATCTGGACACGGCAAACACCAACAGGGTCATCAAAATTCTGAGAGAGAAGCAGCTGATCTACGACGACCGTAAATCCGAAAGCAGCAAGAAGTATTCCATCTATCTGACCGAAGAGGGAAGAGATCTTGCCGACCGCGTGATGAACGGAGTCACGGAGCTGAACAACAAGTATTTCGACAACATACCCCGCGAAGATATCCTCCATCTGCGCAATACGCTGATCCGTATCCTGAACAACATGGAGCTCGATATCAACAGCTATATGGGATCGAAATACGAGGATCCGTTCTACACCCATCTCAGCATCGTTCCCCTCGATGACGATTACACCACTGAGCCCCTTTTGCTTGAGAATAGAAAGCGCAAATCTAGAAAGAGCGTCGGAGCGGACGAATGAACGTTCGTTTTGCATCTTTTAAATATAAGTCAATGGTTAGATGGTAAACATGAGCAAAGTTGTGGCAATTGTTTCCAGCCCCAGGGCCAAAGGAAGCTCTGCAGCGCTTGTTGACAGCGTCATCGACGGTGCTATGGGACTGTCCACGAACATTATCGTTCTCCACAGCCTCCATACTATGCTCATCCATGGATGCAACGCTTGCGGCTTATGCAAGATCAAAGGCGAATGCACCATGGAAGACGAGATGACCAAGGTGCTGGGAGACATCAAGGATGCCGACGGATTGATCATCTCGACCCCGGTGTACTTCAACGGCCCCTGCGCCCAGTACAAGATGTTCGAGGACAGGCTGTTTTCGTTCATGGCTGCGGACGGCTCCGTGACCCTCCCGCCTGGAAAGAAGGCGGTGATCATCGTCACCTGCGGCGGCCCTACGGATGGGGCCGAAGCGGTCTATGACCACCTTGCGGACACCATGAAGTTCTTCGGTGTCGAGGTTATCGGAAAGATAGTCTATTCCGACGAGAACGGAAAGAATCCTGCTTCGAGCAACGACAAGATCATGTCGGATGCGAAGGAGCTCGGAAAGCTGTTCAGGACGAACTATCGCGAGTACGATCCGCACTATACGATGACCCGTCAGAGCAAAGCCTGAGTCAAGCGCTTTCGCCTTCAGTGACAAGGTTCAAGCCGATGACCCCTGCTATGATCAGGGCGAGGCATGCATATCCTATCAGGTTGGGAAATTCCCCGAACAGGATCATCCCTACCACCACAGAGCCAACGGCCCCTATCCCCACCCATACCGAATAGCTCGGTCCGGTGGGAAGGCCCATCTTCATCGCCTTGTTCAGGAATATCACGCTGACCGGCATGACCGCGATGGTCACGGCCGTCCAGAACATGTCCGTGAAACATTCCGAAAGGTCCATCGTCGTCGCCCAGACAGTCTCGAACATGCCTCCTATGAGGATGTAGAGCCAGGCCTTGTTCATATCTGCACCCCCGTGGAAAGGTGGAGCCCGACGACCCCGACGAGGATCACGAAGACCAGAGCCACCTTGATGCGGCCGACCTTCTCATGATACAGCAGGTATCCGACGATCATCGTGAACACCGCGCCCATCCCTGTCCACATCGAATACGCCATTCCCAGGTCCATATCCTTCATCGCCATCCCGACGCACATCGGGCTGAGGTACATGAACAGAACCGTGAGAACCAGCCATACCCATCTGTGGCTCTCGGCGTCATCGTATTTCTTCATCATCACGACCCAGACAGGCTCGAGGATTCCGCCTACGATGACCCAGATAAGCGACTCGCTGATCATTCCGAACCGTCATTTGTTTACAATAGATATTGGTTTCTGATTAATTCATCCATCGCAGTAAATATGAATGCGTAACTCTTAGTTAGATCGAGGATGGATGATGGAAGACGAGAAGCTGTTGAATAAGATACTGTCCGCCAAGGGGGCCCTGCAGGCTTTCATCGCCGACGAAGAGACCTTCAACCAGGTCTGCAGCCTCGAGGACGGCGTTATAGACACCTCTTTCGGGATGCCCATAGAGAATCGCGCCCTTGAAGCCTGCAAAGGATGCCAGAAGCGCCTCGTGCTGTTCTGCACCATAGCCTTCGAACCTCCGGACTGCCACGTCATGACCATGGAGGACGTGAACGGCAAGCTGGTCGGATTCGATGTGCCCGACTGCATGAGGGAGAAGTACTCCTCCGACCCGGATTTAATCTGGATGGGAGAAGACTTCGCCATATCCCCTGACGCCGACATCGGAGAATGCACCATGGTCATGCTCCCCCAGGAGCTGAAGTGCCTCGGAGAGGAGGAGGGCGTGAAGCGCGCGGTCCTTCTGTACCCTGCGTTGGACGCGGACGTCTACCTGAAGAAGAAGTACGGAGTGGACCTGGAAGATCCCAGGATCGCATCCGCGATAGTAGGCTGCGAGCCTCTATGAAGAATGGGGGCCGGAAGGCCCTCAGAGTTTTTTCAGGCTGTAGGAAGCGCTGTTCACAGCCATGACGGCGGTTCCGATCTCCAGAGGGTCGTGGATGATGGCTTTCGCCCTCCTCCTGCCCTCTTCGTCGAACTCGTGCGGCACTCCAGGAGTGGAGACGATGCATCCTTCGGCCATTATCCTGCCGGGGAAGGATGCGGGCGCCGCGTTCAGTATGAGCTTGTGCTTGGAGATGGCCTCTTCCTTGTCCTTGACGGCCTTCACACCGAACCTCTTCTCGAGGGCCTGGGCCTTCTCGAAGATTATGTCGGTGACTGAGACGTTCGCTCCCATGCCTTTGAGTATCTGGACAGCTTCGGTTCCCACGAAACCGGCTCCGATCACGAGGACGTCCTTCCCCTCGAGCCCGCCGGCGGCATTGCGGAGGCAGACGGAATAGCCCATGGCGGTTCCCCAGGAGTTGTTGGTCTGCTTCCCCTCGCGGACGTTGTAGGCGATGAACATCGTGTCGTCGGCCATCATGATCATGTCAGCCCCGTCCCTGATGCCTTCGGAAAACCCCTGGACATCGGTTCCTTTGGTGACGTATGAGTTCATGCCGAGCCTCTTGACGATGGCGTCCACGGACTGGGCGAACCCGCCGATGACGCCGAGCCCGGATGTGATGGGGACGACGGCGACCTTGAACGAGGAGAAGTCGTAGTCCCCTTCCATCCCGGCCGCCTGGATGGCCATTCCTTTGACGGTGGTCCCGCACATCCTCATGAGCGCGGAATCGAGGTCTATCTTGTCCTCGGGGACCCCTGCTATCATATCGGGAGTGAGCCTGGTCATCAGACCATCTCCGGGGTTCCGTCGATGAACTCGTCGATCGAGCACTCGTCCAGTATTCTGTCTATGCATCCCTGGGCCTTGGCGTCGGCCTCGGCCTCGGTGCGTCCGCGGGAGATGAGGGTGGCCCTCCACTCCTTCTTTCCAGGCTCGTAATCCGTTATGGAGTTCTCGCATCCGAAGAGCCCGGGAGCGAACCTGGGTGAGGACACGTGTCCGAACTCCTTCTCTCCGCTGGAGCGGAGCACTCCGTCCTTGAACACGACATGGCGGTAGATCGCGCTGCCCTCCTCGGCCTTCCTGTTGGCGGGCTTTCCCATGGCGGTGGTGGCGAGCTCCTCGAGGAGGTTGATGCCGGCGGCCGCCTCTATCGCGGCGGGAGTCTGGCTGGGTATCCTCGCATCGATCTCCAGGACCCTGAGGCCCTTAGGGGTGAGGATGGCCTCCACATCCATCAGAGCGGCAAGGCCCATGGCTTCGGCGACGTCCTTTCCGATCTTCCCGAACAGGGCGTCGTCCTCCGCTGACAGGATGTTTGGGTTGCACCTGACCATCTTGCAGTCGTAGTTGGAATCGAGGCACACCTCGGTGGTGACGTATGATTTGGCCTTCTTGCCGTCCCCGATGACCTCGATGGAGACGCTCTTCCCATGGACGAACTCCTGGATGACTGGCTCGTCGCCGATCTTCTCGATGAACTCGAGCCCCTTCTTCATGTCGTCCTCGTTCATGGCCACGGAGACGCCGATGCTTCCGCTCTGGCTCGAAGGCTTCACTATCGCAGGGAAGCCGCACTCCGGCCACGGCTGGGGAAGGGGGACTCCCACGGAAGCCATGATCTCGTTCGAGCGGTTCTTGGAGCAGGAGGTGTGATAGGATTTGAGGTCGAACAGAAGGGGAGCGTCCATCTTCATGGAATCCAGGCACTCGAGCAGGTCGAGCTCCTCGCACGCGGGTATGACGGCATCGCATCCGGAGAACACCTTCCTGGCCTCCTCCGGGTCCTTCGTCGGATCGAGCACGACCGGCTCGTCGCATATGGAAAGGGCGGGGGCGTGGGCCTTCCTGTCCAGGACCACAGTCTCGTATCCTGCGGCCTTCGACAGAAGAACGGCTTCCATTCCCTGGAGCGCGCCGCCCACTATGGCGATGCGGGTCATATGGAGACCTTCCCAGACCTGTGCTTGGCGAGGAACGACTTGTACTCGTTGCTGGTGGCGTGGCGGTGTCCCATCTCCTCGAGCATCTCGAACACGTGCTCGACGGAGCGGTTTCCGTTCTCTATGTCCAGCTCGTGCTGGGCAACTCCAGCGAGGTTCTGGCTGGGAGGCACGATGGATGTCACGACATTGGCGCCGGCGTTGATCCTTGTCCTGAGGCCAGCGATGCCTTCGACATCGAGGCTGCAGGGGATGAGCTTGTCCTGGTTGATCAGCCTCATGACTGCGATGGCCTTGAGCTCCTCGGTGGAATCGTAAGGGGTGAAGTCCTGCATGGGGGTGCCTACCTGGGGGACGAACGTCATCGCCCTGACCTGGTCGCATCCGAGCTGGCTCATGGTCAGAATGGTGTTGGCCCTGTCCTTCACGCTCTCTCCGAGGCCTATCATCATCCCGTCCTCTGTAAGAAGCCCGGCCTTCTTGGCCCAGATCTTCTGGTTGCGGCGGTCGTCGAAGCTCTGCTCGAGCCTGAGCTTCTCGAAGAGCGGCCTGTTGTACGTCTCCTGGTAGCACGCGTACCAGTCTGCGCCGGCTTCCCTCACAGGCGCGAACATGCGCTCGGGAAGGGCTCCGGGGGATGCCATTATGCTGATTCCGACATCGTCGTGGACGGACTCGATGGTCTTGAGAAGAAGCTTGTAGTCGTCCGCATACATCATGGGGTCCTCGCCCATTGTGAGGTCGGAGAGGTTGATTCCAGCATCCAGAAGGTTTCCGGAGAGCTCGACAATCTCATCGACGGACTTCCTGTACCTGTCGATGCCGGTGTTGGACCTCCTGTAGTAGCAGAAAGTGCAGTTGTTCTTGCAGTGGGTGGAGAAATACACGAATCCGTAGGTGTAGATCTTCTTGCCGAAATTCCTATTGCGGACCCTCCTGGCTGCAGCGTAGAGCTCCTCGAGCTGGTCCTTGTCCGTGATGGACATCAATTCGTAGATCTCCTTGGAGCCGATCGTGTAACCCTTCTCGGCCTTTGATATGATATCGGATATCATTCGTTCACCTCAGTCCATCTTGTAACCGTTGATGTAAGTGATGCTCTTGCCAGTCTTCCTGACGTTGCTCTTGGCGTTCTTGAGCATGAGAAGGCGCTCGAGTCCGAAGCCGACGCCGGCCCAGGGCTCATGGATGTCGTGTGCGGGATCGAGCTTGTGCGGTCCGATAGCTCCGGAAGCGACCTCCACCCCGTTTATCTCGACGTCAAGGGTCTCGACGTATACATCGGACTCCTCGCGGGTGGTGGTGTATTCCACTCCAAGGGCGTCCATGATGTCGCCGATGTACATCTTCAGATGCTCCATGGCGTCGCCGTCAGGACCCAGCTCGACGAGGTTGAGCATTGTGAACTCCTCGAGATGGGTGGAGCTCTTGGACTCCTTCCTGAAGCACGAGCCGATCTCGAAGATCTTGACAGGTCCGCTGGTGTGGTCTCTGAGCCTCCTCATGACGGTGTAGAGATTCATCGCATGCATGGGCCTGAGCGCTCTCTTGTCGTCGATGAAGAATACCTGCTTGAAAAGAGGATGGTCCTCCGTGATAGTCATCTTGGCCAGAGCCGCCTTCGAGACGAAGATGGGGGTGTGAACCTCGATGAATCCCCTCGCCTTCAGCTTGTCCCTGATGGCGTTCTCCAGGTCGGTGAGATCGTTGCAGGGGTTAGCGATGACATCCTTGACGCCCTTGTCGTTGGCTGCCTTGAGCCTGGACATGTTGGCGGAGAACTCCTTGTCCCTCACCGCGGCGTCATCGAACTCCGCGTTCGACCAGTCTTCGTCTCCGTACTCCATCAAGTGCTGAATCTGAGGATCCGTGAATTTTACACCCATGCTATCGACCGAATAATGAATGGCGAAAGGCCGGGGTGTCGAACCCCGCTCACAGGTTTTAGAGACCCGTTTGCTCGCCGGAGCGCCCTCCGTTGTGAGGCAAGTAGTTTGAATGAGTACTTAAATCTTGCGTAAAAATCACGCTTTCTTTAAATACTTTTCATGATAGCATGTCGGCTGTGGCATCAACATAGCGCAAGCTGGCAGCAATGGCTGCAGCTGAACCCGACGTTGATGCCCGTCTACGCCTACATGCTACCAGCATCGTAAAAACGATATTTAACTGCATCGAATCAAAAAATGAATATCTTCCAACACCGGATGATGCGGTCACAAGGACAGCCTGGCCTTGGTGTCCAGCGCCTCGAGGTATAGCTCCTTGGCCTTCTTCAGATCCGAGAACATGATGTCGTCCGTAGGGAGGCTCGCGACATCGTATTCCAGGCTGAACATGCACCCATTCTCCAGGAAGCGGCCGACGTTGCTCTTGGTGCCGAGATCGATGGGGCCGGATGCGAAGCCCCCGGAATCCATGCTGGCGATGACGGCGTCGCTGGATCCCCTTATATGGGCGTTGGTCTCAGCCCTGGTGTGGGTCTCGAAATACAGAACGCTGCCCTGGTTAACCGTGAGATACAGCTTCGACAGATCGGCGGAGAAGATGTACACGATGAAGAAGCCGTGATGTAGGGTGTCCGTCTCGGACAGCTTGTACACCGCCACCCAGGGTATCTCCGCCCATCCCCCTTTCCCTACGCTTCCGGACACCTTATACTGGTCTGGCTCGAACAGCCCCGAGGCCTCTATCTCGGCGGCGATGGTCTTCCTCATGAGGATGGAGACCTCGTGCCCCCTGAACGGTTCCTTCCTGGCGTCTGGATACCTGGAAGCGAACTCCTGCAGAAGGCCGCGGAACGACAAGCTCAGATCTCCCTGGCGAACTCGCTGACGGGCTTCCTCTCGGTGTGCCGAGGCGAGGGCGCGGCGGTGGCGGACGGGTATCCCAAGGGCAGGAGGTTCATGATCGTGAGGGCTTCGGGTATGCCGAGAGCTTCCTTTATAGGTCCAGGCTCGAACCATCCGACCCAGCAGGTTCCGAGGCCGAGCTCCGTGGCCTGCAGCATCATATGGTCCGTGACGATGGCGGCATCGGTGTCTCCGAAGTTGCGCTCGGTGAACGGGCTGACGAACGACTGGCCTAGGTCCGCGCAGATGACAAGGACGACAGGGGCGTCGAACGCCATCTTGCAGACCGCCCTGAGCTTTCCTATGGCTTCCGGGCTGCGCACGACGTACACGCAGGCGGGCTGGATGTTCTTGGCTGTGGGCGCGACCCTTCCGGCTTCGAGCACGGCGGCGATCTTGTCGTCCTCCACGGGACGGTCGCTGTAGCTCCTCACCGAATATCTGCCCTTCACGAGCTCGGAGAAAGTCATGCTGGAGAATGCCCTTGCCGGTATATCAACCCATTATGGAGTCAAGAAGGAGACCCCGTCAAAAAAAGACGAACGGGGCCCTGAAGGAGGATTCGGGGTGCCCGGATAACTTCCCGGACACCCGTTTAGAGTTTCAGATCAGTTCTTGCAGACCCTGACTCCCGAGCAGTTGGATCTGCTCATGTCCAGTCCGATGCTCTCCAGAGTGGCGACGGCCTTGTCGTAGACCTCGAGGTACTCCTTGGTGGGCCTGACGGAGGTGACATCGTAGCACTCCTGGAAGGTCTTTCCGGCGGGCGCGTCGGTGTAGTGGGCCTCGTACATGGGGACCAGCTTGCTGAGGATCTCGTTGACTTCGGAGACCTTCATTCCGGCTGCTGCGGCTGCGGCGTTACCCATGATCCTGGCCTCCATTCCGGTGGTCTTATCCTGGACGACTCCCTTCGCTGCGGCGGAACCGGAGAGGAGCTCTCTTCCGGAAGCGGTATCGTTGATGGCCTGGGCGGCGGTCTCGAGGAGACACATCTCGGTGCAGGGTCCAGCGATCGGGTAGTACTGGTTGGCGAGCAGCAGGTCGGTGTTGGCATCGACTGCGGCGCAGGCCCATCCTGCGACCTGGAGGGTCTCCTTGGCCATGGTGGTTCCCCACCTGATGTGGATAGGTCCGTCCAGGTGGAAGTTTCCGCTGAAGAGGGCGAAGGAAGCCAGCGTGGTTGCGACATCGCAGATCGCGGTCTCCTCGACTCCTCCGGTGTAACCTCCGAAGATAGGCATCTGCTCGATCATGATGGTGTCTCCAGAGACGGTCCATCCGGCGAGCATGTTCAGTCCGGTCATATCCATCTTGAGCTCGTTGAGCTGAGAGCACTCGTGGGCATCGGTGATCCTGTGTCCAGCGGAAGGCGCGTCAGCGACCAGCCTCGCAGCCTCGGACAGAGGGGTCTCAGGTCCCTAGACACCGAGTCCGGGCCTTCCTGCTCTGGTCCTGGCTTCCTTGGTGGCCCTGAGCTCCTGCATGGTAGCGCGAACCTCCCAGGGGGTCTTGCTCTTTGCGGGCTTTCCCTCGACGGTGGTCATGACTCCGTTGACGAGGTCGTCGACGATTCCCTCCTGGGCGTAGGACTGCATGATCTTCACGAAGTAGTCCTCGGACAGAGGAGATCCGGTAGGTCCTCCCTGGATGATGGGCTTGACGGGGGAGTTTCCACGCCTGGGGTAGAACCTGGCGATGTCCCTTCCCTCTCCAAGGATCAGCTTCTTGGGGGTCCTCTTGATTCCCTCCCAGACTTCCTCTTCGGTGACCTTGAGGACACGTCCGAGGTCCTGGCAATAGAATCCGGTCTCAACGAGCATCTCGAGTCCGGCCTGGAACAGCGCGTCCTTCTGGGCCTTGTCCTCAGGGATGAAGTTGTCGATTTTGATGTTGTACTTCTCCTTGAGAGCAGTTGCGTTTCCGGGAATGATCTTGTAGTCCCAATCTGCTTCAGGGACCTTCTTTCCCTTCACGAATCTCTCGTAGACGTCAGGTATAGTGAGGAATCTTGTTGCTGCCATTTGTCACGCCTCCAAATCAGTTTCCAGTAAGCTTGTCGACAAGCCCGATAATCTCGTTTGCGGTCTCGGAGTATCCATCTGCTCCGATCTGGTCACACCACTCCTGGCTGCAGGGGGCTCCTCCGAAGATTGCCTTGTAGGGGGCGTCCATCTCCTTGATGGTCTCGACGAGCTCTCTCTGGGCCTCGAGGGTGGTGGTCATGAGCGCAGATCCTCCGCAGACCTGTGCATCGTTCTCTTCAGCTGCATCCATGAAGTCCATTGCGGACACATCGGGTCCGAGGTCGATGACGTTGTATCCAGCTCCCCTGAGCATGGCACAGCAGACGTTCTTTCCGATCTCGTGAATGTCTCCCTCGACGGTTCCCATGATGACGGTTCCCTTGAGCGATCCGGAACCGGACTCCATCAGGGGCTTGAGGACTCCGAGCGCTGCTTCCATAGCCTTAGAAGCTGCTACGACCTGGGGAAGGTAGATCTCTGCCTTGTCGAACCTGACACCGATGGTCTCCATTCCCTTTCCGAGTCCGTCTCCGATGATCTCGCCGACGGGCATTCCAGCATCGATAGCCTGCTGGGTAGCAGACTGGGCCAGCTTGAAGTCCCAGGTTTCGATCGCCTTTCTAAGATCCGCAATTATCTCTTCGTTTGCCATTTCCTTTTCCTCCCTTGTGCTCGGAAGTGCCTAAGCACCTCCTTATTGATGGTTTTCCCATCTTAGCGAATATTACATCACATCATCAGTATATAAAACTATCTCTAAACATAGCATGCCCAATTATTACATATTTAAGCGTTTGGATTTGGTAATTTTTGACCAAATTTCATACTATATAAAACATGACTATAAAAAAATGATTTAGCATACTTAATTAAATACAATAAATATTCTGGCGTGATTGGCTATAATTTCTTGATAAAATTCAATTGAAAAATAATTTCAAAATTGTAAATTTATTGTCTAGATACAATAATATATTGATGTGTCAATATAATTAACAAAAACGAGGTGAAAACCGCCTCCGGGAATCGCCCGGAGACGGAGAGACACAGGCTCAGTTGTCGTACATTCCTGTACTGAAATAACGGTCGCCGCGGTCGGGAATAATGGCGACAACCTTGCATCCGGGATGGTTTTCAGCGAATTTGACCGCCGCAAGAACGTTAGCGCCCGACGAGACGCCTCCGAAGATCGCTTCCTCGCGCGCTAGCCTCAAAGACATCGCCACTGCGTCGTCATCATGGATGTCGATAATGTCATCTATATATTCTTTACGATAATTTTTAGGAACTATATTCACGCCTATGCCCTGAATCTTATGGATGGCCGCTTTTCCGCCGGTGAGAAGAGGAGACTCGGCAGGCTGTATGCCGAACATCTTCGCATCGAGCCCCGCCTGCTTCAGAGCCTTGCCGATTCCGGAAGCGGTTCCGCCTGTGCCTATGCCCGCGAATACCGCATCGACATCGGGAAGGTCGCGGATGATCTCAGCCCCGGTGGTCTTGCAATGCACCTCGGTGTTGACTGGATTGTCGTACTGGTTGGGAACGAACCCGCCGCGCTCCTCAGCGATCTCGTGGGCCACCCTTATCGAGCCGTCCATCCCTTCGGCGCCAGGCGTCAGGACTATCTCCGCTCCGTAAGCGCGGACGAAGTTCACGCGCTCCTTGGACATCGTCTCGGGCATTGTGAGGACGGCCTTGTATCCCATGGCGGTGCAGACGAAGGCCATGGAGATGCCGGTGTTGCCGGAGGTGGGCTCCACGATGGTCCCTCCCTCCTTCAGAAGGCCTTTGGCCAAAGCGTCCTCTATTATCGGTTTAATTATTCTATCTTTTATGGAGCCGCTGGGATTGAGGCATTCCAGCTTTGCGTAGACCTTCGTCCCTTTGGGGCTGATGCGCCTCAGCTCCACCATCGGCGTGTTCCCGATGGAGTCGAGGATGCTGTTGTTGATAGCCATGGCTGGGTATCTGCATCAAGCATAATAGGGATTCTCAATATACGGCCGCTCGGGCTCAGATGAACTCCTGGCCGGTGTCCTCTTCGACGGATCTCCCTGCTATCAGAGCGTTGAAATCGGCGCTAGGATCGTCCATCATGACGTTAAGGAGACCGATGAAGTCCCTCGAGAGCATCCTCGGACTGACAGAAGAGGAGTTGCTCTTCACATCGCGCATGTACTCCTCGACCATTTCCTGGGTGATGGGGGATTCGTACTCGTTCGCGATCTGATGGAGCTCCAGGATCCTCAGCAGAAGCGCCTCCTGCTCCTCGAAGGTCAGAGGCTTGGTGCGCAGAACAGGGCCGGATACCATCCCGCGATCCTTCTCGAAGCGGCTCTCCTCGATCCTGGACTTGAGCGCACCGTAGCTGAACAGCCCGCGGACGGGGTCCTCCAGGAAGTCTGCGGTTCCGCACATGTACATCGCCATGGACTTCGCGTGCCCCTGGGCGACATCGTTGTACATGGACAGGATCATCTCGTAGTTGGAGGTCCTTGCGGCGACTCCCACCTTGGTCAGGACGTCTGCCTGGTCAAGGATGACGACGAGTCCCCTGTATCCTGCGACGGCCGCGAACACCGCCCACATCTTGACGAAGACGAACCAGTTGTCGTCCTTGACGCAGGATCCGACCTCGAGCGCGTCCTTGGCCTCCTTCAGGGAGTTGCAGTCCCCGTTGAACCAGCGGATCTGGTCGGAGACATCACGTCCGACGCGCATGCGGACGTAGTACTTGACGAGGACCTTCTTGAAATCGTTGTAGAACGGAAGATAGGACATGGAATCGGTCTCCTTGCGGATGAGTTCCTCGACCTCCCTGACGGAGACTGCTGTCGGATCCTTGCCGGAGATCTCGGCGATCCTGTTCCTGAGGCTGTCCATCCATGTCTGCAGGACGGCTTCGAGGGCCCCTCCGTCCATCATACCCTTCACGGACATGCTGGATACCAGCTGGCGGTAGGTCATTATGCCCTCGCCGCTGCTTCCTCTGAGCCTGCAGGCGGGAGAAAGGTCCGCGCTCATCACAAGGAACCCGGATTCGGCCGCGTGGGTGCGCACGAGCTGCGACATGAACGTCTTTCCGGTACCGTAGTCGCCGATGACGAACCTGAACACGCCGATGCCGTCTGAGACGTCCTGGAGATCCCTGTCGAAGGACAGCACCTCCTCCTTCCTCCCCACGGCGATCTGCTCCGCGCCCCTGCTGGGGACTACTCCGGATGACAGAGCCTTGATTATGATGTTCGCTGACTTCCTTCCTACCTTAATTCCCATCCTTCAGCACCTCTTCGATATCGCTCGCGTAATCGGGGTCGACTTCGCCCTCTTCGAGCAGCGGGTCCCCGATAAGATCCTCCGCTAGAGCGTTGATACCGGTCTCTACGATCAGCATCGTGGATCCGTATTTCCTGAGCACCTCCGACGGCTTCCCACGCATCCCGATGCAAGCCATGAGGTACTCCTTCTGCAGGGGGGAGAGCATATCAGCCAGCCTCTCCCACTCGGTTCCCTCTTGCGTATCTGTCGATAGATTTATAGAATTCACTGATGGAGCCGGCTGTTCATCCTCTTCGACGGTCCTCCAATGCTCGGAGATGAAGCCTAGCTCCTCGGTGGCCAGACGCACCTTCTCCCTGTGCAGATCGTCGAATCCTGGGACGGCCTTCTCTTCGGGAACAGTGTATCTTACGGATTCGGAGGCGGCCTCGGCGGCGGTCTCCATGGGTCTTTCGGTTTTCGTCCGAGGTTCCATTGCATCGGTGGGCTCTTCGACAGCCGTGGGCTCAACGGCTTGCTCCTCTACGACTGCCTCCTCCGGAACGACTTCCGTTGCAGGCTCTTCGACCTCCTCCGGAGCGTCCTCGTTCTCCACTTCGATATCCTCGTCCGGCTCTTCTCCGAACCCGTGGAGAACCGGGGGGAAGGCGAAGCGAACAGACATCCTATAGTCCCCTGCGGACGTCCTTGTGCTGCCCCAGTGGGTCTTGCAGTCCTGTCTGGTGGGCACCTCGGGAGCAGGATCGCCGTAATAGGTGGTGACGATCCTCCCGATTCCCATCTCGTAATCGTACCTCAGAGGCTCGTAGAGGGCGTTGACGACGACCACGCCTTCCTTGGGGATGTATGTCTCCCAATATCCTTTGTATCCGGCCACGCGAGGCACGGGCGGAAGGGTCGGGAATCCCATCCTGGGGCAGATGACATCGCTCACCCTCTCCCCTTCGACCACTAGACGGACCGTATGCCTGGGGCCCTTGTATCTCGGCCTGACCTCGATGTCGCAGTCCGAGATGAGGAACGGCTCCCATTCTCCGACGCATCCCTCCACAGGCAAGACCTCAGGAGCCGGCTGGCCGTAATCTCTCACGACGACCGAGCCGTCATACTGCTCATAGATGACCCTGACCGGCCTGTAGACGGCTTCGATGGTGACGTCCTGGTCGCCCAGAACGGTCGGCGTCCATTCTCCGACGAAGCCGTTCTTTCTCGGAACAGGCGGTATGGACGTCCCCAGACCCTCGGAATCGAAAAGCGATACCAAGACGATTCTGCCGTTCGCCACGAAGGTGGCCGTGCGATTGGTGACGATCATACTGAGCCCTGTATGGATATCAGACATTTAACCTGCTTGGGGACATTCCACGATGATTGTATTGTAAATCGGCAGATGATAAACATGTAAAGACGACGAACGTAGGAGGCCCATGGTAGCCGTCATCGCTCTGCCGCTGGACGCTATGGCCATCCGCATGTCTTGGATCGGGATGAAATACCCCGAGATGATCATCGAGCTCGACAACTTCGACAATCATGATGCTTCTGGAAGACCTATTCGAAGGCGGCATCGACAGGCTCGACGAGACCATCATGCTCTGCTGTCTGGCCGCTAGGATGCTGACCTTGACCATCTTCGCCGTCGGCTGGTTCACCATTAAGCCAGAATTCGAAAAGGACGAGAAGAAAAAGAGCGAAACCCATTCCCGTCCGGCGACGGGCGGACTTTTTCCTCGTTTTACAATTGCCCTGCGCCTGCTCAGAGATGAGTTGACATATCAATTAAATATAATTTGACATATCAATCGGCATGGAGGAGCAGAACCAAAACGTCTGCATGCATGCCGTTACGGCATACATAGACAGACGGATCCGCCCGACTATGGCAGAAGCCGGGCTGAAGAAATCCTACGGACCCATACTCATGGCGATAAAGATGAACCCAGGATGCTCCATGAAGGACATCTCCGAGAGCATCCATGTGGACAAGGCCCTGGTCACCAGAACCTCTGCGGAGCTCATGAAGAAAGGCCTGATCGAAAACTCCAACCCTGGCACACGCCAGTACAGCCTTCATATAACGCAGAAAGGAGAAGATGCATTCGACAAGGTCGATTCGGCGGTATCCAAGGCATGGGGCGAGCTCCTGTGCGACCTCACCGATGACGAGATCGAATCCGGGAAGAGGATCCTGAACAAGATCCTCAAAGCCGCGGAGAAAGGGCTGGAGGGCAGCGAATCATGATATTGAAATACCTCGGGAAGAAGGAATGGGCGCTTGTCGTCGCTTGCGTCGTCCTGATCGCCGTCCAGGTGTACCTCGATCTGGAGATACCCGGGTACATGGCCAGCATCACCACCATCCTGACCACGGGCGGGACCAGCGACGAGGTCCTGGCCGAGGGCATACCCATGCTCGCATGCGCGCTGGGAAGCCTTGCTTCCTCGGTGATCGTCGGCGCCATGGCGGCTTACGTGGCTGTCACCCTGGCCAAGAACCTCAGGAAGAAGCAGTTCGATTCCGTTCAGAAATTCTCCTTTGAGGAGATCGGAAGATTCTCCATCGCAAGCCTCATCACCCGCTCCACCAACGACGTCAACCAGATCCAGATGGTCGTCGCCATGGGTCTCCAGGTGATGGTCAAGGCGCCTATAATGGCCGTCTGGGCCGTCTACAAGATCCTTGGATCCGACCTCAGATGGACCTGGTCCGTGGCCATATCGGTCGTCGTCATGCTGGCCGTCATCCTCGTGATAATGAGGTTCGTCACACCCAAGTTCAAGAAGATCCAGAGCATGACGGACGACGTCAACAGGGTCACCAAGGAAGGCATCGAAGGCATACGCGTGGTAAGAGCGTACAACGCAGAGGACTTCCAGGAGGACAGGTTCAAGAGCGCCAACAAGACCCTTACCGACACCCATCTTTCCGTCACCAGAGCGCTGGCATTCCTGAGCCCTGCGATGACCTCGGTGATGAACCTCATGTCGCTGTCCATCTACTGGGTAGGGGCGAGCGTCGTCAACGAAGCCGTCGGCCTCATGAGGATAGAGGAGTTCTCGTCGATGGTCGTGTTCTCGGCCTATGCTCTGCAGGTGGTGGGAGCGTTCATGCTGCTGACCATGATATTCATGATACTGCCCAGGGCCCAGGTGGCCGCCAGACGTATCGAGGAGGTCATCGACACCGAGCCCTCGATCGTCGATGGAGGCACCAAGGAGTCCCCCGCCGGACACGAGGGCGAGATAGAGTTCAGGAACGTCGGGTTCAGCTACCCCGACACCAAGGACTACGTCTTCAGCGGCATCGACCTGAAGGTGTCCAAAGGAGAGACCGTCGCGTTCATCGGTGCCACCGGAAGCGGGAAGAGCACCCTGATCAACCTCATACCCAGATTCTACGACGCGACCGAAGGCCAGGTCCTGGTGGACGGCGTAGACGTGCGCGAGTACGACCTGGACGCCCTCCGCAGGAAGATCGGATACGTCCCTCAGAAGGCCGTCCTCATGAGCGGCACCGTAGAGAGCAACGTGAACTACGGAAACACCTCCGACGAGAGGGATATGGACGACGTCAAGCACGCCGTCAGGATAGCCCAAGGAACGGATTTCATCGAGAAGATGGAGAACGGATACGAAGGAAGGGTCGCCGAGAACGGGTCCAACTTCTCCGGAGGCCAGAAGCAGCGCCTCTCGATAGCCCGCGCGGTATGCAGGAAGCCGGAGATCTACGTCTTCGACGACTCCTTCTCCGCTCTGGACTACAGGACGGACCTTAAGCTCAGGACCGCTCTGAGGAAGGAGATCTCCGACGCCACCCTCATCATAGTGGCTCAGAGGATCGGGACCATACGCGACGCCGACAAGATAGTCGTCCTTGACAGCGGGAAGGCTGTAGGGATAGGGACGCACGAGGAGCTCATGAAGACATGCGAGGTCTACCGCGAGATCGCGTCGTCCCAGCTCACAGCAGAGGAGGCCGCCCTATGAGCAGACAAGGGCCCGGATTCACGCCCGGAGAGAAGCCATCCAGCTTCGGAGGCGTGTGGAAGAAGATATTCCAGTACATGGGAAGGTACAGATACGCGTTCTATGCGGCCATAGCGATGTCTATAGTCGGAACAGCGCTGTCCCTCATAGGTCCGAACAAGATCAGCGACCTGACCGACGTCATAAAAGACGGGCTGGCGCCGGGATCGACCATAGACATGGAAGCGGTCGCCTCCATAGGAACGTTCCTGGTGATACTGTACGCCGTCAGCGCGATACTTCTGCTGGTCCAGAACATCATAATGTCCACCATAACCCAGAAGACGGCCGGAAGGCTCCGCGACGACATATCCGAGAAGGTCAACAAGGTCCCGCTCGGATTCTTCGACAAGTCCAGCACCGGAGACCTGATGAGCCGCGTGACCAACGACGCGGACAGCATGGGCCAGTCTATGAACCAGGGCCTGGGGATGATGATCTCGTCCCTGGTGCTTTTCCTCGGATCCCTGGTCATGATGTTCGTGACAAACGCCATCATGGCCATAACGGCCGTCCTGTGCACCGTCATAGGGCTGGTGCTGATGGTCGTGATGGTGAAGCTGTCCCAGAAGCACTTCAACAGGCAGCAGGAATACCTGGGAGGCATTAACGGACACGTGAGCGAGACCTACTCGTCCCATGTCGTCGTCAAGGCCTTCGGAGGAGAGGAGGAAGCCACGGAGGAGTTCGACGAGATCAACAACAAGCTCACCAGGTCGGCTTTCCTGGCCCAGTTCATATCCGGGACGATGATGCCCATAACCAGCTTCATCGGGAACCTCGGATACGTAATGGTGTGCATCGTGGGAGCCGTACTGGTCATCGACGGAACAGCCACGATAGGAACCATAGTGGCGTTCATGATCTACATCCGCCTCTTCACCCAGCCTCTTGGACAGATGGCTCAGGCTCTGAACAGCATGCAGAACGTGGCCGCAGGCGCCGAAAGGGTGTTCGGATTCCTCGAGGAGGAAGAGCTCCCCTCAGAGAACCCGGACAACCATATAGAGAAGGCCAGAGGACACGTCGAGTTCAGGGACGTCCACTTCGGATACGTTCCCGGAAAGGAGATCATCAAGGGATTCTCCGCCGAGATCATGCCTGGCCAGAAGGTCGCCATCGTCGGACCTACGGGAGCAGGGAAGACGACCATAGTGAACCTGCTGATGCGCTTCTACGACGTCGACAGCGGGAGCATCCTCATCGACGGGGTGCCTATCAGCAGCATGTCCCGCGAGAACGTCCACGAGCAGTTCTGCATGGTCCTCCAGGACGCATGGCTGTTCGAGGGCAGCGTCAAGGAGAACATCGTCTACAACAGAGAGGGCATAACCGACGAACAGGTGAGGAACGCCTGCAACGCTGTAGGTCTGGACAGATTCATCCGCTCCCTTCCGAACGGCTACGACACCGTCCTCGGGGAGATGGCGGAGCTTTCAGCAGGCCAGAAGCAGCAGATGGTCATCGCCAGAGCCATGATAGACGACTCCCCCATGCTGATATTCGACGAGGCCACCAGCTCCGTCGACACCAGGACCGAGAAGACCATCCAGGAGAGCCTCGACAGGCTGTCCAACGACCGTACGTCGTTCGTGATCGCACATCGCCTGTCGACCATCAGGAACTCCGACCTCATCCTCGTGATGAAGGACGGGAACGTCATCGAGCAGGGCGACCACGACGCCCTCATGGCGAAAGGGGGCTTCTACAGCGACCTGTACAACAGCCAGTTCGAGAACGCGGAGGAGAGCTGAGAAGGGTCATCTCCACAGGCGGCGCCAGTACCCTGCAGCGATGCGGGGGAAGTGCGTCGCCAACGCGATGGAAGCACGGGTGGCGAAGCCGCAGACGGACCTCCTTCTCCCGTTATCGGAGTCCCTCATGGCCTTCGCCACCACATCCTCTTTAGAAACCGTGTGGCCGAAGACCTTCTTCGGAGCTCTGCAGGTCGTCTCGACGCCCTGGATGAAGGGTGTGTCCACCCATCCCGGGGAGACCTCTAGCACCGATATGCCCTTGTCCTCGACCTCCATCCTCAAGGAGTCCAGATAGCTCCTGACGAAAGCCTTGGAAGCGGCATAGACGCTCAGCCTGTAAGCGGCCACGTACGCCGCTTCGGAACAGAGCGTGATGATCCTGGCTCCCCTCGGCATAAGGGGGATGCATGCGGAAGTCACCTCCACTACAGAAGTCGCGTTCACTTCGATCATGGAACGGGTCTCCGCCGGGTCTATGGAAAAGCTGTCGCCGAAACGTCCGAGCCCGGCGCAGTTTATTAGAAAAATGACTTCAGGCGATTCCTTCGACAGCGCAGTCGCCACCGTATCCCTGCCGTCCTGGGTGGAAAGGTCGGAGACGAGGATCCTGCAGCGAGTATCGAGCCCTGAGGCTACCATCTCGAGCGAATCCTTGCGTCTCGCTACCAGCCAGATCTCGTCGAGCCCTCTGGAGTCCAGGGCGCGGCAGAATTCGGCGCCGATACCCGACGAGGCACCGGTGACGAGCGCTATCTTCGCCATCAGATCAGAGCCGCGGCACCAGCAGTGATGGCCACGAGCACCATGATGCCGACCATGAGGTAGGCGAAGACTTTCTTCTTGGTTTCGAGTTTCATATTGACCGGGTCGGAGATTATGCTCGTACTATTATACTTTATCCGAATGAGCTGCCGAACTTCTGCTGGAGAACGAGCAACCGAGAGATAGGAGAAAACCCGCGAGAGGGATCGCCGACCCGCGGGCGTATGGTTTATTGTCTTCACCAAGCGGGCCTCTCGAGCGCCAGAGTGACGGACAGGTAGAGGTTGAAGATGAAGTTCAGAAGAGCGGAGATTCCGATGGCCAGATGCCAGTCCCCACCAACGATTCCCGACAGTCCCACCGTAAGGAAGATCAGCCCAGTGGTGAAACAGATGACGGTGAGCGCCTTCGGAGTTCCGATCTTGATCGACCAGATGATGGCGATGAAGTAAAGGAGCGCGAACGTTATGTTCTCTACGGGGCCCATTCCGAATCCTGTGAGAGCTACTGCGGCTCCAACAAGCGCGAAAACCGTGAAACCAAAATTGCTGCCAGCAAGGTATGCCAGCAAAGCGATTACCAGAATACATATCCCTATCACGATAAAGGCGTCCCCAGACGGCAAGACGGGGACTACCGACGGATCGTTGACGAGCTGTCCAATCGCCAGCGGCAACGATATGGCCGCGACGAAGAACAGGCCGCACGCCGTGGGATCCAACGGCTTAAATTCACTCATTTATTTTCCTCCTGGGTCTATGACCCGGATATTAATTACTATTCTAGATAATAAAATGGATGGATAATCTGACTTATTATACTGACAACTCAACGAAAAATAAGAAATCGCAACAAAAACCTCAAACCAGGCAATCGGGGATGCGATGCCTCTCCGGATCTGATCCGGAGCGGTCTTTCCCATGCATGGAATCCTGGATTTCGTTGAATTCCTTCGGAGTCAGCACCGTGTCGGCTGTATGGCGGATGTAGAGGTCTTCCCATCTCATGAAGCCTGCGTATACCGGATTGCGGAGGATGTTGCGGAGGTTGTGCTTGTTCCAGGGGTTGCCCTTCCTCGTGAGACGCCCTTCCCTGTTGAGGTCGTAGCAGATGGAGTCGACGGTCTCCCCCGAGGCGTAGGAGTCGAATATCCTCTCCGCTACCGCCATCTCTTCCGGTTCGGCCACCAGCGCTCCCTTCTCCAGACGGTAGCCGAAAGGCGGGGTGAATCCCATGGTCTTCTTCCTGGAATCCGAGGTTTCCAAGGATTCCGCCTTCTCGCGCATTCCCATGTGGGTCCTCTCGCCGATCTGCTCGCTCTCCAGCTGGGCGATGCGCTGGATCATGTCCACGACGAACCTTCCGAGAGCGTTGGTGGTATCCAGGGACTCCGTGGACGAGACGAACTTCTTCCCGTTCTTGTCCAGGTACTCCATCATCGTCATGAAGTTGCGGCTGTTCCTGTGGATACGGTCCATCTTGATGACGACCATGACGTCCCACCTGTCCATCTCGGAAAGCATCCTGCGGTAGGCCGGGCGCCTGTCGTTCCTCCCAGAGAAGCCGTCGTCCTCGTAGACCTCGGCGACATCCCATCCTTCGGCTATGCAGTAGTCCTCCAGGACCGACCTCTGGGCGTCCAGCGAGTATCCTTCGGCCGCCTGCTCCTCGGTGGAGACCCTTACGTAGATGGCGGCGCGCATCGGCTCGCCTCGAACGGCCCGTTGAGGGCTTCGTACTTCTCGACCGTGATGATCGGCTCCTGCTCGCCTTTGCAGGAGATCCCGTTCCATACCCTGTATCCTGCATACAGAGGATTCTTCAGGACGCCTGAGACGGTCTGGGAGCTCCATTTTCCGCCTTTCTTGGAGGGATATCCGTTGGAGTTGAGGAAAGTCGCGATGTCCTTCAGGGTGGAGCCGCGGATCCTCATGTCGTACATCATGCGGACGACGGAAGCCTCCTCCTCGACCACCAGGAGCTCCCCGTCCTCGTACCTGTAGCCGTAGGGATGCCCGGAGCCCAGGTGTCCGTCTCCGCCCTTGGCCTTGAAAGTCATCCCGAGCTTCACCCTCTCGCCGATCTGCTCGCTCTCCAGCTGGGCGATACGCTGCATGATGTCCATGACGAACCTCCCCATGGCGGTGGTGGTGTCGAACTTGTCCTGCATGGAGTTGAACTCCTTGCCCTTGTCGCGGAGGTCGTTCATCATCAGGGTGAAATTGACGCTGTTCCTGTGGATACGGTCCATCTTCAGCACGACGAGGACATCCCACCTGTCCAGCTCGGACATCATCCTGGAATACTCCGGACGGCTGATGGAACGTCCTGAATGCCCTTCGTCCCTGTATACGTCGGCGATCTCCCACCCGCGGACCCTGCAGTAGGCCTCCATGCGCTTGACCTGGGCGTCCAGCGAGAATCCTTCCCTCGCCTGGTCCTCTGTAGATACCCTGGCATACAACGCCGCGCGCACGGATGTTCACCGATCGGTGATGGGGGAACGTCGATTTAACCCTGTGCGGAACTTGGGCTACTATTATAAAACTGTAAACCAAATGTATTGCATGGAGCAGAAGCACGAGAGACCGGACCACCGCAGGATCGTCCTGCTGGTGGCATGCGTCCTCGCCATCGTGGGCATATCAGCCATGGCTTTATCGGAAGAGGCCGAAGCCAGCGGTGCCGCGGACAATTGGTACTACGACCAGCTACCCGATTTCCCTCAGAAGCTCTACGACGCTTCCAAAAAAATCACGGACAGCCGGATGAGCTACTCGTTCTATTACGACACCTCCATAATGGACAGCAACAGCTGGAATGCTATTCTGAACACCTATGCCGGGATGGCCTACGAAGCTCTGAAATGCGAATGGCTGGGCATGCACATCTTGGACGGCCCGATACACGTGGGAATCGTGAACACTACGGTCACGGTGTCCTACGACCACACCGACTTGTACTCCTCTAACGCGACAGCCACCAGATGGATCAACAGCGCCCTCGCATCGTACGAGATCGACACCACATCCAGATATACGACGGTAAAGAGCATCCACGACGTGGTCTGCAACACCCTGACCTATTCCGAAAGAGTACTCACAGAGAGGGACTACTCCCTGTACAACGCCGTTAAAGGAGACCATATAGTCGTCTGCGAAGGGTACGCGAAGATGTTCAAGGCCCTCTGCGACCTTTACAACGTGCCTTGCGTCATCGTCTTAGGACAAGCGAAAGAATCTTACACCGCAGAACCTGTAAATCACATGTACAACTACGTCCAGATGAACGACGGCAAGTGGTACATGGTGGACGCCACATGGGACGACCTGGACGAGGGGACGGTGTACACGTACTTCCTCGCAGGCTCGAACACGGACGGATTCTTCACCAAGGTCTACGAGTCGCATAAGCCCGGGATATTCGGTCTGAACCCTCCGCCGCTTTCATCGAAGAAGTACGAGCCCGCGTCATTGACGATCTCATACAACAGCGCCACCAAGACTATGTCATTCGACGGGAAGTTCGATATACCATCTGGTGACAGCGCTCATGCGACATGGACGAGCTACAGCTCATTAGTAGAGAACATCGTCATCTCGGACGACGTCACCGCTATCGGAGACAAGGCCTTCTACAAGTTCAGCAAGCTGAAATCCGTGACCATCGGCAACGGCGTCAAGAGGATAGGGGACAGGGCTTTCGCCAACTGCACGTCGCTCACGAGCGTGTCCATACCCTCGAGCGTGACCTCGATCGACGATTACGCCTTCTACAGCTGCACATCGCTGAACAGTCTGACCACCAGCAGCGGCCTGACGAGCATCGGCATCAAGGCGTTCTACGGCTGCACCGGCCTCAGGTCCGTGACCATAGCCAATACCGTCGCTACCATCGGGAGCAACGCGTTCAACGGGTGCAAGTTCTTCGACGTCGACGGGACCACAGCCCTGAGCGCCGTGCCTGCGGACATAGCGGGATACAAGTTCACCGGGACCGCGAGCAAGCTCGTCCTGGACACCAAGTTCGTCGTCGGGTACGAGTTCTGGAAGAGCGGACTGAAGTACCAGGTGACATCGGCCCTGTCCAAGGACAGGCAGGTGGCTCTCGTTGGATTCTCGGGCGCCCCATCCTCGCTGGTCGTTCCGAGTTACGTCTCGACCACCGTCGGGAACATCCCGGTGACTTCTATCGGTGGAAAAGCGTTCTACGAATGCGGAACGCTAGCCTCCGCCGATCTAGGCTCTGTGAAGACCATAGGGAACAAGGCCTTCGCCTACTGCACCTCCTTGAAGTCGATAACCGTGCCCAGCACCGTCGTCACCATCGGAGAATACGCGTTCTACAAGTGCTCCTCAGCCACGAGCCTCGTCACGAGCGCCGGATTGGAGAAGATAGGCTACAGGGCGTTCTACGATTGCACCGGCCTCAAGTCCGTCACCATCGGCAAGAACGTCAGCAGCATAGGCGGAAGCGCGTTCTACGGCTGCTCCTTCTACGATGCCGACGGGACCACAGCCCTGAGCGCGATTCCCGAATACCTCGCGGGATACAAGTTCACCGGAACCGCGAGCAAGCTCGTCCTGGACACCAAGTTCGTCGTCGGGTACGAGTTCTGGAAGAGCGGCCTGAAGTACCAGGTGACGTCGTCGCTCGCCAAGGACAGACAGCTCGCCGTCGTCGGATACAGCGGAAGCATCACCTCCCTGGTGGTCCCCGAGAACGTCAACACGTCCGCTGGGCTGTTCCCTGTGACCTCCATAGGGACCAAGGCGTTCTACGGATGCACGACGCTCAAATCGGCCGATATCGGCAGCGTGACTACCATCGGGACCAAGGCCTTCGCGGGATGCTCCTCCCTGGAGACGCTTTCGACCCTCAAGAACGTCAGCAGCGTGTCCCCCTACGCCTTCTTCGGATGCGACAGCCTGACGAAGGTCGTTATATCCGGAACCGGTTCCAGCATCGGAGCCAGCGCTTTCAGCGGATGCGACGGGCTCAAGGTCGTCAAGATCCTCGGATCCGGCATCTCCCTGGGAGACTACGCGTTCAACGGATGCGCCAGCCTCTCCACGCTGAACCTCAGCGGAGTGAAGACAATAGGGTTCAAGACGTTCATGAACTGCACCAGCATCACCAAGCTGGCTCTTCCGAACGTCACGACCATCACCAAGTACGCATTCTACGGCTGCGACTCCATCTCGTCCGTCGAGTTCGGAGCCTCCTTGAAGGGCATCGGAAGCTACGCGTTCGACGGCCACAGCTTCTATTCCTCGAACGGAAAGACAAAGCTGACCGTCACGGCCAGCAACCTCGGCGGACACTCCTTCTCGGGAACTCCCGCGAAGCTCGTGATGACAGCCTGAAAAACCAAAAAAAAACGGGGACTCCGGCTCTCGGGCCGGAATCCCTCTTTAAAGACCCAGATCGAATCCCCATTTGGTAAAGATGTACCCGAGGATCAGCACGTGGATTAGGAGGAACACGTAGACGATCTTGAATTTCAACTTCCTGGTCTTATGCCTGACGAGCTGCATCCCTGCGACCGCTCCGAAAGGACCGATAGCCGACCAAGCCAGAAGCGTGGACTCCTTGGTCCTCCACTCCTTCTTCTTGGCCTTGAACTTGTCGGAGACATACATGACGAAAGCCATGATGTTGACCGCCAGATAGGCGATTAGGGCGATGAAAGTTATTGTCATCAGAGCCTCGCGATGAAAGCGTCGACAGACAGGGGTATCCCGTCCTGGTTCATTTCCTTCTCCTTCTTGTTGAAGAACACCGCATCGGGAATCCCGAGCTCCTTCGAGACCTTGGAGCACTGGTTGTTTCCCTTTTCGTCGTTGTACATGCAGCAGATGAAGAGCTTCACGTCCTTCCCGTCGAACTGCCCCTTGTTGTTCTGGATGAAGCTGACTACGGGCTTGTAGGGCTTTCCGGCGTGGATCCCTGTTCCGAAGACTATGGTCTTGTACTCGTTCAGATCGATCAGGGACACGTTCTTCAGGTCGAAGAGGTCCGCATCGACCTTGGAGCCGATGTATTTGGCAATCTTCTCCGTGTTCTTGGTTATACCGGAAGCGTAAAGGACTGCAACGTTGCTCATTTCATCATCTCGCGTTGTCTCGGCCGTATAGGTATAGCATAACGACCCAATGCGCGTCGCATAGTTTTCGCTTATATTAACCATCATGTTTTTCTGGGTGACAAGACAAATGATTATCTAATGAACTAGCCGATACAGAATCATGCAGAGCAGGGCTCGTAAGCAGGATTGTCCGGTCGATGCGGCCATGGCGGTCATAGAGGGCAGATGGAAGTCCGCCATAATCTGCCTGCTCGCAAGGTCAGGAGGAATGAGGTTCTCCGAGTTGCAGAAGAACATAGGCAACGTGACCGCCAGGATCCTGACGAAGCAGCTCAAGGAGCTCATGGACGACGGGATGGTCTTCAAGGACGACTCCGAGGACAAGAGCGCCAAGGTCTATCGCCTCACCGAGAAGGGGCTCTCCATATGTCCCATACTCGTCGATCTGGCCAGATGGGGAGCGGAGCACCAGCTGATAGAGGTCGTAGTTCCCGAGGACACGGAGCGCTGCTCCAAGGACAAGATTTCCCCAAGAACGGCATGAGACCCCCTGTCCGCGACAATTATCTTTTTCAGAAACATCAGAGGGCTGAACATGGCATACGAAGTGAAAGTCATAGGACCTGAACGCATCGATGAACTGAGGAAAAGGACATCCGAGATCAACTATTACGAATCCAAAGCCGACATAAACGGGGTCTGCGTCGAGCTGTTCACCGAGAACAAGACCTATCTCGAGATGTGGACGGACAACTTCTACCACATGTCCGACCGCGTCCGCGCCCATGCCAGGATCTACTGCCTGGATGACCCCAGCACCGACCTCCACGTGGAGTACGACTACGAGAACTCGGTCGCCTACCTGTTCAACTTCGACTACTACGGATGGGTAAAGAGCATCGCCCTCGGCCTGGCCGGCAACATACTGGAGGAGCATGGGATCTTCCCCGTCCACGGAGCCGCTCTGGACATCGACGGGATGGGGGTGACGCTCATCGCACCTTCCAAGACCGGGAAGACCACCCAGTCCTGGGGCCTCCTGAGAATGGACAACACGTATCTGATCACCGACGACTGGTACTTCGTCGAGTTCGGATACGGACGCCCGAGGGCCACCGGATCGGAGAAGAACTGCTACATCGACTCGGACGTCGGCGACGTCTGGCCGGAATACAAGCCCCTGGTGAAGCATGTCAGGTTCGACAACAAGGGCCGCGGAATCGGAAATATCAGATGGATAACCGGAGAAGGCTCCGTCATCGACCGCACCTCGATGAGATGCGTGCTGTTCCTGAAGAGGGACTACGACGATCCGAACATCATCAAGAGGATGAGCACCGAGGAGGCGCTGGATTACCTGGTGTCGCACGACTTCTGCAACCCCCACCAGCTGGTAAGGGACGAGAGGAGGATGAAGAACCGCACCGAGTTCTTCAGGAAGTACCTGTCAGAATGCGATGTCCTGATGGTGAACACCACCTGCCCGGCGGAAGAGACCCAGGAACGCATCAGGGAAGCCCTCTCATCGCTCTGAGATGTATCTGTGGGGAATGGTCCTCCCGTCCACGACCATGGAGTCTTCCGTGACGTCGCACTCGAGGACGAGGACCTTCACCCCGCTCTTCTCAGCCCTCTCCATCTCCCTTCCGAACTCCTCGTGGGTCCCATAGTTGGGGAGGAACTCCTTCATCCCTTTCATCTGCACGATGAGCACGATGTAAGCCTCGAACCCTTCCTCGACGCATCTCATGAGGCCTCTGACGTGCTTCAGGCCGCGTTCTGTCGGAGCGTCGGGGAACATGCATACGCCATCGTTCTCCAAGGTGACACCTTTCACCTCGGCGTAGATCCTCCTGTCTCCGGATTCGACATAGAAATCGAACCTGGAATCGCCATGGGTGTGCTCCGGATAGACCTGAGGGGAAGGTCCGAAGACTCCTGATCCCAGAATGTACTCGCGGAACGCCTTGTTGGGCGCCTGGGAATCGATGTTGACCAGGAGGTCTCCTTTGTAAGCGGCTATGAGGTCGTACGACGTCTTCCTGTCGGGGTTGTCGGAAGCCTCCAGAACAGCTTTCACGCCTGGAACCAGGATCTCCTTGCAGCGCCCTGTGTTCTTGACGTGGACCTTCGTCCTGACGCCGTCTATGTCGCAGTATGCGATGAACCTGTTCGGGCGGCTTACGAACGTTCCCGTGACTACGTTGTTGTACCTCATAGCATCCAGACGGCTCCGGAATGGTTCCTAGGGTCATTAGTCTTTTTGAAATTCTGCTGAAAGACGGCTGTCCCCTCCGTTTCGAATCAGGCTTCCAATAAATATCGAACGAGTCCAGAGGCCCTTGAAATCCGAATGGTCGTTTTACGAAGGAAGGGGTCCATCGTCCGAGCCGATGTTGGCTCTGATCTTCTCCAGCGCCTTGGTCAGGACTGCCATCTCCTCCTCGTCCAGACCATCGAAGATGATGCGATCGAGCTCCTTGAATCTCTTCATGGCCTCGGAATAGATCTCGCCGCCTTCGTCCGTTAATGTGACGACCATGACGCGCTTGTCCGATTCGGAGGCCACCTTCTCGACGAACCCGTTCTTCTCCATTGTCCTCAGAACCCCCGACAGGGTGGACTTGCTCAGGTCCAGCTGGTCTTCCAGATCTCTCTGGGTCATGCTTCCGCCGTTCTCCTCGAGAAGGACGAAGATCTCGCATTGTATGGGCGACAGGTCGAGGGCCATCTCCTTCCGGAGGTAGTTGATGGCGTAACGAGTGGCGGGGATCTCGGTCCGTTTGAACTCTATGGTGGTCGGCCTCTCGTAGCTCATGATTGTACGGTCGAACCGATTACATGAAAATAAATTGTTCGGTACCGAATGATAATATACTTCTAATCAAGTCTGGTATCAAGATGATATCATGAGCACGCTCATAGTTTACTCAGGAGGCAGCAACACCTCCGCTGTTGCCAATTATATCGCCGAGAAGACCGGCGGCAAAGCGGTGGCCGTCGAGGACGCTTCCAGGATAGATCTGAATTCCTACGACAAGGTCGTCATCGGAACCAGAGTCAGAGCCGGAAAGGTGCCTTCGGACATTTCCGAATACGTTTCCAAGAACAAGGCTGTCATAGACGGCAAATCGCCCGCTTTCTTCCTGTGCTGCCTTTACAGCAGCGAGAAGGGAAAGAAACAGCTCGAGAAGATCTCGTCGGAGATCGGCATATCCAAGAGCGTCTACATCAACAAGGGAAAGAAGACGATCAAGGAAGCCGGCAACCCAGTAGACAGCTTCATCGCATCCCTCTGACAGGAAACCTGCCGTCCCTGGCAAATCAACGGGGACGGCATCCTTTTTCCAATAGAATCAGGATAATGCCAAGATGTCCCAGAACAACTCGTCATTCTTCAAAATAAACACCTGTTTTCAATACGCGTCCCTTCCAGAATAAGGAATCGAAATCAGAGGATTTCTTGTCTTACGATGATAGAACTGGTAATTCGCATATTCATGCCATATTTGCTACGCATACTTCCGACCGATCAGGGCAAGTGCAATAGGGACGTCCCTAATATGCACCATTATGACCCTGATCCAATATGAAAACGGTCGAGAGCTGCAGAAACCACGTAAATACGGAGACCTTCGGACTCGAGCATCGACGCCGCAGCATCCCCGCCAAGGCCTCTCCTGACCGCTTGGTCGACGACGAGGTTATAGCTCACAATCTCCGGGATGCTTATGCAGATCCCCGGAACGACCCCCTCGGCGTACGATACAATGTCCCCGCGGCCTCGATGAGGGCTCCACGCGGTATCACCATGAACTCCCCTCCTATGCCGATGACCCAGCACACATCTTCAGCGGCATTATCATCATGGGCGTTTTCCCATGCTCAATGAGAGCAAGAATCGATAACGACACTTTTTCCTCAGTATGACCAAATTCAGCGTTTTTACTTGCAAGACCTATTCAGAACACCGAGCTAACTGCGATAGAATCAAAAATATACGCCTCTTAATATTCGCAATCATGAGCCCTACGTTCACGCTAGACGACATTCCCCCCGACGAGATATACGTCCTCG
>JAEEGK010001915.1_pt1 | contig 52182 bp, 25 predicted proteins | sample 8958771 | NCBI WGS metagenome assembly JAEEGK01 (sample SAMN16246547, study PRJNA631951) | gut metagenome | biome: gut microbiome; feature: rumen; material: SC-attached | host: Bos | place: Iran: Karaj | collected 2018-10 | reverse complement strand
AAATAATTTAAGGAATTATGATTGGGGATTGGGGATTGGGGATTGGGGATTGGGGATTGGGCCCAATCCCCAATCCCCAATCCCCAATCCCCAATCCCCAGGATTTTTTGTTTTTTTTCATTCCTATTTTATTGTTTTTAATTTTATATTTATTTTTTTAATTATTAAATATAATAATTTTATATTATAATAAAATCCCTGTTTTTTCATTTAAAAAAATATTTAATAACAATTTATATTTTGGAAGATTCTATTATTTTATTTATAAAAATTATATTAATGTGAAATTAGTTTTAATATTATACTCAATATATGCTTCTTCTTTTAATAAATTCAAGTGATTAAAATTATCATCAATTAATTTTTTAAATCATTATATGATATTACAAAATATTATTAATCAAAACAGATTAAAAATTAAATTACCACTAAAAATTCAATAATACAAAACTCAAATTAATATATTTTAAAATCTAAACAAGAAAAAATAGGGAAAATTTTTTCTTTAAAATTAATTGTTCAAAATTTAACGAATGAAAGAGAGAATAGACAATGAAACAGATTATCATAAATTAAACACAACAAAAAAAGAAATTTTAAAAGAAAAAGATATTGAAAATATACAAGGGACATTATCATATATTAATAAAAATAAATTTGATAAAATGATAAAGCCATTGAAAGATGAAATGGAAATTTATCAAAAGAGAAAAGATGCAATAGAATCATTTCAATATTTTGATAAAGATAATAATGGCTTAATAAATGAAACGGAATTTAAAAGAATTTTATCATTATTAAAAATAAATGAAAAAATAAAAGATCTTTTAGAAAGGGCTTCATTTGAAGGAAATGGATTTATTAATTATGTTGAATTTGTAAATTTTTTATTTAAGCCTGTAGAAAACAAGACAAAAAAAATATTTAAAATAGAAGAAATGATAATATTAAATGAAGACTGTCCATTATTTTTAACCGGAAAATGCCCAAAATTATTTTGTCACAAAATTCACAATTATTCAAAATTATATCAAATTGAAAACAATGAGAAATTTAAAGAAAATTTAACATATCTTCAAAAAGATTTTTCACTTCTTCTTCCATATCAAAAAAAATTATTTTCAAACCAAAATTTAGATATATTATTTTTATGTGATTGTACAGGATCAATGCAGCCATATATAAATAAAGTAAAAGAAGAGTTAAAAAACATAATAAATTTTATATTAGAAAATAATCCTTATGCAAATATAAAAATATCATTTATAGGATATAGAGATATAAAAGATATAAAAAGATATGAAATAATAGATTTTACATCAGATATAGATTTAATAAGAGATTTTATTGGTAAAATTATTGCTGATGGAGGAGGAGATCTTCCAGAAGATTTAACAGGAGCATTAAAAAAAGTATTAGAAATGTCTTGGAGAGAAAAAAGTGCTAAATATGCAATAATAATTAGTGATGCTCCTTGTCATGGAATTAAATATTTTAAGAATTTAGGTTTAAGTGATGATTTTCCTAAAGGAGACCCTGATGGTTTAATTCCTGAAAAATTTATTGAAGATATTGCTAAAAAAAATATCACTTTATATGCTTTAAAAATTGGAAATAAGACTGATTATATGTTTGAATTGTTTAATGAAGTTTATTCTAAATTTAACCAATCTCATAATCCTATTGTTATTTGTGATTTAGGAACAAGTTTAGATAATTTCGGATTCTTAGTTGCTGTTAGTAGTAATACTACTTTAAATAATTTAACTGTTAATCAATTACCTTTAAATGATATTTTATTTGATTTAGATAAACAAAAAGAAAATGACGAACAAAAAATTTTGATTCGGGGTTTACTTACTAGAGTTAAAAATTCTCAAAGTTTAATTAATAATTCATTATCTAATGATGATATTGTTAAATTAAATGAAAATGTTGATTTAAATAGAACTTATGAAATGTTTGAAAAATTAAATAAAGATAAAAATATAAAAGGAATATGTCATAGTTTCATAATAAAAAAAGATAGATATCTAAATATAAATTGGGAAAATCCATATATAAGTCATTATCAAATAGAAACAGAATGTATAATAGATGATAAGCCTTTTAATGAAGGAGCAGAAAGATATGCATATTATATGTATGATACCAAAGTAAAAATGAAATATGTAGCAAAACAAAAAAAAATATATTCTAAATCTCAAAATAATTTATCTTCATTTCAAAAAGAGTTAGAATCAATAACAATATGTCATCATATAGCAAACGAATTCAATGAAAGAATAGTAAATTATTTACCAAAAGGGAAGACAAATATATTAATAAATTTCATTCATTCCTATATATATGAAATTGGAAAAGATAAATATTATTATGTAGAAAATTTAATTCCAGGGAAATATGTAAAATATAATAACAATGCAGGTTGGATATCAAATTCAATAGAAGAACAAACTTTATTAGCTCAATCATTTAGTCATTTTTCATATCAAATAAGTAAAGGATATTTAATTATAGTAGATTTACAAGGTGTTGGAGGTTATTTAACAGATCCTCAAATTCACTGTTTAAATGGGAATAAATTTGGAAATGGAAATTTAGGTTATGTTGGTATTATTAAATTCTTTTTAACTCATCATTGTAATAAATACTGTAAATATTTAAATTTAATTCATCCTGTTAATTCTAATTATATTATTGATGTTAATAATTTCGATTTTTATGTTGATAAATTTGAAGAACCTGAAAATAAAGATTCTGAAATTTATAAATTATGTGATTTATGTAGAAAACCTTTTATGATGAAAAGTGGAATTGCTTTTGAAAATAGAAAAAAATGCTGGGAATGTTTTTGCAATGATTGTGATGAAAAAAGAAAAAAATCTTTCAAAAACGGAAATTGTGAAAAATGCGGAAAATTTTTCATGAGTAGTGAATATTTGTTTTTAATGAAAAGAATTCCTTTCACTAAATTATGTATGAAATGTAGAGAAATAGAAATGAATAGAGAAAGAAAAAAGTTTTACAAAGAGATTTTTGATAATAAATAATAATTTTATATTTTATTTTTTAATTACCTTTAAAAATTTTTTTAAAAAATAAAAAGATCTGTTTTTTAATATATAAAACAATTATTTAGGTAAAAAAATTTTATTAGAATTATGAAATAAGAAACCTTTTTTTTTTAATTTTAATTCTCCTTTATTAATTAAATTAATCAAATAATTTATTTGTTTTTTTAATCTTATATTATGTATATTTTTTTCCTTATATAATTTATTTGCTTCATCTCTTTCTTTATTTATGGTTCTAATATGTTTTTGAAGAAGAAGACTTTGATATTTATAATTTGAAATATGCTGATTTAAAACATTTTGTTTAATATCTTCTCTATAATTATTCATATCATTTATAAAACATTTATTTTTATTCTCTTTATTCTTTTCAACCAAAAGTTTTTGTTTTTTTTTTAATTTATATTCTAACAATGATTTTTCACTTGAAACTCTTTGAAATTTATCTTGAAATTTAATCATATATACTTCTGGAATTAAATAACTTAAAACTTTTTTTTCTGGTTTTTTAAATAAATGATCTAATGAATTATTTTTTAAATTTCTCTTGCTTTTTGACTTTTCTAATATATCAAAAATTCTTTGAATACTATTTTTTCCTTTTTGAATTGTTGAAAAATTTAAACTTGAAGAAGATCTAAATAATTTACTTATTTTATTATATGGAAATAAATCTTTTAATCTTTTATGTTCTTCTTTTAATAATAAAAATTTTTTATTTTTATTATTTTTATTCATATCACAAAGTTTATGAATAATACTTATTTTTTTTAAATCATTTATATTTACATTTAATTTATTTATTATATTGTTTTTATCTTCTAATTCTTTTTTTAGTTTAATAACTATTTCTTCATTATTATTATAGTTTGTTAAATTTTTTTTTATATCTATTTCATATTTTAATTCATTTAATTCAATTTTTATATTTTCAATAATATTTTCTTTTAATTTTATTTTACTTTCTAAATCTTTTTCTTTGTTTTCTAATAATTTATTTTTTAAATCTAAAATTATTTCCATTTTTTTTGACGAATCATGTTCTTTAAATATATCTTTTTTAATATTATATAATAATCTATTTTCATAAATTATTCTTCTTAATTCAGTATCTTTTTCAGATAACTTCAAATTAAATTCTCCTAATTGTAATAAAAAATCTTCTTTTTCTTTCTTTTGTTTTAATTTAATATAATTCAATTTATTTTCTAAATTCTTTATCTCAACTGAGAAAATTTTATCTTCTTTAACTTCATTGCTTTTATTTCTACTAATATTAATTTTATGTAAATTATTTCCATTGATGTGATTGAACATAAATGAAAAAATTCTAATAAAAAAACAAAAAATAATTAAATAAAAAATTATTACCAACACAATGATATCTAATTATTATCTTCTATTAATAATAAAATGAATTATATGAAATAAAATAATAATAATTGTTTAAAAAATATAATTGAACTGTAACATTTAAATATATTAAACTTAAAAGAGATATAAGAGAATTAATTGGAATTTTCTCTTCAATTTTATTCCGAATATTTTATTTACTTAAAAAAATTTGGTTATATTAAATATAAAATAATCATTTAGAGTAATTTGATAAATATTTAAAAAGTAAATTCTAAATAAATAAAAACTTTTAATAATATATTTTCTATATTTGCTATTTTTTTAAATTGCAACTTCTTTTTTGCAAATAGGGCAAATTTTATTATCTTTAAACCAAATATCAATACATTGAGGATGAAAAATATGTTTACAGTGCAATATTCTCACAACATTTTTTTCATTAAAAGTTTCTTTGCAAATAACACATTCTTTCCATTCAAATTTTTGAGGAGAATAATGTTCAATTTTTAAACATAACTTTTGTTCAGTAGAAAGTCCTTTACTAACATTTCCAATTTTATTTTCTAATTCTAATATTTGTTCATAAGTCATATTATCAACATCAATATCATCAATAAAAGAATTATTATATGAATTATTACTTATTGAACTATCATTATTATTTTCTTCTAAATTTTCACTTGAAAACACATTTTTTTGAAAAATATTTGATTCTTTTTTTATTTGAAATGGATTAAAATTATTATTTTGTTTATTTGATGAATTATTCATTGGAATAAAAGGATTATTATAATTATTTTTTGATGAAAAATTAATATTATAATTATAATTGTTTGGAATAAATGTATTATTTATATTATCAAAATTATTTCTGATATTTACATTATTTAAGTTTAATGGATTATATATATTGTTATTATTTTTTTTTAATTGAAAGTTTTGGTTAAAAAATGGAAATTGTTGATTTTCATTAATATTGTTTTGTAATGAATAATTATCAAAATTTATTGAATTCAATGAATTTAAAATATCATTTTCTTTTTGATTTATTATTTTCATATTATTATTTACTATATTATTTTGTAATATATTATTATCATTTATTCCTAACATATTTTCATATTTTTTAACTTTATTATTTAATTGTATGATTTTTTCATTTAATAAATAGATTTGATATTTTAATTGAGAATTTTCATTTTCTAAATTTTTAATTTTTTTTTCTGGAGATATTTTTGTTAACAAATCGAAATTACTATTTTTGATTTCACGAGAATTGAAATTAGATTTTGGTTCAATAAAATTTTTATTAGTTTTATTATTATTTACATCATTTAAATTATCTTCGAAATTTGAGAAATTAAAGAAACCAGATGTTTCAGTCATTTTTTAATCTATTATATAAAAAAAATAAAATAATAGGTAAATATAATATCATATTTATAATATTCAATAATTTTTTAATAAATTAGTTTATAAAAAAATTTTTTGATTATTGACAAAAAAAAATACTTTTTAGAATTATTTTGCTTCTTAAATTCAATGAATTAATGATTATATCTTTCTTTAATATTATTATTATTTATAGAATAACATACTTCTACAACATTTTACAGGAAAGCATTGAATATTTCTATCTTTTAAACAAGAAACAATAAAACTTTGATCAGCATCTAAATCTTTTTCATTAATCCTTTTAACATAAACAAAAAATTTAATATAATGTTTTAAATTATGTTCAAATTTTTGATGTTCAAAAAAATCGATTTTTTTTTTCTCAAAATCCAATCTATCAATATTACAAATAAAGCATTTATTTTTAATATCTTCTTCTTTTTCATTACTTTCTTCTCTAATTTGTGAAAAAGTAGAAACAATGACTCCATTAATCATATTTAATAAGAGTAAAATAACAGTAATATAAAACACTAAATCAGAAACCCATCTTAATAAATATAAAGACATTACATCAAAACTTTTTTGTTCAATTATATCTCCAATTCCTCCTCCAGCTCTAACACCATGATTGAAGAAATTAATTGTACATTCTAATAAATTTTGACAGAAATTTTCTCTAACACCTTCTATTTCAATATTATATTCATTTATTAAGAAATAAAAACCAAAATTTGAATAAAAGAATATTAATATTGCTAAGAAACCTATCATACAAACTAATTGAGTTAATCTTATTTTAAATGCTAAAACTATTTCTTTTATTGTATCTACAAATTTTATTATTGAAAGCAATTGAAGAGCAAATAAAAAAGATCCATATTCTGAAAAAACTCCTCCAATTCCCATAATAATAATTAATAGAAGTAAATATATTTCATCATTAAATAAAAAAGCATCAAATACATATACTTTAATTGCTTCTAATATTGTTAATTTATGGTCTTTTCCTAATTCATTTTTTGAAAGTAAAACATAGAAATTATATTTTGATATTATAAATATTATTAAAAATACTACATCCATTATTACTTGTAATCCAACAAAAAATCTTGTTGAATATTCCAATATTAATTCATTTGATTCATTTACTCCTGTTAAAAAAAGTAATAAAACAAAATTAATAACTAATGAAATAATAAAATTATAAAAACCTACATTTTTATAATCAATAGTTAATAAATTTTGAATATATTTAGATTTTTTAAAAACAGAAGTTTTATATTCTACTTCACTCATAAATAAATTTAAAGCATCGATTAAACTTTTTAATTTAGTAGTTGAAGTACTTCTATCAACATCATGTAAGAAATTTTCAATATTATTTTTTGAAATATAATAAAAATGAGGATCTACAATAAAATAAATAATTTTTAATTCTAAATTATCATCATTTTCAACTTTAAATTCACATTTTCTAATAGTTTTATTAAAAAATTTAGAAGTAACAATATAATCATTCATATAATTATGATCAATTGGTTTTACTTTTTCCATTGAAATTGTTTTATTTCCACCAAATAAAGATAAAGTTCCAATTTGATTAAAATGTTCTATTTCAAAAACTTTACTTGACATTAAATCTTTTTCAGCATATTTTAAAATTTTTTGAGCTTCATTTAAATCATATTTTTCTCCTATTATTGTTAAAAATAAATACATTTGACTTGCTAATTTAAAGAAATTATCTTCATAAAAATGAGGATTTGTTTTAAAAATATTTCTTAAATCTCTCATTGAATTAGCATTTAATTCTAAAAAATAAAATAATTTATAAAATTCTTCTTTATTATAATTAATTCTACATAAATGAGAAATATATAATCCTCTTAAATAAACACAAATAATTTCAAATAATTTATCAGGAGGAAATAGAAAAATAAAAGCTCTAATAATAGAAGAATCAATATTTTCTTGAGATAAGACATTATTCATTGTAACAAATAAATAATATTTCATATGAAAAGATAATTTATTAAAATAATCATCTTTATCAAATAAAACATTTTTAATTTGATTTGCTAAAGAAAGGAAAATAAAACCTTTATTAATGGGATTATTTTCAAAAGTTCCATCTTCTTGAAAAACTTCATAATCAGAAGGTAAATTTTTTTGATAAAAATTTTTAAAATTTGAAGTATCAGTTCCTTGAATCATTTCAACAATTAAATCACTATATCTAGTATATAATTCAATAATATTTTCATAATTTTTAAAAGGAGTTAAACTTTTAAAAACTTGACTTTGAAAATCATTTTCAACATGCATACTAAAATTAATAATTTTCATCATAGAACAAATTAAATTAAAAAAAGAAACTTGTCTAGTATATAAAAATTGTATTTTTTCTTCTTCTAAACCTAAATCTTCACTTTCATAAGTAGTAATATCACTTTTAGAAGAATCTTCTTTTTCTTTTTCTTTTTCTTTATCTTTTAAACTATTAATAAATTGAGTAAAACCAACTCCAGTTGAAATAGTTGCTCTTTTTTTTTTAACAATATCTTCATTATTTATATTTGGAGATAAATTTATTCTTGCATTTGTTGTTGAACCATATCCTTTTCTATGGGAATATATATTTTTATTATTTTGAAGAAATTTTTCTGGGTCAAAATACATTTCAAAAAATTTACTTTGAAATTCTTTGTTATGTCCTTCGCATAAATTTTGAATAAATTTAATTGCATTTTTACCCATGTGAAATGCTATTGTATCAAATTTTCCTATTTTTAATATTTCATCTGATATATTTGTTAAGAAATCTATATCATATATTTTTTTTACTTCATTTAATGTGGAACCGACAATTAATCTTTGGATTAAATATTCAAAAAAATTGTCTGGAAGATTTAAATCTTCACTTACAAAAGCTTCTTGAAAATTATCTGAATCATTATTGAAAAAGCCATTAAAATATATTAATATATATGCATTTTGAAATTTAAATTTTGTTATTTTTTTTATTTCTGGTTTGTATTTATCTTCTGTTATTATTCTTATGTTAAAATCTGTTAATATATCAAATAATTTTATTTGAAGGTAGTTTAATATATATATTCCAAAATCTATTTCTAAATCATGTTTACAAAAACGATATGAATCTATTATAGATAAATTATCATCATATGTTTTTGATTTAGATTTTTTATATATATTATATAATTTAATTTTCATTATATTTGTTTTTTCTTTTATTTTTTCTGAAACTGTATTTTGAGTTTGAATTGAACTTTTTGATATTAATCTTGATGATTCATCTTTTTGGAAATTTATTATTTTATGTATATTTTTTTGATATATTTCAAATATTTTTGCTAATTCAAAATATTTAATTTTTTCTCCCATTTTTTTAGCATCAACATAAATATCATCTAAAACACTTTTTGTAAGTTCATTTTTAACTGTAAAATTTTCGTAATTATATATTAATTTTTCTACTTGATATCCTTTTTTATTGTCATCTAATATAACGTTACTATAAAATGAAATTGTGTTTTTTAAAAAGTAAAAAACTAATTTATAAAAAATATAAACATCTTTTCCATAAATTTCATCAGAATCTAAAACAAAAGAATTAATTAAAGTAAATAAAGGTCTCATGAAAATATTTTCATAATATTTAAGTGGAAAATGATGATCAACATTATCTTTATTTGAATGAGTAAAATAATAATTAAATTTTTTAATATCATATAACATAAAAATTTCTAATAATTCTTTTCCAATTTGAATAATTTGTTCAATTTTAGGAATTTGTTCATCTTTTAAAGAATGTTTACTTAAATGAATTAAATTTATATTATCTTTAACATCAGGCATATATAAATTTTCAAGTGTTTCAATCATTCTTTCAATTTGAAATTGAATAGGTTGTTTTAAAGTAAAATAATATCTTGTTAAAGCATATTCAACTTCAATTGGAATGTTTTCAAATTTTTTTTCTAAAAATTTCATATAATTATTGATAAATTCATCTCTTGGAATAATATCTGCTTTATCCATATAATTATAAAATTCAATATCTGTATCATATAATTCACATAAGAAATTATAATATTGAGGAATAAATTTAATTATATCTTTTTTTTCTTCTATTTCTGATTCTTCCATATCTTCTTCTTTTTTTGGTTCTTTTAATCCTAATAATTCTTGAAAATAATCATTTATTCTTTCCATTATATTTTCATTAGTACTTATATAGGAAAATACATGTTCAAATGCTTCTATTGCGTTTAAAAAATCACTTTTTTGAATTGTTATTTTTTTTATACTCTTAATTGAAATTCTCATTAATTCAGCTAAAATATTTAAATTATCCTTATTTAATAAAAGTAATTCTGAAATAACTTCACTAAAAAAATAGAAATTTTCAAAAGTATATTTTTTATTAATTTCATCTTTTTCATCATTTTCATTATCATCACTTTCATTTTCTTCAACATTATTATTACTAATAGTATCATTATTATTACTAGTATTACTATAATTAACATTACTTGTATTATTATTACTATTACTACTGTTATATTTATTATAATTCTCAACATCAATTCCACAGTAAATCATTTCACTTAATCTTTCTAAAAAATCTAAAGTTGTAGAAATAACATCATTAAAAGTAACAGCAAAAATTTGTGGTTTAATATTCATAACAAAAGTTAGCATTCTACAATCTCTATTAGCTAAAAGGAATAAAAATTTTAAAAGGAAATTAATATTATCTATTAAATCATCTTTATTATAATCAAATCCTTCATCAGGTTGAGGATAAATTTTACCACATGAATATATATGAATAAATTCTTCTACTTTTTGAAAGAAAACAGAATAAAAAATCACTTTTCTTATTTTTTGTAATTTATCAAAACTTTTATGTTCTGGAGGTGAAAAAATACAATAAGGATGAGATATTTCATCTAAATTAAACCCTTCATTTATCATTAAACCATGAAATTTACTTAATATTTCATTTGCGTTTTCAAAGTAAGTTTCTTGATTACAATCATATGAAAAATATTGTCTGTTTATATTATTTAAATCAAAGGAAAATATATTTATTGCATCATAATATTTTTGCTCTAAGGAATTTTTTATTTTTACATAACTTGAAATATTTTCTGGGTCAAAATCAATTAAAGATTGAATTTCTTGTTCATTACAATTATATATTGAATTCATATAAAAATCTTCTTTATCTAACATAACTTCGAAAAATTTTCTTAAATAATAATCAAATATTACTGTTCTTGATATATCATTTTTTCTATCAAAATCTTTAATAGTTAATAAAAATATTTTAGTTAATTTTGATGATTCTTCATTTTTTTGAAACATAAAACCTTTTTTTTCAACAGTATCAATTCCTTGGAAATAATCATAACAAACTCTATCATTATTATATATTGTAGTATAAATAACACTTTTCATAATATAAAAAACACTATGTTCTATATTTCCTTTTCCTCTTTCAGCATGTAAATTTAAAGTTTCTAAAATTAAATCAAAATATCTTTTTCTCCCTTCATTATTCATAATATTATATTTAATTAAATATTTCATTATTCTATTAAAAGTAGGAAATACATAAGACATTATTCTTTCAAAAATAGAAGGAAATCTTTCATTAACTTTTAATATTGAGTCATATAAATCTAAAATATTAGATCCTAAATCATCTAAGAAAATATCATCTGGAGGTTCTTTACCAAATAAATAAAATTTTTTAGTATTATGAATATGAATATATCTTTGATATAAATTCATATTAAATATTGTTCTTACATTCCATAAATTAGTATATTTTAACATAAATGTTCTGACAATATAATTAAATAATAATTCAGCAAAATAAAATTTAGCAGTGATAAAATTTGTTGCCATATCTTCATCTAAAGAATTTCTTAATTCATTTAAAGACATTAAATTAAATAAATCTTTTATTTTATAAGTTCCTAAAAGTGAAGGAACAACATGAAAAAATTTATTTTCCCAAAAAACAGCAAAAGCACTGAATAATTCAAGGATTTTATAAATAATAAAATTTTTAAAAAACTCTTTATTTAACTCTGGATTTTTTTTAGTACAATATTGATTAATTTGATTGATTAAAGTATCAAGATAAATTTGTTTACTTTTAGCGATTTTGAAGAGAATATTAAAATTAAAATTTCTCATATGTTTCTTAAAATCTTTTCTACTTATAAAATCAGCATTTAATTTAATAACATTAATTTCATGATAATAAGGACAATAACATACATTTCTTCCATAATCACAATTACTTAAATTATTATCATCGAATTTTAAATTAAGACAATATTCAACACAAACAGCACAATATGTAACATTTTCATATTTATAATATCCTCTATTAGGAGTATGTTCAAAAAATTTAGAATAAAAGCATTGAGCTTGAGTTTGTGAAGCAAGAATTTTTTCTTTAGCTGTATTTTCCATTTCTTGAGTAATCATATGATTACTTAATCCACATGAACAAATATTTATTCCAGGTACTTCAAGTGTTGGATGATGATTTTTATGACAAAATTTAGCACATGCTTCACATATTGGCTCAAATCCTTTTGTACCTGATGAACATGGACATAAATAATATTTCGCTTGTTTACTACTGTCGTTTGCATAAGTACAGTTCGGTACTCTTATTACTTCTTCTTCTGTTTTTGCTATAAAGTCATCAGATGATGGAAACATCTTTTCTTTGTCTTTCTCTGTTTCTTGAATTACTGGAAATGAATCTAGATTTGTTTTCTGGTATTTTGAGTCTTTTGTTTTAGACATTTTACTTTTTTATTTTTTTTTTCAAATTTTTTTTTTAATTTTATTTTTTATTCATATTTTTTTATTGTTATATTTGTTTTAAATTGAGATTTACTTTAAAAGAAAGTTAGAGATTTATAAAAATGGAAATTATATTTAGATATGATAAAATAATGCATTTATATTGAGATATAATTTCAAATATTTAAAAGCTCATTTTTCATATTATTAATTTTTTTAAAATTTATCATGGCTCAGAAAATTTTGAAACATTTGTTGTTACATTAAAAAATCATTAAAAAACTTGAAATTAAAATATTGTTTTCAATTGAATTTGAAGATTTGTTTAAAAAATAATATTTAAAAAGTTAATTCATTTTATAATTTTGATTTAATTAAATTATATTTTATTTATTTCTAAAATATTAGTTAAAAAACTAAATAAAAAAATTAGTTTTTATGATTAATTGTAATTTTATTAATTTGATGTAATAAAATAAGAAAAAAAATAATTATTTGAAAAAATATTAAATATATCTTAAACAGAAATATTTCTTATCCAAAGATTAATTATAATTATTTATAAAAATGTCAAATAATCCAAAAACAGAGAATCCAAAAGAAGAAGAAACTAAATTATTAGGAAACAAAAAAAAGGCAGAAAACGAAATTGAATTAAAAGAGGAAAAAACTAATATATGTCATTTATGTGAAAAAGAAAAAAGTTCTTTTCTCGAATGTTCAAATTGTCATATTTTTTTTTGTAATAATTGCATAAGTAATATTATATCAAAAGAAAAATTTGAAAATTTAATTGCTGATGAAAATGAAAAAATAAAATGGATTTGTTTTATTTGTCAAAAAAATTGTCCTTGTAAAAAATGTTCAAATAATGAATCTTGCTTATTATGCAATGAAAAAAATAATTTAAGTAATTATAATGAAATAATTAAAAAATTACCTTATTCACAAGAAGAAAATAATATTTTAAAAACAAAAGATAAAGACATTAAAAAAATTTTAGAAAATGAAGAAAAAATCTTAATTTGTTCAAATTGTATTCAAAAAAATAATATTTTATCTAATTTTTTAAGCGGTAAACCTTTTTCATCTTTAATAGACAATAAAGAAGAAAAAAATCAAAATTTAGAAAATAAAGAAAAAAAGCCAAAAGAAAATATTTTTAATGTTCTTGATAAACAAATTGGAAATAATATAAATTCAAAATCAATAAATTTTCCTCAAAGTGAAGTAAATAATATAAATTTTCAAAATAATCCAAATTCAAATATTATAAATAATAATATAAATGAAAATTCAAATAAAGATTTACAACAAGTTTTTAATGAAGAAAATCAAAAAAATTTTATTCCAGGATTAAATAATAATATTGATAATCAAATTCCTTTTTTTATGAATTTTCCAAGAAATTCAAATTTAAATAATAATACAAATAATAATAATACTAAAGAATTAACTTCAACTTTTGCAAAAATTGCAGAATCACTTCAAAATTTTAATAGTCATAATTTACAAAATAATTTAAATGTTTTATCAAATATAAATCAATTAACTGGAATTATTAGTTCAATGTTAAATGATTCAAATAAAAAAGGAGAAGAAAAAAAAGATGAAAATTCTAATTCTTCAAATTCAATGATTTCATATATGATGACAATAATAGAAGATTTAAAAAAGCAAATAAATGTTATTCAATATTATACTCAATTACAAAAATATTTTATAAATTATATAATGAAATATTTAGAATTATTTATGGAGCAAATATCAAATCAAAATTATTTAAATGAACAAAAAGGAAATTATTTTTCTAATCAAATACCAAATTTATTTCCAATGCCAATGTCAAATTTAAATAATATGAATCCTCCAGTAATGAATATAATTAAACAAATGCCTATTATTCCTATTAACACTACTACTATTATTCCTGGTTTAAATATTCCTAATATTCCTTCTTTAAATTTAAATCAAAATAATAATGATGATAAAAAAGAATCAAATAAAAACAATAATTTTAATCTTATGTTCCAACAAAATAATCAAAATTCTAATATTCCTTTAAAAATTAATGGATTAAATCCTATGATTAATAATATTTCTATTCCTAATTTACATGAACAAAATATGTTTGCTCAAATTAAAAATTCTCAAAATTCAAATTTAAATAAAATGAATAGTCAATTTATTCCTAATCAAAATAATAATAATCCTAATTTAAACAATCCAATTCCTAATATTCCAAATCAATTATTTCCTCAATTTAATTTAAATAATCAAAGTATTAATCCTCAGAATTTATTTTTTAATTCTCAAAATAATAATAATAATAATAATGATAATAATATGAGTACAAATATTAATAATTTAGGTAATATTAATAATTTAAATAATAATAGTCAAGGAACTGATTTTTCTTTTAATCCTTCCATTTTAAATCAACCTAATCCTTTTCTTTATCAAATGTTAATGAATAATCAAAATCCTATTGATTTAAATGATAAAAATGAAATTAATAATTCGCAGATTAAAAAGGAAAATTAAATTTTATTTTTTAAAATATAATATGTTATTTGAAAAAAATTTGAAAGGAAATATTGTTTTTTAATATATATATTTATATAAAATTTATATTAAATAATCTATAAAATATTAAAAAAAAGTTAGATAAGAATAACAAAAATAAATGAATTATGAAAAACAATTAATTTTAATTATTTTTTGAAAAAAAAAAAAACAAAATTCTTAAAAATAAAAAGAATAAAACAACCAAAAAAAAAACATAAAAAAAATGAAATTCAATTTTGACATAGATCACTGCTCAAATTTTTCATCTCATAACGGAATAGTTTTTTTAGATGGAAGTAACCCAGGAAAATTTTCGAGACAAAATTACGAAAATTTATGTTATTTATTAGATACAGTAGGAAAATTATCAGCAGAAGTAAAATAAATAATATTTAATATACAATATAAAAAAAATTAGGCACAAAATTTAGGAGCTGTTATAACAACAGGAAATAAATTTTTTAATTCAGATCAAAGAATATATTTAAAATGTGATGGAAATATTTTTATTGGATTTATTAAAATTGGTAAAAAACATTTATTTATTTATGATGATATTGGTAAAATTACTGAAATTAATCCTCTTTGTGTTTTAGACTTTTATGTTTATGATAAATGTCAAAGAAATGGTTTTGGAAAAATTATTTTTCAAGAAATGATTGATAAAGAACAAATTGAACCTAGAAAATTAGGATATGATAGACCTAGTGTTAAATTTTTAAATTTTTTAAATAAACATTATCAATTAAAAGAATATGTTCAACAAAATAATAATTTTGTTGTTTTCAAAGATTATTTTAATGATGAAAAAAAAAAAGATAAAAGTAATTATAATAACAATTATAGTAATTATAATACTTATGAAGGGGATTATAATAGGAATTATTTTAATAATTGTGACAGTAATATAAATGATAATAATAAAGATAATAATAATAATATATATGATAATAAGGAAAACAATTATGAAAATAATTTCAGAAAATTAAAAAGAAATGATATTCCCAAAAAACAATCTGGAATACAAAAAATAATGAGAAGAAGAGAAAATAATAATAATAATAATAATATTGATGTTAATATTAAAGATAATAATACTGAAATTGGAAATCAATTTTCTCCTAAAAAAAAAGTTAACTATCAATCAAGTTCTTCTGAATATGGTGCTTATTATTATATGAAATAAAATTTTATTTTTTAAAATCCAATTATTATTCAATTTAAATTTATGAAATAAAACAGCATAATAAATAATATATTATTAAACCTCAATTTCTTCATCATTTTCTTCACCAAAATTTAGGATTTTAATATTAATAATAAGTTTTCCATTGATTAATTCTTGAGAATTAACGTCCCCTAAAAGGAATTGTCTTTTTAAAATATATTCTTGAAATAAAAATTGATTATATATACTAATAGTATCATAAATAATTTCATTATAATTATTTTTATTAGTATTTCTAACATAATCTCCAAAAATTTCTATTTTTTGCTGCTTACCGGCTCTATGAATCTTAATCTTAATATCATTTATATTAATATCTCCCTCAGGATAAAATTCAATAATTAAACCTTTTAGTGTTGCATAAACTTTATATTTTTTGATTTCATTCACATTAAATTCACTTTTTTTTCCACTTATAAAATCCAAATTAATATTTTTAAATCTTAAATTGATAATTTTTTCTTTTTCAATTAAAGGATAAACAATTTTATTATTTTCTATAATCACATCACTTTCTTCATAAAGTTTCATAGAATCTTTGAGGTTAACAAAATTACTTAATTCTTTTTCAGATATTTTTGTTTTTAAATCAAAGTATTGTAAATTAAATCTTTGGAAAAAATTTTTAAATTTTTTCATAAAATCAAAAGAGTGACCTGATTTAGTCTTAATTTGAGTTTTTAAAAAATCTAATATTACTGAATTATAATCATAAACTTTTTTATTATTATCATTTCCTAAAATAAGATGAAGAAGTAAAATTTCTTTATTTTCATTTATTTCTTTAGAAATATAATAACAATAATTAGTATTCATAATCATTCTTTTTTCTAAATTTAATTCTCTTTTTAATATTGCTTCATAATAAAAATCAATTTCTTCTAAACTAGTTAATTTAACTAAATTATGAATAATAATAACTTTATCTGTAAATTTTTGTTTAATTGAATTTAATCTTTCTAATTCATTTCCTCCTAAATATGAAATAACATAAATACAAAGTTCTGAAATTTCTAAAACAAAATTTCTAATGAATAATTCATTTATTTTAGTTGTTATTTCATTATCTTTTTGTCTTTTCATTTTTTCAATTTCTGTTTCGTCTTTATCCATTATTTCTAAATTTTTTAAAAAAAATTTAGGAGTTAAATTTGAACCTAAAGAATCTAAAAAAACTAAATTATAATCTTTATATGTTTTAAAAAATAAACTTGGATTAATTCTTAAATCTGGATTTTGTATATAATTACCCAATATTTTCGATAATATGAAAGTTTTACCTGAAAATTTATCTCCAATTATTCCTACTAAATAATCCATTTTTTTTCCTTTAAAATATTCTAAAAATTCTTTTGTTGAATAAAAATTCCATCCACTTTTTATTAAATCTAACATTCTTGTTATTTCTATTGTACAATCAAATTTATCTGGTCTTTTTTGTAATTTTGTTCCAAAAAATTTTTCAAAAAAAGAATTTATCATGAACATATTTAAATATTAATCAATAAAAATTTATTTTAACTATTTATAACATTTAGTTATAATTAATTTATTAAATATTTTCTAATTTTTTATAGTATTTTTTTTTTGAACTTCAATAAATAGTGAATATTATAAAAAATGGGAATTTGTTCTTCACCAAATACAAAAAAATCAAAAAATAATCAAAACACTGATGTCAATACTAATCCTAATGATTCTTTGACGATGAAAAAAATTACTGGAAATGAAAATAATAAAAATATAGAAGTAAAAGAAGACCATCAAAAAAATGATAATATTGAAACAAAAAAATTTCCAAATTCAGAAAGAATATATGATTTACATTCAAAAGATTTAGACTTTTTAGAAAATTTTAAAAAAAATTATCAAAAAAGAAACTTTCCAAAAGGAGAATATATATTTAATAAAAAATTAGATAATAAAATTTTAAATGAATCAGATAAATTATCTACAAAAGTAGAGTTATTTATAAGTTTATTAAAGTTAAAAAATAATTCTTTAAATTATAGTGTTAAAGTTTTTATTTGTAATAATAAAAAATATGGACAATTTGATTTTTTAAAAGAAACTGAACAAAATTTAGGTTTTGACATTTTTTATGGAACAACTTTTTTATTAGATTATTATTTTGAAAAAGAACAAATTATAAGATGTCAAATTATGGAAGAAGGAAAAAAAATATCAATAATCGAATTTTCCGTGAGTTATATTATGGGAAGTCAAAATTTTAAATGTATAAAAAAAATAATAAATCAAAATTCAAAAAATGAAATAGGAGAAATTGAATTAACTTTAAAACAAATTGATAATACATTAGAAAATACAATTTCAGAATTTTCAGATATTGAATTTGAATTTAATGAAAATGATAATTATGAAAGATTTTTCATATTGAATAATTATAATGATGGAAAAGTATGGAGACCATGTTATAAAAGTATGGAATTTAAATTAAATAATAATAGGAGTAAATTAAAGAAAATAAGAATAGATTCATTTTTTTTAAGAGAAACAGAAAATCAAAATATAATAATGGAAATATATAAAACAACAGATTCATATCCTTCATCTTATGCACAATTTTCTTTAAATAATATAAACTCTCCAATAATAATATATAAAAAGTTAAACAAAACAAATATAACAAACAATAATAATAATAATAATGATGATAATAATATAATAGGTAAAATAACATTAGTGCATAAATTAATTAAAAAATTAACATTCATAGATTATTTAAAAAAAGGAATTGATATAAATTTAGATATTGCAATTGATTATACAATCTCAAATGGAAAACCAAATGAGAAAAAATCATTACATTATGATGGCGAAGAACCAAATGATTATGAAAAAGCAATTTTATCATGTGGTAAAATTGTTGGTTATTATGATAGAGATCAAATTTTTCCTGTTTATGGTTTTGGTGGAATTCCAAAAAATGAAAAAGCAGTTAATCATTGTTTTAATATAAATTTTCAAGAATCACCTGATATAAAAACAATAGATGAAGTAATTAGAGTTTATAAAAAATCTCTTAAAGAAATAAAATTTTCAGGACCAACTTTTTTTTCTCCTATAATAATAAAAGTAATGGAAGAAATATCTTTAAAAATAGAGAAACATCCGAAAGACAATTATTATGAAATATTAATGATATTAACAGATGGAATTATAAATGATATGAAAGAAACAATTAAATTATTAATTGATTGTGCAAATTTACCTTTAAGTGTTATTATTATTGGAATTGGAAAGAGTGATTTTTCAAATATGATAGTTTTAGATGGAGATGAATTTCCTTTAACTGATTGTAATGGAAGAGTTACTAGAAGAGATTTAGTTCAGTTTGTTCAATATGAACAGTTTAAACAAGGAGGAAAGGAAGAATTAGCTGAAGAAGTTTTAAAGGAAATTCCCAGACAAGTTGAAGAATATTATTCTTTAACTGGAAATTTTAATGAAAAGGTGTTTTAATTTTTGTTATTTTTAGATTAATATTTTTTTTATTTATTTGGTTTTTCTTTTTTTTTTTTTTCATTTTGAATTTTTTCTTCTTTTATTTCTTCATCTTTTTCTATTTTTTTTATATTTTCTATTATTTTATAATCCATTTCATCTACTTTTCTTCTTCTATCAGAATTTAATAATTTAATAATTTGATTCATTCTTAAATATGTTTTAATAATATTTTCAATTCCAAGACAATCTCTCATAAAATCTTCACTCATATTTAAAATTTTTTTGTTTTTTGTATTAAAAGGGAAAATTTGAATAAGGAAAGAATTACATAAAGAAATTTTCTGAAGAATTCCTCCTTCAATAATATTATTATTAGTTAAAATTTTTCTAAACAATTTTTTTTTTTTTTACATTATTATGAGTAACAGATTTAATGAAATTACTGTTATTGTTAGAATCAATAGAATTAATATTAATCATTTTTTCAGAAGAATAAATAGATTTATTAATATTAAAAGATTTTTCATCTAAAATTTTTTTTCTAGGAATAGAGACTTCAGAATCACTATTAAAATCATTTACATTTTGATTAAAATTAATATTTCTTTTCATTTGCTCTTGTTTTAAATTTTCATTATGTTTATTAACAATATGACTGAAAATAACATAATTATTTTTAGTAGAAGCAAAAATAGACATAAATACTCTTGTTCCTTGAAAAAAAATAGAAGTGATTCCTCCAATTTGAGAAAGAATATCTAAAATAGTAGGATAAGTTCTTGAATATTTATCTATATTAACTAAATTTAAATGAAAATTTATTTCTCCTATTTTAGTATCATTTGTTTTTAATATTTTATTAGATATTTCTTTTATTGTTAATGACTCATCGAAAAATGCAAAATATAATGATTTTGAATTACTTGAAATTATTCCTGAATTTGTTTCGTATTCAATTGTTTTATAATAATTTTCTATATGAGTATAATATTCTGTTGATAATTTAAATTGAATTGATAATTTTTGAATATTTATTGGATGTTTAAAATTTGAATGTTCTATTTTTGGAATACTAAATATAAAATTAAATGGTATTTCATTAATTGTTGATTCATAAGTTAAATTTTGTTTTATTATTTGAAATGTTAAATATGTCTCTTTTTCATTCAAATAATTTGATAAAGTTATTTTATTATTTCTTCCGATGCAATTGTAATTATTTTTATCAAAGTTAATATTATATTTTAAATTAAATAAATCACATTTTTCATATTTTACTTCATTTAAATCTCCATTATTATTTGCTAAAAATATTTTAAAAATATATTTGTCTTTTAATTCGTTTTCTAAAATTTCGGAATTAAAAGCAAAAACTCCATCATTAAAATCAAAGGAATTTGATTCATTTAAACTTATTTTATTATATCCTACATAGTAATTTTTATGTAAACACCATTTTACAAATAATTGAACTGAAAAAATTAAAGTAAATAATATCATTAAGATTGTTAATATTGCACCTAAATATGTTGGTCTTCTTTTTTCTTTAAAAACATATAAAATTGGAGAAGGACTTAAAATATCAATTTGATAAAAACATCTCTTTTGCATAATATTAAATTTAAATTATATTTAAAAAACCCAAAAAAATAAGAAATCATCAAAAAGCAAATTAACAATAATTAAATCTAATAAAAAAAAAATAAAAAATAAAAAATAAAAATAAAAATAAAAAAAAATAAAAAAAATGAATAATAAGTATTTTTGTCTAATTCTCCTTATTAATTATTCAATATCATCGACAATAAAAAGAGAAGAAAAAGAAGAAGAAAAAATAAAAGAAATAAATGAATTAAAACCAAATCCATGGTATGCTTATTGGTCTCCAGATTGTTGTATATGCAGTCCTATTTTTCATAGAATAGAAAATAATAATTTTGATGAAAAAGAAGAAATAAAAATTAAAAAAACACCAAAAACAACAAATATTATATTTGAAACTTTTTTAACTACAATCATCAGAGGTTCTTTATTAAATTTTAAACATATTCAAAAAGGGAAATATAGAAATTTTTTTGAAAATATTATTAAAAATTTAATTAGTATAATGACAATAAAAAGTTTATTTAGTTTAATAAGTGGAAATAATAGAATATATTTTAGGTATTTATTTTTTTTTTGTTCTATTACATATTATTGTAAAGGGGAAAGTTTATCAATGAGTATTTCTGTTATTGTGTTTTCTTTAATTAGAATTATTGGTTATATTTCTTGTGATGAAATTGCTGAAAAATTTTCTAATAATAATATTTATGTTAAATGTATTATTAATGGTGTTCTTACTTATTTTCTAGAAGTTTATTGTGATTTAGGAGAAAATAATTTAAATCAAATTATTCAAGGAAAATTAAAAAGGTTTTGATTATGATTTTATTTATTTCATTTATTTTTTTATTTAAAAAAGGTATATTTTAATATATTTTTTTAAAAATATTTATCGTCAAAATAATATAAAATAATGTAATATATAAAAATATTTAATCTTCATTTCCTTCTTCATCATCAAAATTATTTTCATTATCATTTTCATTTTCTTCTTCATTTCCTTCATTATCATTTTCTTTTTTAAGAGGAGCTTTTTCATATTTCATTTGAATTTCTTGTAATCTTTTAGAAATATTTTTATTTTCCTCATCTTTATCTTTTAAATTTTTTTTTTGACTTTCTAAATGTTTTAAACAATTTTCAATTCTATTTTTTAATTCCAAAATTTCTTTTCTATGTTCATTTAATTGTTGTTTCATTAATTTATTATTTTGTTCATTTTGTTTTAATTGTAATTTTGAATATTCAATTCTTTTTTTTAAATCTATATTTTTATTATCTAATTCTTTAGTTTCTAAATTATATTTTCTTTGCAAATTACTTTTTTCATTATCTAATCTTTCAAATCTTTTTTCATATTTTTCTATTTCTGTTTTAGGTAAAACATTTGATAAAATTTTTTTTTCTTGAGAATTAAAAAGATTAATTTTAGGTAAAATAATATCCATATCTTTTTCTTTCCCAATTCTTATTCTTTCAGATAAATTTCTTTGAATACCTAAAATTTTTTTTCTTGTTTTTTCTTGATTAATTTTTTCAATTTCATAAGGAGGTTTTTTAATTTTATGTTTTTTACTAATATATAAATCATTATCATTATTATTATAAATTTCATCTATTTGTTCTTCATTTAAATCTTTACATTCATCTAATTTTTCTTGAACATCATAATAAATTATTTGTCTATTTTTATTCATTTTTTCTAAAATTTCTTCTTTTGGAATTTTATTTTCTATTTTTTTTTGAATTATATTTGAACCTTCATCAGAAATAATTTTTGCATTTTCTTTATTTTCTTTTTTTAATTCAACAATAAATTTTTCTTTTTCTTCAATATCTTTATTTAATTTATTTTGTTCTATTTCACATTTAAAATGTTCTTTTTGAATTTCTTCTAAATATTTTATTTCATTTTCAATTTCATTATTTTTATTTATTGTTTTTTTTATTTTATCAGTCAATTCATTTAATTTATCTATATCAACGTTTTTATCAATATTTTTTCTTAATTTATTTATTTCTTTCTTATAATTTTTTATTAATTCTTCAGAAGCTTTTATTTCTTCTTCTTTGGAATCATAAACTTGTTGATAAGAAGATAATCTTTCTTTTCTTTCTTTTTCCCAAAATTTTGTTTCATTTAATGTTAATTCAATTTTACTTAATTTTGACTCCATTTCTACTTTTAAATTTTCTATTTCTTTAGTTAAATTTAGATTTGTTTCTTCCATTTGATTTATTATTTTATCTTTTTTTTCTATTTCTTTCTTTTTTTGAGATAATACTTTCTTTCTTTCTTCTAATGTAAATTTTAATTGTTCTTCTGTTTCTTTTATTTCTTTTGTTAAACGATTTTGTTTTTCCATTTCTTCTTTTTCTTTCTTTTCCATTTCTAATTCATCTTTTGATTTTTTTGCTGGTTCTGTCATTTTTTTTATTTTTTTAATAACTGTTTTTTTATAAAATATTTTTATTATAATAAATAATTTTTTTAGTTTATTTAATAAAAAATTTTATTATAATATATCATTATTATCGTTTTTCTCAATATCACATTGTAATTTATGAGTATAAATATTTTCTTTCAAAGCTAATTTTAAATCATCAATTAAATACTTAATCATTTTTTCTTTTTTCAAAGTATCTTTTTCTCCAATTTCTTTAACTAAATTGAATTTTTGATGACAACATTCTTTATTTTCACAATAAAGAATAAAATCACATAAAATTTCTTTAGTTAAATAAAATAAATTATCTCTTTGATATTCTTCAAAATCTTGTTTTGAATCAACAATTAAATCAACAGTTAAAGCAAGAACATTTCTAAAATGTAAAAAACAATTTAAAGAACTATCAACTTCTTTAATAGTTTCATAAAATTTATTTCTTAAATTTTTATATCTTAATATTAATCCTAAGAAATTTAATTTGATACTAATCCAACAATATAATAAAAATTTTTTATTAACTTTTTGATTAGAATAAATTTTTTCCAAAACAGAAGAATGATACCATAAAAAACAGAATTTTTTATTTAAAGAAGCAATACAAGAAATCATATCTAAGAAAGGTAAAGTTTTAATAAAATTATTATCTTCAAATTTAGGTAAAATAAATTTTCTTAATGAAGATAATCTGAAAATAATTTTAAAAATAGAAAAATTATTATCTAATAGAAAAAATAATAATAAAATATAATTTGTACTTAATCCAAATTCTGAATTACTATTATCATCTCCTGAATCTGCATTATCACTTATATAAACTGGATTATTTGGAGAATAATTTTTCATTATTGTTTCAAATATTTTATCTATTATATGTTGTAAATATTTTTCATCTATTTTTCTTAAGAATATATCATTATTATCATAAAATTTTGTTATCATTTTATTTAAACATTCTACATTAAATGATAATTTATAAAATTTTGTTATGTCAAATTGACTCAAATAAAATTTTCCTACTATGTTATTAAAGTAATCTAAAAATATTGTTATTGCTTCACATAATATTTTAGTATTTGTATTTTTTGTTATTTTATTTACGAAATTAATTAAATTTGGTATTAAAAACATATCTTTAGCATAAGATTTAGTTAAAAAAGTATTTATTTTTTTAAATACTTCTTCTATTCTATCACAATTAATTAAAGTTTCACTATCAAAATTAGATAAATCTCCTATATAACTTTCAATTTTAATATTATTATCTTTTGAAAATTCACAACTTAAGAATTCATCAATTAAAATATTTAAAAGTTTAACTGAAGTAATATTATTATTCATTGTTGAATTAACACTATTTAAAGGAGAATTACTATTAATTGAAATATTATTTCCTAAATTGTCTTTTTCTCTATTAAGTAAATTTTTATATTTTAAATTTATTAATTCTTCAGTATTATAATTTTCAATTTCAAAAGTATTAAATAAATTTTGTAAGATTTCATTTTCAACATCTTTTATATATTGATGTGATAATATTTTATCTGCAATATTTTGTCTTGTTAAATTCATATTATTTTTTTGACTTAAAGTAGAAATAATTAAAGAATTTAAAGAGGTTTGAAATTTATTTGTTGATAAATAATTCATTATTAATTCATCTACTTTATCTTCACTTATTCCATTAAAATTTTTCATATTATATTATTTAATAAAAAAATAACTTAATCAATAAAAATATAATTAATTTTTTTTAATTAATTGTTTTTTGTTTTTCTTCTCATTCATTTCTTTTAAAAATTGATTTATTGCAACAAAATATGCTCCTGGAACTTCTTCAATTGTTTTTTGGAAAGTTCCTTTATAAAAAAAATCTCTTATTATAGGATTAAATTCATTTTTTTCTTTTCTTTCTAATTTTTTTCTATGTTCCCTTTCATTTCCACTTTGAGATTTTTCCAATTCTAATTTAATTTTATTTATTAAAGGAACATTTTTTTCTATTTTATTTGGAATTTTTATTCTTGTACTATTTATATTTATATAAATTGGGTCTTTTTTTATAGTATAATCAATTATAGATTTATCTAAATTTAAACTTGAATTTCTTGAATGACCACTTCTATTAAATCTACTTTTGTTATTTTTTGAAAATGAATCCTCATTTGTTTTATTATTATTATTAATATTGTTATTTTCTTTATTTTGTGAATTATTTGATATTATTGGAGGTAAAAATACTCTTTTTGGTTTTTTTACTTGAACACTTTTAAATAAATTTTGAAATAATTTATCTGTATCAATTGTTGGTTCTGTATCTTGGAAATTAAAAGTATTATTATTATTATTATTATCATCAATTGAAGAATGTTTTTCTTTAAACACATTTTTTCCAGTTAAAAATTCTTTAGGATCATATTTTCTCACATCAGAAATAATATCATTATCATAAATAATATAATTAGAAGTATTTCTTATATTTTTATATTTCTCTGGTGAAACAGGAGTATTTTGATAAGGATTTTTTAATATTTTCTCTTTTTCTCTTAAATCTTCCATTTGTTCTTTTTGTTTAATTGTAAACTCTTTTTCAATTTTATCAAAGAAAGAATTATAAACAGACATTAATCTTTCAATTAAATATTTAACTTTATAAATAGCTGATCTTTGTAATCCTTCAAAAATAGTAAAATTTTCTTTTTTTGCTTTGAAAAATTTTTCATAAGAAAATAAAAATAGTTTTATTTCTTTTGAAATTACATTTGCTGTGAAAATTGAAGGTAAATTAAAAAATAATTCATAATCTCCAAAAAGACCTTTTTCACTAGTATAAATTAGGAATTTTCTTTTTAAATTTAATGAATTTTGAATTGTATTATAAGGATGAATCATTCTTTCTCTTACTTTAATATTTATTTGAACATCATTTTTAATTAAATCATATAATTTTTTTATAAGATTTTTTAAATCTATTAATGAATAATTACTTATTGATATTTCTAAAGTTCCTTCTTTTACAATGTAAAAATTATTAAATTTTTCTCCTTCAACAAATAATTCATCTCCTAAATATTTATTCATAATTTTAAATTTTGAATAAACTCTTTTTTCAAAGAATTTTTTATTTAAAATTCTGAAAAAATAACTACGATAAAAATAATCTAACTGTTCTTGTCTTAAATGTTTTTGTTCTTTATATAAAACATTAATATAGCTTTTTTTATCAACTGCAAATAATAAAACTGTATCACTTTCACATCTTGCTGTTTCATTTCTTAAAGGTTTATAATCAATCATTTCGAAATTTCCAAAATATTCATTTTCACTTAAAAATTCAGTTCTAACATATTTTAATTTTTTAATTTTATGAACCATAGGATTTAATCTACTTAAATAATAATTTTCTTTATCAGTGAAAGAATTAGTTAATTTTTTAATAAATTCATTCATATAAATTTTTCCATTAATAACATCTTGATAACCTAATTGAGTATATGGATATTCATAAATATTATATAATTCTAAAACATTTTGTCCATCATGATCAACACAATCTTTATATATTTTTATCATAAATAAAATATCCATTATTTCATTTATATCATTAAATAATCTTATTCTGAAATATTCCTTATTTTCTTCTATTATATTTTTTAAAACAAAATCATCAACAAAAACTTTTCCTAATTCTCCTTTATCTTCTTCTTTTATTAATTTTTTTTCATCATATTTTTTCTTCTCATTATATAAATAAGTTAAATATTCTTCATAATTCATATTTTCATATGAAGGTTCCATTTTATATAAACCTATATCTCCTCTTAATATTATATATATTAATTCAGATTTTTCTTCTAATGTATATATTATATCATGTTTATGAAATATTTGAGTTGTTAAAAATTTTGTCATTAATTTTATTAATTTCTCATGATTTATATTTCCATTTAATAAATCTGATTTTAATCTCTCTGTTACTTTAGTTTTTAAAAAAAATTTATTTATTTGAATTATTTCTTCTTCACTTTTATGATTTTTATAAACAAGAAATAATATTTTTTTTATTTCATCATCTGTAAAATATTTTGATTTTGGAAATCCTTGAAAATCAAAAAATTTTGTTAATTTTTGTGGTGCTTTTGAATTTTTACGAATAATTTTATTAATTAATCGTTTTTGTTCAGTTGTATTTGCAGACAAATTTTCTAATAAAGGTAAATCAATATCTACTTTTGTTAATCTATATTTTTTCCCTTCTTGAGATAATGAATTGGGATTAAATACATCTTTTAATTCTTCTACATCATCTTCTTCTTCTTCTTCTTCTTCACTTTCTGAATTATTAATTATTTCAATATTATTTTGTTCTTCTTCCATTTTTTTTATTTTTTTATTTAAAACTTACCTTAATTGTTTTTCTTTTTTTTGTTTGTTTATATATTATTTTGGAAAAAATAAAAACTTTTAAATTTATTTTTTAAATTAATCTTTTTTAATTTTTATTCTTTCATAAATTAACTTATTTTGTTTTTTCTTTTGTAACATTTTTAAATTAAATTGATCTCTTAATTCTTCTTTTTTAAAAGCAATAGGATTAACTTTCCTTAATAATTCAATTTCTTTTAAATAAATTTCTCCAGGATTTTTTAAAGAAGGTTTAAATTTATTAAGATAGAGAGGAGATTCTTTATATTCAGGATATTGAAAACCCTTTAATAATCTATTTCCATTTTCAGTTTCATTTTTAAATTCAGTGAAAGTTTTATAAAATTTTTTTTCTTCTTTTTTCAATAAGTCTTCTTCAGATAAAATAGATAAATTTTCTTTTTCTAATTCAGTAGTATTTAAATCAAAATTAGTATCAGTTTTATTTGGAAAAAAATTAGTTCTTGCAGTTTGAAATTTAATATCAAAACCAGTTGTTTTTGTTTGATTTTGATTACTTAAAGTATTATCACTTATAATAGTATATTCAGTCTTATTTGGAGAATATTTTTTTTGTGTTCTACTTCTTATTAATTCATATATATTTTCACAATTTTTTAAATTTCCTAATTTTGATAAATTTTTAGGCTTAAATATATATTCTTCACTTCCAACTCTTTTTACTTTATATAATTCTCTATATATATCAAAATTCACATTTTCATTTATTTTATGCATTTTTTTCCATCCTTGTTTTCTTATTAAGTTTCTTATTAAATTATATTTTGTTTTTATTTCTTTTTTTGGATATGGAAATTTTTTTCCATTTATTTCATTTTTTTTTAAATTTAATTTTAATATTCCTCTAAATCTTTTCAATGCAATTATTGAATGATCAGTATTAATGAAATTATCATTAAATGGATTTTCTTTTTTTTTTTCTTCTATATAATTATTAATTAAAGTAATTAAATGAAATATTACATTATTATTTTCATTTCCTAAATCAGTTGTCATATAAGATAAAATACATTTATTATCTTGAGAAGGGATTTTTAATTCTAAAATTTTTTTTATTTTTTTATTATTATATCTATTTTCTCTTTTAATTTCATTTATCATCATTTTTGGATTTTTTACTTCATTTATAAAAGGTAATGATAAAGGTCTTGGATAAGGAAAATAACCTTCAAATTTATTTATTTTTGGAAAATAAACGTCTGGTTCTAATTTTAATTCTTCAATAAAATTATTTTTTAATCTTTTTGAATAATTCGATGTTCCTGTTATATTTATGTGAAATTGAGGAATTTTTTCTCCAAATATATTACATTCAAATATGTCATTATTGTAATCTATTAAAAATAATTTTCCTGTTTCTTCGTTATATTCTATTTGCTTAAAATTTTTTGGCTGTGGTGGAAGGGGGAATTCTTTTTTTTTTCTTTGTTCTTCTTTTTTAGGCTTCTTTTTAGTTTCTTCTTTTTCATTTTTTTTCTTTTCTACATTCTTTTTTGATGACATTTTAATTAATATTAAATATTTTAAATGAATTAAAAAATAACTTCTTTAAATGATTAATTTTTAAATTTTTAAGGGATTTTCAATATTTCTTCTATTATTTTAATCATAATATTATCTTCAATATTACTACTTAAATTTCTATTTAATTCCATTCAAATTAATTGGTTAAATATTTAAGTTTTTAGTATTTAATGTTTTTAAGATAATATTTACTAATCTTAAAGTATATATTAAATAAATTAATAAACTATAAACATTAAAGTATAATATATTATTAATTAGTGATAATAAAATTATTCTAACTAATTAATTAAAAAAATTGAATCCAAAAAAAAAATTAAATAATTATAAAAAATCAAATACATGATCTTTCAAGAGAAAAAAAATAAAGAAAAAAAAACTTTTATGAGAGCTTTGATATGCTATTAAAAAATAAAAAATTACATTAAAAAAATCCTATTATTAAAAAAATTCTAAATTTGAAAATTTACTTAAGTTGTGCAGAAGTAACATAAGTGTTAACTCCACAAACACCTTTTCCTCTAGCAACTCTAACATAACCTTTTTCTCCCCAAGAAGCACCCCATGAATTTCTAATAAGCCAATAATCTTTATCTTCATCATCATCATGTCCATAACCTACTAAGACGACACCATGATTTAATCCTTCAGGGTCACAAGCAGCAGCGCTTTTATCGATGATACCACCGAAATAGAATTGGAATGGATCAGCATTAATAGCAATAGCAAGAGGACCAACATTATATAAATATTTTTTAATATATTCTTCATCAGTACTTTCTAATAAATCAAATCCAGTTAAAGAAACTGCACTTTCCATTCCAGTTTTACAAGTTTGATCATAACCAACATATTTATAATTATCTTCAAGAGTAATTCCTCCATTATCTATAATCCATTGGAAAGTGTATTCCATTAATCCTCCATTACATCCTTCATCTAAAGTATCACAATCTACTAATTGTTGTTCTGAGAATCTTTTATTTTCACCATATTTAATAGCATATAAAGCTTCAATATTTCCAACAGCTGAGAAAGCCCAACATGAACCACAAGAACCTTGATTTTTTACTGCAGTTAAAACTTTTTTATCTAACCAGTTAAATGCTTCTGGTGGTTCATCACCTACTATTTCTTTAACTTTATTATATTTGATTGTGTTTAATACATTAATGTTTAAATTCAAATATTTACGACGGAATTCATTCTCTGTCATATCTGCAAATTGATTTATTCCTAATTTGTGGTTCTCATTTGATTTAAAGATCTTTACTAAGTTGTTTTTAAATACACGGAAACGTGCCATGTATTCTTCTACTGTTGAATATTTCTTGTTGTATTTTTCAACGAAGTTTTGGAACATGTTAAATTTGAATTTTTCTTCTTTTAATTTTTGGGAAAGGCATAATGTTAAGGATAGGAGTGATAAGATGAGAACTTTGTTCATTTTTTTTAATGTTTATAATTTTTTATTGGGTTTTTATATGTTTTTACATGGTTTTCTTTATTTTTTTTTTGAGAGAAAGAGGGTTATTAGAATATTTTTTTATTGGAAGATATATTTTTTTTTGAGAATTAATTAATTTGTTATATTTGCTATTTTTTTTATTTTAATTTTTATAATATGTTTTATCAAATAATATTATATGCATAAATAATTAAAAAAATAAATTAATAATTTACAAATAATATGCAAACAACAAATATAATTCCCGAAGATGAAGAAGAATTTAATTATCAGAATATTTCTCAAAAGGAAAATAAAGAATCAGAAATTATATCTCAAATAAATACATGTCAATCAAATAATATAATGAATACTTCAATAAATATTCAAAATAAAAACGAGCTAAAAATAAATGAAAATAATAAAAACTATTCTCAAATAATATCATATAAAGAAAACCAAAGTTTTCAATCATCCGAAAATAATGATAATTATAGTGAATATAATTTAAAAAATATAAAAAAATTATCTGTAAATAATAAAAATTCAATAGAAAAAGAAAGAGAAATAATAGATTTACTAAGAAAATTAATATATAATGCAAAAAAAGGAGATAAGGAGAATTTATTAAATATATTAGAAAAATTAATAGATGAAGAAATAAATTTAAATTATAGAGATGAAATGGGATTTTCTGTTTTACATTATGCAGTTGATGAAGGAAATTTTAAAATATGTGAAATTTTAATAAAAACAAATTTAATTGATGTTAATTTAAAAAGTTTAAATGAAGGAAAAACTCCCTTACATATAAGTTGTCAAAATGGTTATTTTGATATAAGTAAATTATTATTATTAAATAATGCTGAAATTAATATTTCTGATAATGAAAGAAATACTCCTTTACATTATTCAATTCAAGGAAATTATTTTGAAGTATCAAAATTATTAATTAATTATCTTAAAGATTATTCAATTTTTAAAAAAAAAAATATTTATGGTCAAAATATAATGAATTTAGCATATAAAAGTAGAAATGAGAAAATAAGAAATTTATTTGAAAATTATATAGATAAGAAATTAATAAGTGAGGAAAATTTAAATAAAACAGAAATGAATTTATTAAATTTAGCATTGAGTCCAAATTCAAATAAAAGAAATAGATTAATTCGTTCGAAAGGAGTATTATATAGTAATTCAAATAATTTATGTTCAAGTCACAAAAAATTAGTTTCCTATATGAATAAATATAGTTCATATGATCATAATAAAGAAATAGATTATCAAAATAATATAAATAATAATAATAATGCAAAGAAAAAAATATATCATTTACATAGTATAAGTTCAATGAACGATGAAATATCAACTTTTAATCCTTTAACATCAAAAAATATGAAAAATATAAAAGAAAATAAGGATTTAAATAATAAAAATAATAATAGTCATGTTACAACAAATAGTGATTTATTTAATATTAGTCAATCTTCATATAAAGCAAATTCAAATTTTAAATCAAGTACAACTGCAAATACTTTAGGAACAATAAATAGTAATATTAGTAATAATAGTATTGGAAGTTGTAATAAAATAAAAAATGAAGATAAAAAAGAATTAAAAAAAAATTTAACTGGAACTGATAAAAAAAAAAATTATCATAAAATTATTCATATTTCTAATACTAATTCTAATGTTGCAAGTTCTTCTAAATCTAAAAATAAAAAACAAATTAGAGGAGAATCGAAAAAAAAAAGAGATGAATCTAAAAGATTATTTATTGAATTAAGTGATAGTGATATTAATGATAAAAAAAATCCTAAAATTGAAAGTGTCACTATTGATTTAAATGAAATTAAAAAAGAAATTGAAGAAAATAAATTGAAAAATAAAAGTAAAAGTAGAAATTTTAAATTAAGTGATAATAGTAAAGATAAGAAAAAATGATTTTTTTGTGTTTTTAATTGTATTTTAAAAATAATAGAGAATATAAAATATAAAAGAAGAGAAAAAAAAAATAAATTTTATGATTTTTTTTTCGAACTTAAAATATGTTGAATAATATATAAATATATATACTAAGATATTTATAAAACTATCTTAAATAAATAATATTTATTAAAACTCAATTTAAAAAATAAAAAAATTTAATTGATAAAAAATTAATTAATATTTATTTTCATTTTTTTCATCTTCCTGAGCCAATTGACTTAGCTTAATTCTTTTAACTCCTGAGAAATTTTTATCAGTAAAATACAAACAATTATTACTTAAATGACTGAAAGTATTATTTTCATGATTACTTCCATTTAAATTATTATGATTACTATTATTATCATTATCTTGAATTTTATGTAACTTGGGAATTAATAATCCATTAATTTCACAAGAATCATCAACAATAATTTCTCCAATAAGCATTCCCTCTTTATTTAATATACTAATAATACCATTATTATCTTTTTTATTTTTATCATAAAATTCATATCTAGCAACATAAATATTACCAATTTCATCCATTGTAATTGCAGAAGGGCCAATTTTACCATTAAAAGTATAGAAAACAGAAGAATGAAAAATACCTTTTGGATTTTGAATAACTCTAATAATTCTATTATTTAACATTTCACAAATATATAACATTCCATTTAAAGAATCATAATAAATATCGGAAGGATGAGCAAGACAATTTAATAATATTGGTCTTAAAATACCATTATTTAAATCATATATGAAAATTGAACCTTTAGGATTATTTAAACTTGAAGTTCCAAAATAACCTGCATCTGAAGTTATAATATAATTTATATTTTCATTCTCTTCTATATTAATTATACTTGTTGGTCCTTTTAATGGACTTTCACAATAATCTTTAAATAATAAATTTATATCCTCATTATCACTTTTTTTCTCATATATTACACTATTTGCTATATCTGCTATATAAAGAGATGATGATGAAAATGATATTGATTTTGGTATCCCTCCTAATGTTAAATATGTTTCATTTTCACCTTCATCATTAAATTTAATTATTTCTCCACTTTCTGAACATACATATAAATTTCCTTGTAAGTCTTCTCGAGGGTTTGATAAATTTGTTTTGGTATCTAATGTAAATATTGTCTCTATTTGAGGCTTTTTACGAATAAATTGAGAGTTTGAGAGAGTGTTCATTTTTTTTTTGAAAAGTTAGTTTTTTTTTAATTTTTTATTTGTTTTAAAAACAATTGATTATATTTCATATTTTAAAATTATAAAAAATGTCTAAAAAAGATACTGCTTTACTTCAATCTTTAGAAAGAAGTGGAATGTTAGGTTTAACAAAAGCATATTTACAAACTCAAATATTAGAAAATTTAAGAAATCAAAATTCAACATCTTCTTCATTATCAAAAACTTTATCAGAATCAAAAAATAAGAATATATTTGCTTTATTAAGATTAGCATATAGTATAATATATGATTTTTTAATAAAAATGAATTTAACTTATTCACAACAAACTTTTAATAGTGAAATGAAAGAAGTACTTTCAAATTCTAATATTCCTTTTCAAGATTCAGAAATAATAAATTTATTAAATGTGAATATAAAAGATTTTGAAGAAGCAAAAAAAATTTTATTATCAAATTCAAAAGATCCAATAATAACTAATCAAGGGAATAAATTAGGTTCTACTTTTATTTTTTATTTAATGAAAAAAAATTCTTCTTTTTTAAAAAATGATAATGAATGTCAAACTGAAGTAAATTTAATTAATATAGCTGAAAAAGGGGAAAATCTTTCTCCTTCCATAAATAATGTTAATAATTTTTCTAATGTTGAAGAAAGATTAAAACAAATTGAAGATAAGAATAATAAAAAAAATAATAATAATGAAAATTTTCCTTCTCAATTAATAGAAAACAGATTTTTAAAATATAAAGATGAATGTGATAAAAGATATCAAGAACAATTAAATAATGAAATTAATAGATTTAAAAATATTGAATTAAGTGAAATGAGAATTGAAGAAAATAAAAAATATAATGAAAATCTAAATAAAATAAGAGAAGATTATGATATTAAGTATAATGAAAAATTAAATGAGTTAAAAAAAGAAAAAAATAAATTAAAAGAAAAAGAAAAAGAATTAGAAAATGAATATGAAAAAAAAGAAAATGAAAATAGAAAAATTTTAGATGATAAAATAAATTATTTAAAAGAAAAAGAAAATGATTTACAAAAAAAATATGAAAATGAATTAAATGATATTAAATTACAAAAAGAAAAATTAAAAAATAAAGAACAAGAAATAGATTATATAAAAGAAACTGAAGTATCAAAAATAAAAAATGAAATAGAAAAAGTAAAAAATGATTATGAAAAAAAATTAAATGAAGAAAAAAAAAAATTAGAAGAAGAAAGAGAAAATATATCAAAGGAAAAATCAGAAAAAAAGTCTCAACCAAAGAAAAATAATTATATTTACATTAAAGAAAATACAAATGATGATTCTTCAAATTTAAATAATGAAAATATTGAATTAAGAAATGAATTAAATAATATGAAAAAAAATTTAGATAATATGAGAAATAAATATATGTTAGAAAATAATGAATTAAGAGACACAATAAATAAATTAAATAAAAATTTAAATGACATTCAAACTGAAAATATAAATAATAATAATTATTATAATTTAAGATCTCCTCATTTAAATAATAATTATATTGATAATAATTATACTTATCAACAATTGGCCAAAAATGAGAGTGATATGAATACTTTAAAAGAAGAAATAAAAGATTTCAAAAAAGAAATGAAAAAAGAAATAAAAAAATATAATCCAAATTTAAACAATTCAAATTTACAAAATTCATATGTTTTAAATCAAACAATGCCAATTCAACATTCTCATCTTTTAAATCAAAATAAAAATTCTAAAATAATTCCAAATAAACAAAATAATAAATATAATAATACTCAGAAAATTGTAAATAAAGGAATTTCTCCTAATTTAGCAAAAAAATTAACTGGATTTAAAGATAGAAGAAAAATATTACAACAATTAGAAGAAGAACAATATAAATTAAATAATGAAATTAGAAGTGAATTTAAAAATTTAATGAAAGATGAAGTTCCAATTGTTGTTCTTGATAGTGATGATATAGAAAAAATAAAAAAGAATAATTATTATAATAATGTTTTAATAAATGAAGCAAGAGAAAAAGAATTAAATGATTTATATAGAACACAAAATAATAATGAGAGATTAATAGATAAAATTCAATTTATGAATAATTATGAAAAAAATTATGAAAAAGCAAATGAGAAAAATAAAGATAGTAAAATAATAATAATAAATAAAGAAGATAATAATTATCAAAACAAAATAAATAATATAGAAAAAAATAGTAATCAAAGTGGATCTCAAGCAAGTAGTATAAATGAAGTTAAGAAAGCAGAAAATGAGAAAATAGATTCTAAATTTACTCCAATGTATGATATAAATAAAAAAAGTGCAGAATTTAATAAATTTAGTAATGAATTTAATAAGAATAGTAATGAATTTAAAAATAATGAAATTAAAAAAGAAGATAATAATAAAAATATACCTATGACATCAAGTATAACAAGTATTCCAGCACAAAATAATCAAATGAAAAATAGTGATGTTTTCAATGTTGAAAACACAGATGACGTAAATAATAGAGATTTAAATAAAAATTCTAATATTTATCAACCTTCAATTGGAGGAATATTATCTAATCAAAATAATATGAATAATAAACAATTTAATAATTCAATAAGAGAAGAAATTGATGAGAATATAGGTGAAAGTATAATAGATAATTCAAAGAACAATAACAGCAAAAGTATAAATAAATTTACTAATATTGATTATGAAAGTAATAATAATAATAATATTAATTATAATAATACTAATAGAGATACTTCAAATAATGATATTGATGAATATAATGATTTTGAAGATCCAAATTTTGATAAAAAACAAAGTATTCAAAGTTTTGAAAGAAATAGAAGTAATTCTATTAGTATGAATAAAAGTAGTATTAAAGAAAGTATAGTTGGAAAAAATAATACTGGTGAAATTGAAGAAAATATTGAAAAAGAAAGTGCTAGTTCTAATCTATACAATGATTTTGAAACTTCTAATAATTTAGTTAAAAAAGGAATTACTGGAAATACTGGAAATACTTCTTCTGGAAATCAAGTTAAAACTTTAAGTGAAAATGAAATTAAGGAAGAAATTGTTAATAGTGAGGATGATGGTGGATATTATTAAGAAATTTTAAAAAAGATTTTTTTTATATTAAATAAACTTTTTATTTTGGAAAAAAATACAATATTTTTTTTAATTAGTTATTTTATTTAAAGTATTTATCTATTATTTCAATGGTATTTTCTTCAAATTCAAATTCTTTTAATTTTTTTATTATTTCTTCTTTATTTTTATTTTCTTTATTATTTAAAATAATAATTGATAAACAAGAACATAATAAATTTTTGTCTAGAACAGTAACATCTAATAAATGAATGATATATTCGCTTAAATAAATAACGACTTTTTCATTTGTTGAAATAATTTTTCCATCAAGTGAATGAATTAAATTTAAAATAGATAAATCGAAATCATCAGAAGCAGGAAAAATTAATTTAGTATTTAAAAGAATATTTCCAACAGTAATATTATAATTATTTTTTAAATCATTATTATTTTTTCCTTCATTAATAATATTACAAAGAAATAAGGATTGTTCTTTATTTAATTCTTTTTCATAATTTAAAGCAAAATTATTAATTAATTCAATAATATAATATAAAATACAATATCCATTAACTTCTTTAAATTTACTAATTTTTTCAATGAAATCAATTAATTTACTGAATTTATTATCATCAATTTTAACATCAATTCCAACAAAACTTTTAATACAAGAAATAGGTTTAAAAGTAAATAAATTACTAATTTTAATATATAAATTGTTTATTTCAATATCATCATAAATTTCAATTATTTTGTCACTGATTGAATATAATAATTCAATAATTCCTTCTTCAAAAGGTTCTTTAAAAATTTCTCCAATTACAATATTTAAAATTTCTTTTTGTTCTAATTCAACTAATCTAATTATTATTTCTGATATTTCTTCTTGTTCTTTTTTTTCTTTTCCTCTTATTAATTCCATTGTTTTATATATTAATATTCTTGACATCATTCTATCATTTAATTTTTTTCCCATTGTAAAAATAATTTCTGAAATTATTTTTCTTGAAGAAGAAAAATTTGTATTTAAATGTTCATTTACAATTTCAATTATTTTATTTTTATTATTCAAAAGTAATTTTTCAGAAATTTCATTAACAGTAAAATAAATAATAAAAAGAGAAGGTGTAATAATATTTTCTATATTTTTATTTTCTAACATATTTTCTTTAATAATAGGTAACATTTCATTAAATAATTTATCAGAAAATTTAGAAGCTAATAATCTTACTGTTTGATTTCCAATTTCAAAAACTTCATTTTTTTTTTCATCGCTTAAAACAATAATTAATTGTTGATAAATACTTTTTAAAATTTTAGAAATATATTTAGGAATATTATCAACATAATCTCTCCAAATCATATTAGCAATAGTTTCAGTATTTCCAGAAAAATCACCTTTTAAAATAAAAGAATGAGATAATATTTTATTTCTTAATTCTTCACTAAAATATTCAGATGATTCTTTTTTAAATTCATCTCCAGTATTATTTATTAATGTTTTAATTAAAGCAATAGAAGAATTTCTAATTCTCCAATTTCTATCATAAAATCTATTTAATAAAGGTTCAACTAAAGTTTTAGTTTGTTTTCTTGCAAAGAAAATAATACAAATTTCAAAAATCTTAGTAGAAACATTTCTAATATTTTCTTTTTCATTACTAAAACCTTCGATGATTAAAGGGAAAACAATATTAAAATAACTTTGAAAATCTTCACCTAAGCATCCAGTTAAAAAAACAAAAACACTTAAATAACCTTCTTTTACAATTAAATTTCCGGTTTTAATTTTATTAACAATTTCAGGTAATTTTGTATCCAAATATTCTTTTCCAAAACTAACTAAAATTTCAGCATAAGCTTGTGAAGCACCAGTTAATTCAACAATTGAAGATTCTTTTTCTAGGAAAAAACTACAATATTCAATCATATCATCAAAATAATTTTGTCCTAAATTTTTACATAAATTTCCAATTGTTTTTGAAATATTTTTTCTACATTCAGGACTACTTTGAAATAAAGCAGTTTTTAAATCTGGAATAATAATATCTAAATATTGATTTAAATCAATAGGATTTAATAATAAATTTTGAATAGAACCTAAAATATGAGAAGACATAATTTTTAAATCATCCCTTTGTCCTTTTAAATTATAATCTAAAATAGGAATAATTAAAGCTAAAGCAGGAGCATCAAATTTATGATAAAATTTAGTTTCTAAAAGAGCTTCTAAAGCAAAAATAGATTTATCGTATGGATTACTTATAGCATCTATTAAAATATAACTTATATCAACAATTTCAGGATTTTGAATTGCACTTGAAATATCTTTTAAAACTTTTTCTGATATTTCTTGAACTTTTTCATGTGGATCTTTTAAAATTTGAATTATTTCTTTTATTATTTTTGGAATATATTTTGATAATTGTTTTGGAGTTGAAAAAGCAAATTGACCTAAAATTTCTATATTAGATACTTTTCCTCTCCAATTCATTTCTCTTAAATCTCTTATTAAATATGGCATTATTGAATTTACTGCATATCCACTTAAATCTTTCATTAAATTTTTAAAATATAATTGTGCTGATTCTCTTATTTCATTTTCTCTACTTGTTATACAATTATATATTTTTGAAAATAATTCTACAAAAAATATCTCATATGATTTCTTTAATGTTGTAAATAATATATTTATTATTAACATTGAATTTATTTTTTGGTAATTTAACATTTTTTCATCTAAACTTTTTGATATGAAATCATGTATTTTCTTTGATTTATATATTGATATTGAAAATGATTTTATTATTCCACTTAAACAATATATTTTTCCTTTGTTTAAATTTGTAGTTTTTGTATTTTTAATTTCAAGGAAAATTGAATCTAATATTTTTTCTGATTTTATTTTTATATCTGAACTTATAAATGAGAAATTTAAAAATAAAGTATTTAATATAATTGGATTTTCAATTTTTTGAATTAAGATATATAAATTTTCAAATATTATTTCTTTTTCTTTTTCGAAATTTTGATTGTGGATTGTTTTAATTAATATTTGATTTAATAAGGATAAAATACTAATTAAATTATTTGAATTTATTTCTTTTTCTTCTTTTTCTGAATATAATTTTATATTTAAATTAAGGATTTTATAAATATTTTTTATTAAGTTTTCTTCAGTAATTGAATCAGATAAATTTTTCAATGAATTATTGATTAAATTAAACATTTCAATATCATTTTCTTTATCATTTACTTTTAATAAAAAAGAAATGATATCTTCTTTATTTTTATTTGAAAATAAATCTAAACATTCATTAATATAATATAAAAAATTAATTCTTAATTTAGGATAAATATCATCATCTTCAACTTCTTTTTCTTCATTTTCATTATTTTCTTCTTCTTCATTTTCTTTGTTTTCTTCTTCTTCTTCTTCTTCTTTTTCTCTTTCTTTTTCTTCTTTTAATTGAACAATATCATTAATTTCTTTTTCATAAAAATTCATATAAATACTTAAAACTTTTTCAAATTTTGAAGGAATAAAATGAACTAAAGCTCTAATAGCTTTATTAATAATATCTTTAGATTTATGATCAATAAAAGCATTTTTAAAATCATCAGAGTCAAAAAATTCTTCAGTAATTATCATATTATATTTATTCATAATTTTAATCGCTAAATTAAATAAAGATTCATTTTCTTCAAAACAAATAATAAAAATTTTATTATGTAAAGATTGATATTTAGAAATATTTTTCATATTTAAATCAATAATAGTTTTTAAAAAAGAATATTTAGAAATATATTCATAATTTAATATTTCATTACATAAATTAATGAAATTTTCTTCATTTGAATTTTGAAAATATAATTTAAGTAAAATTTGCATGTTTTCTCCAGTATAATCACTTTTTAAAAGAGATAATAATAAAGGAGAAATTTGATCATAATTTAATAAATGTAAATTAGTTAAAATTGAAATTAAATTTTCTACACTTTCTATAGTGTCATCTATTCCAATATTTCTATTTAAAACTATATAAAATAATATTTTTATTATTATAAAATCAAAGGTTTCAAAAAGTTGATTTAAATAAATTTGATTTTCTTCTGTTTTATTTTTAAATAAATCATTTAAAACTTTATTAAAATTTGGAATTACATTTGGATAGTTATCATAAAATATATTAAATATTTCTTTATCATTTGAAGCTTCTAAATACATTAAATTAGATAATTCAAAAGAAAAATTTTTTGTTAGATAATTTTTTTTAAATAAATTTTCTAAAATTTCTTTTATTAGTTCATGACAAAAATTTACTTTTAATAAAGACCATAATTTTTTTATTATTAATTGTAAATTTTCTCTGTAATTTGGTAATTTGGTATTTTCAAATATTGGAATTATTAATTTTAATCTATTTAAAATTAATGTTAAATTATTTATGTTTTTATAATAAAATCTTATTAAGTAATTTTTATATTCTTTTTCATTATATTTTTCTTCTTCTTTTTCATTTTGTTTTTTTTTATTCTGATTATTTTCATTATTTCTTTTTTTATTATCTTTTAGATTTTTTTTATTTTTATTTTTTACTTTTTTATTTTGGTTATTCATGCTTGATTTTTCCTTTGATTGTTCTTTTGTTTTTTCTTTTATCCAATTATAAGTTGTTTTATAATTTATATTATTTTCTTTCAATGTTTTTATTATTTCTATTAAATCAAATTTTCCTATTAAATCAATATTTTTATTATAATATTCTGTTAAATTATCTATAAATATAAATTTATTTTTATCTAATTTTCCAAAAGAATTTTCTAAAAGAATTGTTCCTTTATTTGTTAATTTTAATATTATTTCAATTAAACTATAACATGAATAAACTATTAAATTATTTGAAATGTTAAATAAACCTAAATCTGAAAAAATAAAATTACCTAATGTTTTTATATTAGATTCTAATTTATTAATTATTATTTCTCTTTGAGGACTTTTATATAAATCTTCTATAAATTTATTCTTTCTTTTATATTGTGTATATTTTATATTCATATTTTGATTTAAAACAGATAAATGACATAATATTATATATTTTAAAAATATTGAATCTTCTATTTCATCATTAATATATTTCGAAGTATATATTTTTAGAAATAAATTTAATCTAATGAAATCCATTTTTTCTAAACTATCATTATCAGAGGGTAAAATTATCATAAAAAATTTGTCAATTAATGTATTTGATACGACTTCATTTTCTATTATTATATTTAAAATTTCTTGAAAAATTATTAACTCTGAATTACATTTTTGTTTTTTTAAAAGTAATAGAGAAATATTTTTTAAAAATAATTGACTCATATTATAATCTTCGTTATTTTCTTCAAAATTTAAAATAGAATTTTTACTTATAATAACTTTTAGAAAATAATAAATTGAAATTAATTCATATTTTGATATATTATTACAATCATTTTTAAATATTTCACTTTCAGAAATTAATTTAACAAAATTATACATTTCATTTTTTATTTGCTGATAGAAATTATTATTTTTAAATCCATTAAATATAGAAAAAGAATATAAAGGGAATATATTTCTAATATTTTTTAAATCAAATTTATTATAACTTTTTAAATTAGTTTTTAACAAATTAAAACTTTTATCATTTATTTCAATATTAAATTTATCTAAACATATTAATCCAATTAAATAAAAAAAAGAATGAAAATTTGAATAATCATTTTTATTAAGTAAATTAAATAAATTATCTATTATTTTTTTTTTCTCAGATTCTTCAATTTCTTCATTTTGATTTTCTATTATATTATTAAAAATTAATGAATCAATAAAAATAGAAATGTACATTTCAAATTTATCTTTATTATCTTCATTATATCCATCACCAAATTTTGATAAAATGAAATTTATAATTTTTCCTATTTGTTTTTTTGAATATTCAAAATTTTTATTTTTTGAATTTTTCTTTTGAAGAATTTCGATTAGATAAAAAATTGAAAATTTATTTAATTCCTTTTTATCAATTGAAAAATTTATTTCTAATAATAAATTAAGTAAAGTTATATGATCTGAATTTAAAGAAAAATTATGAAAAGTAGATAAATTTAAATTATCTTTTATTTCATATTTAGGGTAAAAAAATTCTTTAAATTTTTTAAAAACATTTTCTGTAAATTCATTAGAAAAATTAATATTACTTTGACTAAATATAATTTCAATAAAATCAGAATTTTTACTTGATCTATTTAAAAGAGTTAAACATTGATTTAATATATTATTATAAAAATAATCTTCTTTTAAATTTTTAAGAAATTTAGCTAATAATCTTTCTTTAATTAAATTCTTATTTTTTTCATTGTCATTTAAAATATTTTCACAAAAATAATTTGTGAATAATTTTGAAAGTTTTTCTTTTATTGAATTATCTAAATTTTTTATTCCTAAAATTAAACCTGAAAGATAAATTTTATTTAAAGAAATATTTTCTTCAATGACATTTATTATTTTAAATAAATATTCTTTATTTTTTTTTATTTTCAATTCAAAAAAATGTATTATAATGTTATCTTCTTTTTTTGATAATTTATATATGAAATTATCAATTATATAATTTATAATATTAAAAGAATAATCTTCTTCTTTAATTTCCGAAATTATCATTAATTCTTTTAATAAAGATGTTTTCATTAAATTTTTCATAGCATTATTTTTAATATTTTCTGAAGTTATTATATGAATAAATTCAGAAAGATAATTTTCTTTTCTTAATTTATCTAAAATTTGAAAAAATTTATCAATGGGTAAATCATTATAAAAAGGTAAATAAATAGATGATAAATAATTATTTATAATTTCTAATCTATCATTTTTTTCTATTGAGTTATCTTTAAATATATTATATATAAAAATTGAAATATTATTGAAAATATCCCAATTTTTATTCTTATTTAAATTATCAGTATTTTTATTTTTCATAATGATAAATAAATAAAAATTAAAAAAAATAATTAAAAAAAATTAATTAAATCAATTTAAAATAATATTCGAATCATTAAATGAAAAATAATATTCAAACATAAATATATATGAATAATAATTATTCAAATATTTCAACTTTATCAGTTGAATAAGACACAACCCTTTCATTATTTAATCGAAGAATTCCTAAAATTTCTTTTGATTCAGTGATAATTTTGTTTGGCTCAGAATTTTCATATAAATTATATATTTTAATAACATTACTATTTCCACCAATGAATAAATTTCCATCACAATAACAAATGGACCAACAAACAAAATTATTTTTAATTTTTTTGATGATATTGTAATTTTGAATAGATATTAAAATAATTAAATTTCCCCCTATTATTAAAGTTTTATCTCCAATTTTATTTAATCCATTTCTTCCATAACAATTTATTCCTTCAAAAGCTTTTAATTCATTAAAATTATTTAAATCCCAAATTTTAGTTTCATTAAATCCTGAAGAAACTAATTTATTATCAATTATTAAAATAGAAAAAATTTCATTTTGATGTGATAAAACGTTAAATAATTGATAATTTTGATTTTGTTTTTCCCATATTTTAATTTTAAAATCTAAAGAACATGAAATTATTAATTTATCAAAATAAATTATTTTATTTATTGTGTCTTGATGAGCTTCTTTAATTTTTAAATCATTTTCAAATATATTATTTTTTTTTGTCCATGATTTTATTGCTAAATCATTTGAGCAAGTAAAAAAATTATTTTCATCTTTTATTTCTATAAATAAAATATTGTTTTTATGTGCTTTTTTAATCATTAAATTTTTATTTTCCTCAAATTCATTGTTAAAAAATTTTAAATCTCCATTTCCAAATCCACAAACTAAATTATTTGAAGGAAAAATTGATATTGATAATATTATATTATTATCTATTTTTTTTAAATCATAATTTTTTATTTTATGATATTTTTCATTTATTTCTTTGTTTATTATCATAATTTTTTTATCAAATTCTTTTTCATTTAAAATAATTTCATTTGTGTTTTCAATATTATTACCCAAATCATTATTTGTATTTTCATTACTCATAGATAATATTTATTTATCAAAAAATATAATTTTAATATTTCTGATGAATTCAAAATAGTTATTTTAAAAATAGTGTAATAAAAATTTTATAAAAGAAATGACTTAAAAAAATTTATTGGGGTATTTGGCTCACAATATTTTAAAAATTTTTTTTATTTATTATGATATTTTTAAGAATTCATTAATTCTCTAAAAAAAATTAATCATTAATTTAAAAAAGTTAAAAAAAATATTTAATTTTAAACAAACACAAAAATAGATTTAAAAAATAAAAAATATAAAAAATGGAAAAATATAAAAATTTGAAAAAAATATATTCAAATTCCTATAAAATAGTGTATGAAGGATTAAATAGCCATTCAAATAATTTAGTTATAATAAAAGAAATCAATAAAAATAAGAAATATTCAAAACATTATAAAGAAGAAGGAACATTATTAAAAAGTTTAAATTCAGATAATATAGTTTCATTAATAGAAGAAATAGAAACTGAAGATAAGTATTATCTTATAATGGAAAAATGTATGATTAATTTAGATGATTATTTAAAAATTAGAATTGACCCTCTTTCTACTGATGAAATAAGAGAAATTTTAACTCAAATGAATCGTGCTTTAAAAATTATTAAAAAAAAAAAAGTGATTTTAGCAAATATGAAATTAACTAATATATTAATTACTTTAGATAGAATTGATAAACTTTTAATTAAATTATCTAATTTTGAACCTGAAGATAAAAACTCAAATGATGAATTATTTTTTTGTTCACCTGAATTTTTAAAAGAAGAAAAATATTCTGAAAAAAATGATATTTGGAAATTAGGAATAATAATATATTATATTTGTTTTAAAGAATTTCCATTTAAAGGAGATTCAGACTATAGCATTTTATCAGATATAGAAAATGGAAAAATAAACGATTTCAGTGATAATGAATTGAATGATTTAATTAAAAAAATGTTAAATAAAGATGAAAAACAAAGAATATCATGGGAAGAATATTTTAATCATTCTTTTTTTAAAAAAGAATCAACTAACAAATTCATGTATTTTTCACCAAATTTAAATACAACTAATAATACTAATACTAATACAAATACTAATACTAATACTAATAATAATAATATATTAAATAATCAAATTGAAAAACAATTTACAAAATTTCCAGAATTTAATTTAAATTGCAATTTACATAATAAATGTTTTGTTGCTTATTGTCAAAATTGTAAATGTAATATATGTTCAAATTGTAATGAGCATTTTTCACATGAAATTGTTCCTTTTAATCAAATCGGGGTTTCAAAAAATGAAATTTATCAAATTGATGTTTTTTTAAAAGGAATTGAAAATAATATTAATAAAATGGTAAAAATAAAAAAAGAAATGAATGAATTTTATTCTAAATTAAAAAGTATTAATACTAATACTTCTATTTATAATATTGATCCGAAAAATAATTTTAAAAATCCTTTTATTCAATGTTTAAAATTACTAAATGAAAAATTAAAATTTGAAGGAAGTTTTAATATGATGAATTTATTAACTGGATTAACTATAAAAAAACAATCGAAAGAAATGCCATTAAAAAATATAAAATTATCGTTAAAACAAACAATAAATTATGACATAGAAATAAATTGTATTTCAGTTTTTCCTTCAGGAAATTTTGTTTCTGTATCAAAAGATAAGAAAATAAAAATATATGATTCAAATTACAATTTAATTCAAAATATAACAAATGGACATACTAATAATATATTATCAATAAGTATAAAAGACGAAAATAATTTTGTAACATCATCAGCAGATTTTAATATAATAACATGGAAAAAGGAAAATAATAAATTTATAGCAGATATAAAAATAATAAAAGCTCATAATGATATAATATGGAAAATAATGTATTATAAAAATGATAATTTAATTTCATGTGGTGATGGAATAAAAATTTGGATAAGAAAAAATAATAAATATGAAAATATAAAAAAATTAACTCATTCACTTTCTGTAGAATCAATGTTATTATTAGAGGAAAAAAATATTTTAATTTCTTCTTCTGCTGATGGAACAAAATTTTGGGATTTAAAAAATTATGAATGTCTAAAATATATAAAAGAAATAAAAGCAATTATTGGTAATACAATAGTAAAATTAGATAATAATAAAATATTATTTGGAGGAGAAGGATGGGGAGATAATATTATGAGTGTTTTTGATATTAATGAAATGAAAGTTATTAAAAAAATTGATAATGAATTTGATTGTAAAGGAATTTTAGTTATTAATAAAAAAAATTGCTTTTTAACTGTTGGAAGAAGTCAAGATATTAGAATTTATAATTTAGAAACTTTGTCTCTTGATAATATTATTGAAAATTCTCATAATGAAGATGAAATTAATGGAATTGTTTTGTTTAAAGATTTTAATGTTGGAAGTTATGGGAAAAATATTAAGGTTTGGAGTTTTGCATAATTTTATTTTATTCTTATTTTTTTTTTAATAAACATTTGTTAAAAATTTTTTAAATATAGGATAATTTTTGCATAATTTAATATAAAATTGTTTTCCAAAATTTTCATTTTTTATATCATTTATAATAGAAGAAATAACATTAAATAAATAAAATCTCATATCATCAGTAGCTTTGGAAATTGCTTTTTGAACAACATAATTACCATATTTATCACAAATTAATATTTTCATAGTATCTAAATTACCTAAACATTGATATAACATAGATTTTAAATCTTCATCACAAAATTCAAAACATTTTTCAATAACTGTAGAAGAATAAATTTGAATAGATAATTGAATAAAATTAGGTAATATTGAAGAAATTAATTTTTCTTTATAAGATTTAGAATTTGATTGTATTAAATATAATATTATATAATGTCCATATTGATTAGTAATTAATTTCATATAATTATTTATAATATTATTAATAATAGTATCATTAAAAGTTGATTTTGATTGTAATATTTTTTTTATTATACAACATCCATGTTTATTATTTGAAATATCAACTAAATCATCATTTATTTTTTCATATATAAATGAATTAATATATATTTGTTTAAAAGATAATAATTTTATTATTATGTGAGAAGCATAAATATCATTTGTTATTTTTGAAAAATTTGAAAATCCATTTAATAAATTTAACATTATATTAGGATTATTAATATATTCTATTAATTTTTGAATGACTCTTGTTCCATAAAAATTCATTGATATATTTGTAATATTTTTTTTTATTACATTCACAAATTGTGAGATTTCATCTTTTGAAAGGTAATTAAGTATATTTTTAATTAAATAATTTCCATAAGGATGTATTATTAACTCATCAATATTATTTATTATTAAAGGAAAAAAATATTTTATTAAATAAGGTTGAGAATGGATTTTTTGTTGTAAGAACTTACAAGAAGAATTGTCTTTAGCTAAATTAAGAAAATTATTTAATATAATTATATCTTCTTGTTCTAAATTAGCTTCATTATCAAAAATATTATTTTCTTCATTATCATTATAATTTTTATTTTCAATGGAATTATTAATTAATAAATCAGTTTCATTTTCTTCATAAATTAAATGTTTTAATAAAATATCAAACATATCTCCTTTATTTTCTTCATTTTCATTATTTTCAATAATTGAATTTTGTCTTTCTTCATTTTCTCTTGTTAATAAACTTGAAAAATTGTTTGAATTTAAAAATAAATTTTTTTTCTTTGAAAATAATTCTTGAGATGAATTTGAAAAAAGATTATTTCTTTCATTAAAATAATTAAAATTTAATATATTTGAAAATGAAGATTTTTCAATTGCAGATTTTTGCTTTTTAGAATTAATGTTTGAAATAGAAAAACAATTGAAATTTGTATTATTTTCTTTGTCATAAGTTGGTTTTTTATCATTATTATTCTCATTTTTTTTGGACATTAATAAAATAAATTATTATTTTTAACGTTTTTTTGCTTTATGATATTTTTTATACTTTATAAAGATGAAATATATAAATAATATATTAAAAAATTGTTCAACTTATTGTTCATTATTTTTTTTGTTATTATAATAAGACGTTAATTTATAAACACAGAGTCAAATAAAGGTTTTTTAAATTTACTTTTTTATTTGTTACCAAAAATAGACTAAAATTAAGAACTCTTTAATTATTTTTTTTTTCAAAATTTTGATTATTTTATTTTCTATGATTATTATGAATTTATATTACTTATTTTTTTACATTTTTTAATTATTTATATTGAAAAAAAAAATATGTTTAATTATATTTATTTTTAATTAATGTTTTATTAAAAGAAAGGAAATTTCAAATTTATTGCTAACAATAAGATAATTTCTTTTTCTACATTTTTGAAATTATATTGATTATTTGAATAATTATTAAATTTAAAAATTCATTATTTTATTCAATCATATTAAATTAATATTCGTTAGATAATATTCTATAATTATATAAAGTCCCAGAAAGAGAAAGAACATAAACATCAATTTTATTATCATCAATTTCAAAAAATTTCATTCCAGCAATTCTTTCTTTAAAATTAATAATAATTTCACTTGAGCTTTTAATTCCGATTTTATTTTCATTTTTATTTTCTTCAATTAACATTTTATATATTTGTAAATCTCCATTTTTTCCTCCAATTAAAATTAATTTTAATTTTTCACTAATGAAAATATAGTCATATCTTATTCCTGAAATTAAATGATTTAAAGTAACAATAATATTATAATCTAAATTTAGTATAATTTGATATTTTGCTAAAAGATAATTTCTTAATAATTCTATTTTTCCAATTGGAAAAGATTTTACTTCTTTTGTTCCATCATCTTTTTCTACAAAATGTAATTCATTTAAATATGCAATATCTTTATAAGTGGAAAAAATATAATATTTATCTATTAAATTATCTTTCAAGAATTTTTCATATTGAGATAAATTATTATTATTAATATTTTCATTATAATTTGGATATTCATTTTTATTTGTTTCGTTTGCTTTTTCTAAACCTAAAGAATTAATAACTAAATTAGTTTCATTTTCATAATCGAAAATATCATTAGTAAATGAAAATAAACTTTTTTTAATAAATTTAACTCCCCATCCCCATTCTTTTTTAGGATTATTTATACTACAAATTAAATTTCCTTTATAAAAATCAAATATTTTGACTTTACAATCAATACTATTATTTGCAATAAATAATCCATTATCTGAAAAATAAACCACTGGAATATTATTTTCATTTCCTACATATATATTTGAATTATCTATTATTTCATTTTGAGATTCATCTAAATAATTAAATATCATTACACATTTATGATTTCCTCCTATTAAAATATATGGGTAATAGAAATCTAATGACCAAACTGAATTATCACTTGAATTTATTTTTCCATTAAATTTTTTTATTTTTTTTGATTCATATTCTCTTTTTTCTATATTATAATTTATTATTAGTGTTGTTATTAATCCTATTTCTTCTACTAATATTAAAATATTTTCTTTTTCTGGATTTTCAACTAATTTAAGTTGATGAATTTGAGATTCACATTCATACAAATTTATTGGTTTTTCAAAAGATAAATTTAATTTGTCAAATTTTATCAATAATACTTTATTTTGAGCTCCTATTATTATATATTTGCAATCAGGAGGAATTTCAAATAAATTTAATTGCTATTTTTATATTTATAAATATTTATATTTTACCCAATCATTTATTGTTGATAATCTAAATGGAAAATTAAATATAAATTTTGCTTCTAAATTTGTCAATTCATGATAATGAATCACTTCTGAATTAGATTGTTCAATTTGATTTGATGTTAGAAAATATTTAGAACTTTTTGGAGAAATTTGTTTGGAAACTTCTGTGAAAGATATTTCAATATTATCATCTTTATTCATTAAAGTTATATAAAATATAAATTTATATATTTTTTAAATATATTAAGATATTATATATTCAACTTTCTTTTTTTTTGGGAAAAAAAAGATAATAAAAAAGTTCAGTATTTTCATAACAATGATATTAAATACAAAAAGAAAAAGTATAAATTAAATTATTGTACCACTTTTAAATCAAAAAAAATATATTCTATAAAATTATTATTTAATTAAAAGGAATATTCATTTCACTCATAATATCTTGAGCATATTTTTCATATTGTTTACAATGATTAGTAGCATATCTTAATAATTTATAATATAATAAAATAATATTATCCATTTCATCACAAAATCTTTGTTCTTCAGAATCTAAAATTTCAAAATCAAAAGAATTTAAAGAAAATTTTCTAATAACTCTATGAAATTCAATAACTCCAAATAACCAATTAATTAAATGA
>JAEEGK010001914.1_pt1 | contig 52244 bp, 38 predicted proteins | sample 8958771 | NCBI WGS metagenome assembly JAEEGK01 (sample SAMN16246547, study PRJNA631951) | gut metagenome | biome: gut microbiome; feature: rumen; material: SC-attached | host: Bos | place: Iran: Karaj | collected 2018-10 | reverse complement strand
CTTGCAGCGCTTGCGAAGCGAAGGCGTTGTGTCACAGTTCTGAGAGTAAGGAGAAAATCATCGAATGCCGCTCGAACGGGCAGGACTATGCTGTTGGTGAACAGGTGATGGTCTATGGATCGATGGCAATGGGTCGCAACGCAGTCATTCTGGCGTTTGTCGTTCCCCTCGTCGTCATCGTTGTTTGGCTGTTCTGTGCAATCGGTTTGTTCCACATGAACGAATTGCTGGCAATCGGCATCATGGTGGCACTCCTGACAATCTATTATCTAACATTACACTTGATGAACGGAGTTCTGAGTAAGCAGTTTGAATTCTGGATAGAGCGAAAATTCGTGTAAAAACTTATTATAATTATGACAAATGTAATCCTAATTGCTGTATGCGTTCTTGGTGCAATCGGTCTGATTGCAGCATTGGTGCTTTGGGGCACAGCCAAGAAATTTGCAGTAAAAGAAGATCCTCGCATCGGTCAGGTACAGGAAGCATTGCCTGGTGCCAACTGCGGTGGTTGTGGATTCCCTGGATGTGGCGGAATGGCTGCAGCTTGTGTCAAAGCTGCTGATCAAGGTTCGCTCGAAGGGCTTTCATGTCCCGTAGGTGGTCAGGAGTGCATGAACAAGGTGGCAGCCATCCTTGGTATGGAAGCCGCCGTGAGTGCACCCAAGGTAGCTGTTGTTCGTTGTAATGGTACTTGCGAGAATCGTCCAAGAGTCGTAGAATACGACGGAGTGAAGAATAGCCGTATCGCCAACACAACCGCTCAAGGCGAGACGGGTTGTCAGTATGGCTGTCTGGGTTGTGGCGACTGTGTGGCTGCCTGCCAGTTCGATGCCATCAAGATTAACCCAACAACAGGTCTGCCCGAAGTTGACCGCACGAAGTGTACGGCCTGTGGTGCTTGTGCAAAGGCTTGTCCACGTACCATCATCGAAATCCGTCAGGTAGATGAGCAGAAGCAAGGTATGGTGGTCACTTGTATGAACAAGGACAAGGGAGCCGTAGCCAACAAGGTATGTGCCGCTTCATGTATCGGATGCGGTAAGTGTAAGAACGTATGTGGTGCAGAAGCCATCACAGTAGAGAACAACCTCTCGTATATCGATGCAGAGAAGTGTATCTCTTGTCGTGCCTGTGAAGAGGCTTGTCCAAAGGCTTGTATCATCATGTTGGGTGAACCTCGTAAGGAAATTAAGAAGCCTGCTGCTCCTGCTGCCAAACCCGCTGCCAGCACAGCTGCTGCAACTCCTGCAACTGAGAGTGCAGCTCCTGCAGCTAAGAACACCAACACCCGTCCTTACGACAAACCTATCGAGCTGAAGTTCGACGCTCCATTGCTGCCATCACAGCAATACATGCTCGCAGGAACAGTCGATTTGGTACGTAGCGAAAGTAAAGCTGCAGATACTGCAGTAGAGAATATCGAACATAGTTACGACGCACCTCTGATGCCGTCACAGCAAATATTATTGGGAATTAAAACAAAGAAAGCATGAAGACATTTAGAATAGGTGGAGTACATCCCGCAGAAAATAAATTGTCAGCAGCCGAGCCAATAAAAGTTGCTGAACTGCCAAAAATTGCTGTGTTCCCTATGGGACAGCATATCGGTGCTCCCGCAAAGCCTATCGTGCAGAAAGGCGATAAGGTGAAAGTGGGACAGATGATTGCCGAAGCAGGTGGATTCGTGTCCGCTCCTATCTTCTCATCCGTATCAGGAACTGTACTGAAAGTTGATACGATTATTGAAGCAAGCGGTTACAAGAAACCAGCCGTATTCATTACCGTAGAGGGCGATGAGTGGGAAGAGAGTATCGACCGCTCGACCGACCTCGTTACCCTTGCCGACCGTCCTGAGTTGACCAGCAAGGATATCATCGACAAGATTCAGAAAGCCGGCATCGTGGGAATGGGTGGCGCTTGCTTCCCCTGCCACGTGAAACTATTGCCTCCTCCAGGCAGCAAACCCGAGTGGGTCATCATCAATGCCGTAGAGTGCGAACCTTACCTCACTGCCGACCATCGCCTGATGCTCGAGCATGCTGACGAAATCATCGTAGGTCTCACCCTCCTGATGAAAGCTGTCGATGTAAAGAAAGGATTCATAGGAATTGAGAACAACAAACCTGACGCTATCAAGTTGATGCAGGAGAAAGCGAAAGCATATCCCGAAAGCGAGGTGGTACCGCTGAAGGTGAAATATCCACAAGGAGGCGAGAAACAACTGATTGACGCAGTCGTAAGACGCCAAGTACCTGCTCCCCCAGCCCTGCCTGTCAGCGTAGGAGCCATCATCCAGAACGTAGGTACAGCCTTCGCTGTCTATGAGGCTGTGATGAAGCACAAGCCTCTGTTCGAGCGCTACACCACCGTAACTGGCAAGCAGGTGAAGAATCCAGGCAATTTCCTAGTCCGTATGGGTACGCCGATGAAGGACTTAATTGATGCTTGTGGCGGTATGCCCGAGGGCGACAACAAGCTGTTGGCTGGTGGTCCGATGATGGGTAAAGCTTTGACATCTACCGAAGTACCTATCTGTAAAGGAACCAACTCGGTGACTATCATCTCTGGTGAGGAGGCTTTCCGTAAGGAGCCTAACCCCTGTATCCGCTGTGCCAAGTGTGTATCGGCATGTCCGATGGGCTTGGAGCCCTATCTGTTGGCTAAGCTGGCTGCTGTACAAAATTGGGAACGTGCCGAGAAAGAAGAGGTTGTCAGTTGTATCGAGTGTGGCTCATGCCAGTTCACTTGTCCTGCCCACCGTCCGCTGCTCGACAACATCCGTCAGGCTAAGTCGACTGTCATGGGAATCATTCGTGCGCGTGCAGCAGCAGCCAAGAAATAGTAAAATCAGAAAATTGAGAAATAAATCGTAAATCGTAAATTGTAAAATAGAAAATTCTCAATATGAGTAAGTTAATTGTATCACTTTCACCTCATGCACACGGCACCGATACTGTGGAGCGCAACATGTATGGCGTCATCATCGCCCTGTTGCCTGCCCTGCTGGTGTCGTTCTATTTCTTTGGCCTCGGTTCGGCCATAGTCTGTGCTACGAGTGTTGTGGCCTGCGTCTTCTTCGAGTGGGCTATCAATAAATTTATGCTTAAGAACGAGCGTACCACTGTTTGCGACGGCTCTGCCATCCTCACTGGTCTGCTGCTTGGTTTCAACATGCCGTCCAACCTCCCCATCTGGATTATCATCATTGGTGCACTGTTTGCCATTGGTGTTGCCAAGATGACGTTCGGAGGTCTGGGCAACAACCTCTTCAATCCTGCACTCGTAGGTCGTGCAGCACTGTTAGTGGCCTTTCCTGCTCAGATGACCACATGGCCTGTCGCAGGACAACTGACCAGCTATCTCGATGCTGAGACAGGTGCCACCCCCTTGGCAATCATGAAGGATGCCATCAAGACGGGAGATGCCAGCATTCTCGACCAGCTGCCCTCGTCGCTTGACCTCCTCATTGGTAATCATCCCGCCGGAGCTGGTGCACTGGGCGAAATCTGTGGTCTCGCCCTACTGCTGGGTCTGGCTTATATGCTGTGGAAGAAGATTATTACATGGCACATCCCCGTATCCATCATTGGTACCGTCTTCATTCTGGCTGCCATCATGCATTTGGCTAATCCTGCTTATGCTGATCCCGTCAGCGTTATCTTCTCGGGTGGTCTGATGCTGGGAGCTATCTTCATGGCTACCGACTATGTTACCTCGCCAATGACAGCCAAAGGACAGTTGATCTATGGTGTCGCCATTGGTGTGCTGACAGTCGTCATCCGTAACTGGGGTGCTTATCCTGAGGGTATGTCGTTCGCTATCCTTATCATGAACGCCTTTACACCTCTTATTAATACATACGTGAAACCCAAGCGCTTCGGTGAAGTGCCTGCTAAGAACTAAGGAGGACCGGCTATGAAGAAATTAGAATCATCATTACTGAATATGTTGCTGGTACTCACTGGAGTAGCAGTCGTGATGGGTGGTATCCTGGCTTATGTGAACCACCTGACAGAAGGTCCTATTGCCGAGCAGAAGAAACTGGCACTCGACAACGGTATCAAGACCGTTATGGTGTGCAACGAGCTGAGCGTTGCCGAACCCATAGAGGTTAAGCAGAACGTTGACGGCAAGGAACTGACCTATCTTATCTACCAGGCTAAGGATAAGGACGGAAATGACCTCGGTGCTGCCGTAGAGTCCACCACAATGGGCTTTGGCGGTGACCTGAGGGTGCTGGTGGGCTTCGACCCTGAAGGCAAGATTCTGGGCTACACACTTTTGGAACATGCCGAGACCCCGGGTTTGGGTGCTAAGGCCGACAAGTGGTTCCAGAAGGGCGAGAAGGGCGATATCATCGGAAAAGATCCCAAGGAGCCTCTGACCGTATCAAAGGACGGTGGACAGGTTGACGCCATCACCGCTTCAACCATCACCTCACGTGCCTTCCTGAAAGCTGTGAACAATGCGTATAATGCTTATAAGGTCACTCCAGCTGCCGATGCAGAGACGGGTGCCACGAAACAAGAAAAAGAGGAGGATTAATTATGAACTATATCAATATCATTAAGAATGGCATCGTCAAGGAGAACCCCACGTTCGTCCTGATGCTGGGTATGTGTCCCACGCTGGCCACAACCACTTCTGCCATGAACGGTATGTCGATGGGACTGGCCACGATGGCTGTGCTCATCTGCACCAACTTTGTGATTTCGTGCCTCAAGAGCATTACGCCCGACAAGGTACGTATTCCTGTATTCATCGTCGTTATTGCAGCATTCGTCACCATCCTGCAACTGGTCATTAAGGCCTTCCTGCCCGATATTGACGCTGCTCTCGGACTGTTTATTCCGCTGATTGTGGTGAACTGCATCATCCTGGGACGTGCTGAAGCTTTTGCTGCCAAGAACTCACCCGTGGCATCGCTTTTCGACGGCATTGGTATTGGTCTTGGTTTTACACTGGGACTCACGCTGCTGGGCATCTGTCGTGAATTGCTGGGTTCAGGTTCTATCTTCGGACTGACCCTGCTGCCTGAGACTTACAACATCCTGCTCTTTGTGCTGCCTCCGGGAGCTTTCATCATGCTGGGATTCCTGATTGCAATTGTGAACAAGTTGCGCAGCAACTAAAATGTCGTAGTAACGATATAACGTAATAACGAAATAACGACAACTATGGAATATATATTGATTTTTATTAGCGCGATATTCGTCAACAATATCATCCTGTCGCAGTTCCTTGGCATCTGTCCCTTTCTCGGTGTTTCCAAGAAGGTCGACACATCGCTGGGCATGTCGGCAGCTGTAGCCTTCGTGCTCACCTTGGCCACCATCGTGACCTGGCTGGTGCAGAAGTTCGTGCTCGATGCCTTTGGCTTGCAATATCTGCAGACCATCGCTTTCATTCTGGTCATTGCATCACTGGTGCAGATGGTTGAGATCATCCTCAAGAAGGTCTCGCCAGCACTCTATCAGGCTCTGGGCATCTTCTTGCCATTGATTACAACCAACTGTGCTGTGCTGGGTGTGGCCATTCTGGTCATTCAGAAGGACTTCGACCTCCTGCAGAGCGTTGTCTATGCCTTCTCCACCGCTATTGGTTTTGGATTGGCACTGACCGTTTTTGCTGGTATGCGCGAACAACTGGAGTTGGTTAAGATTCCCAAGGGTATGTCTGGTATGGCCATCGTCATGCTTTCTGCAGGCCTACTCAGCCTGGCCTTCATGGGCTTCTCGGGCGTTGATGGCGGTCTCCGCACCCTTTTCGGGCTGAATTGATATAAAGTGATTAAACTGATTGAAATAGTAAAGGGAGTCCGAATGGAACTCCCTTTATTGTTTGTTTGGAATAAATTTTTTGTTTTTTGTGTTCTGCGGCCTTATGCTTCAGGAATTACAGAAACTACGCTCTTGTCGCGCTTACCCTTGTGGAACTGAACAGTTCCATCGCAGAGAGCATACAGAGTATCGTCTTTACCCATAGCCACGTTGTTGCCTGCGTTGTGCTTAGAGCCACGCTGGCGTACGATGATGTTACCAGCAACAACTTTCTGACCACCGAAAATCTTCACGCCAAGTCGCTGAGCAGCTGACTCGCGTCCGTTCTTAGAACTACCTACACCTTTTTTGTGTGCCATAATGTGTCCTCCTTTAAGCGATTACTGATTTAACTTCTACCTGGGTGTACTGCTGACGGTGACCGTTACGCTTACGAGAGTCCTTGCGACGCTTCATCTTGAAAACGATGACCTTCTCACCCTTTACCAGTGGATTAACCACTTCACATACTACCTTTGCACCGTCTACGGTGGGTGCGCCTACCTGTACTGTTCCTTCATTGTCGACAAGCAGTACCTTGTCGAATTCAACAGTTTTACCGGCTTCCACATCCTTCATGTGGTTGATGAAGAGCTTCTTTCCCTGCTCTGCCTTGAACTGCTGACCGTTGATTTCTACAATTGCGTACATTGTTGTTTTTTAATTGTTTAACGGGTTTTTCCGCATGGCGTGTCGCCTCGTGCAACAGCTTTATTGAGCCACCACGGACTAAATCGGGCGCAAAGGTACTAATTTTTTTGAACTTTGAACTTTGAACTTTGAACTTTATAGTAAGATTTAGTATAATTTAACTTTTGGGGCAGGGGAAAATAATAAAGCGGTGACCCTCACAGGCAACCGCTCTATATCTTCAATAGGTATTAGTCCTTTTAAGGTAAAAAGATTGTTTTCAGGATAACAGCTGCAAATTTACGAACTTTTTTATTAACTCACAAACTTTTTATCAACAAAATTAAAAAAAAAGTACTGTGTCCCCACACAATTTCATTTTCTCCATAAAAAGTTAATAAATATGTGCGTAATCGATTGAAAAATTGATTTATCTTAATAAATTGGCCATTTATCGTTTTTCAGATATAAATCCTCATAAATGTGGATTGTGTATTGAAACGAAAACTTGTACCTTTGCACTCAGAAATTATGATGAAGACAATAATGAAAAAGAAATTCCTCTTGATCGCTGCCCTGTCAGTAAGCCTGAACAGTATGGCAGCTGATGTGTATGAACAGGTGAATGACACCTCGCGTGTAGTGGATTTGGACGAGGTCGTTGTGGTGGCTCAGCCTAAGGAACAGGTACGCCTGCGACTCCAACCTCTGAGCAGTTCTGTGTATAACAACGAGCAACTTCAGCAGCTTAATATCCATGAACTCAGTCAGTTATCTCATTACGTTCCATCTTTTGTGATGCCAGCGTATGGTTCACGCCTTACTTCGTCGATGTATGTACGCGGTATTGGCTCACGTATTAACAACCCTGCTGTAGGTGTGTATTACGACAATATCCCCTTGATGTCGAAGGCCGCATTCAACAACCATTTCTATATGTTGGACCGTGTGGACATCCTGCGTGGCCCGCAGGGTACGCTTTACGGACAGAACACTGAGGGAGGCCTTGTGCGCATCTATTCGAAGAACCCGATGAACTATCAGGGAACGGACGTGCGACTGGGCATCGGTACAGGTCTGTGGCGTAATGTCGAGGTGGCCCACTACCACCGTCCGAGCGAGAAACTGGCCTTCAGTGTGGCCGGATTCTACAGCGGACTGAAGGGCTTTATCGACAACCAGAACTTCGACGAGAAGAACGACAAGAGTCTGGAGGCTGGCGGCAGGGTGCGTCTGGTGTTTGCCCCTAACAAGAAGCTGAAGTTCGACTGGACCGCCGACTACCAGTGGGTAAGCCAGAACGGCTTCGGATATGGGATGTTTTATCCGCTCGACTTGCAAGTGCCTGCATATTTAGGTACGCCAAATGGGAATTATAATCCGCTCTATATACCAAAGGCCGACGAAACGGTACAGGACCCTGCCACTACCATCATGAACGGTTACAAGCGCAATATGCTGAACACGGGTCTGAACATCAGCTACGAGATGGACAAATTCCTGTTCACTTCTACCACCAGCTATCAGTTCCTGCAGGACAAGATGCTGATGGACCAGGATTATATGACACCTGACTACTTGCGATTGGAGCAGCGCCAGAAGCAGAACGCTGTGACGCAGGAGTTTGTGCTACGCTCGCACGATAAGAGTGTCTGGCAGCACGCGACAGGGCTGTTTGGATCCTATCAGTGGTTGCGCACCGATGCCCCTGTATATTTTGGCGAGGACATGCGCTCAGCGTTGGCTACCACCATATTAAATTACATGCCCGAGCGCGTGCGTACCATGTTTAATATATGGGAAATTCCTACGCTCGAAGTGGCAGAGCAGTTCCATACCCCTCAGATGAACCTCGGATTCTTCCATGAATCGAACATCCTGTTGGCCGATCGTCTGAAGGTGACACTGGGCTTCCGTCTGAACTACGACAAGGTGAAAATTGACTACGACACGCAGGCGCTGATGACGCTCCACTATGCAGCCCAGATGGGACCGCGCACGATGGAATACACCAACGGACTCCTGTCGCCTTTGGCGCAGAGTCACGACAAGGGCTTCACGCAGTTCCTGCCGAAGGTGGGCCTCACCTGGCTGCTGGACGACAACCTCGGAAACATCTATGCCGTTGTGGCCAAGGGCTATCGCTCGGGTGGCTATAACATCCAGATGTTCTCCGACATTCTCCAGACGGACCTGATGGCTAACGGCAAGGACATCAGTTCGCTGCAAAACGAAACCAAGACATTGGAACACAGCGCTGAAGACTATGCTGCCATCGAAGAGACCATCGCCTACAAGCCCGAGGAGTCGTGGAACTATGAGGTGGGAACGCACCTGAACTTCTTCGACAGCAAGATGCACTTCGACCTGGCGCTCTACTACATGCAGATTCGCAACCAGCAGCTGTCTATCATGGAGCCCAACAGCAACTATGGCCGCATCATGGTCAATGCCGGTAAGAGCCACTCGTGCGGTTTGGAGACGACGCTGCGTGGACGTTTCCTCGACAATGCCCTCGACTGGACGCTGACCTATTCATTCACCAGCGCCAAGTTCGACGAGTATATCGACGATATGACACCGACTGATGATGGCTATCATACGGCGGATAAGATCTACATTAAAGATTACTCCGACAACTACGTGCCCTTCGTACCCCAGCACATGTTCAGCGCGGTGGCCGACTACCACATCGGTAAGTTCACCATCGGCGCCAATGTGGCAGGGCAGGGGAAGACCTGGTGGGACGAGGCCAACACCTACGCCCAGAAGTTCTATGCTGTCCTCGGTGCCCATGCCGACTACGACTTCGGACCTGTAGTTGTTTCGCTGTGGGGACGCAATCTGACGGACACCAAATACAACACCTTCGCCATTCAGAGCAGTGCTGCCGGAGGTACCCGCTATTTTGCACAAAAGGCGAATCCCATACAGGTTGGAATGGATGTGAATATACATTTTTAACTTCAACATACAAAACCAAACAGACTTGTTTTCGTTAAAATCGTTAAAATTAACGGAAATAATTAACTAAAAGACTTCTTCGTGTCTGTAAAAGTCGTATCTTTGCAGCATGAAGAAGTCTACTATTTGGATTATAGCCGTCATTATGGGATTCTCATTCCTGGCGCTGCTCTACCTTCAGTTCTCCTATGTCGAGGAGATGGTCAAGATGAAGAAAGAGCAGTTCGACGAGAGTGTGAATCGCAGTCTCTATCAGGCCTCGCATAATCTGGAGGTGAACGAGACCTCGCGCTATCTGGAAAAGGACGTCAAGGAAACCGAGCGCCGTGCTTTCAAGCAAGACTCTGTGTTCAGCGACGGGTTGGGTTCCATCAAGCATTCCCATCAGTTTGCCGTTGCTGCCGACGACGGTACGGTGTATTCGTCTTTCCAGTTGAAGACCTTCGAGATGAAGCCGTCGTCGATTCCCAAGGCCATGATTATGCGTAAGGACAAGAACTCGCTGGTGGACGCTGCCAAGTCTATGCAGGAGATTGTCCGCAACCGCTACGTCTATCAGAAGGCCCTGCTCGACGAGGTGGTCTATAACATCCTCTATACTGCCAGCGACAAGCCTCTGAACGAGCGCATCAATTTCCGCATGCTCGACAACGACATCCGCGAGCAGCTGGCCAATAACGGCATCAATATTCCCTACCATTTCACCGTGTCTACCGCTGACGGACGCGAGGTGTACCGTTGTCCCGACTATAGCGAGGAGGGCGAGCAGTATGCCTATACTCAGTATTTGTTCCGCAACGACCCCCAGTCGAAGATGGGGCTGGTAAAGGTGCATTTCCCTGAGATGAGCAGCTATATTTTCTCCAGCGTGCGCTTCATGATTCCCAGCATCATCTTTACGATAGTGTTGCTCATTACGTTCCTGTTTACCTTGTTCGTCATCTTCCGTCAGAAGCGCTATACGGAAATCAAGAACGACTTCATCAACAACATGACCCACGAGTTGAAGACGCCTATCGCCTCCATCTCGCTGGCTGCACAGATGATGAACGACGATAGTGTGCCCAAGACAGAGCAGATGACCAAACATCTGGGAAATGTCATTGGCGACGAGTCGAAACGTCTGCGCTTCCTGGTCGAAAAGGTGTTGCAGATGTCGATGTTCGACAAGAAGAGCGTGGTCTTCAAGCGCAAAGAGCTGGACCTGAACGAAATGGTCGAGCAGATTGCCCAGACGTTCTCCCTGCGTGTGGAACATACGGGTGGAAAGATATATACTGAGATAGAAGCTGTGGATTCAGGTCTCTATGTCGACGAGGTGCACTTCCAGAATGCCATTACCAATCTGATGGACAATGCGGTGAAATACCGCAAGCCCGACGAGCCGCTCGACATTTACCTGCGCACCTGGAACGACGAGCATAAACACCTCTGCCTGTCTATCCGCGATACCGGCATGGGCATCAAGAAGGAAAACGTCAGGAAGATCTTCGACAAGTTCTATCGTGTCCACACGGGTAACAAGCACGACGTCAAGGGCTTTGGTCTCGGACTGGCGTACGTCAAGAAAGTCATCGACCTGCATCAAGGCAGCATCAAGGTCGAGAGTGAAGTAGGCAAGGGTACCAAGTTTACCATCATGCTGCCCGTGTTGGAAGAAACTAATTAAATGAAGATATAAATGAGTATAGTAATAATCCCTAAAAAAACGAAAATTATGGACGAAAAACTGAAAATTCTTCTTTGTGAAGACGACGAGAACCTCGGAATGCTGTTACGCGAGTATTTGGCCGCCAAAGGTTATGTAGCAGAGCTCTGCCCCGATGGCGAAGCTGGTTACAAGGCTTTCCTCAAGACAAAGTTCGACATCTGCGTGCTCGATGTGATGATGCCTAAGAAGGACGGTTTCACGCTGGCACAGGAAATTCGTCAGGCCAACCCCGACATCCCCATCATCTTCCTCACTGCCAAGACGCTGAAGGAGGACATCCTGGAGGGATTCAAGATTGGTGCCGACGACTATATCACCAAGCCCTTCTCCATGGAGGAGCTCGTATTCCGTGTAGAGGCCATTCTGCGCCGCGTTCGTGGCAAGAAGAATCGCGAGAGTTCCGTTTACCACATCGGCAACTTCCTCTTCGACACCCAGAAGCAGCTGCTCGTCATTGGCGAGAAGCAGACCAAGCTGACTACGAAGGAGAACGAACTGCTGGCCCTGCTGTGCAGCCATGCCAACGAGATTCTGCAGCGCGATTTCGCCCTGAAGACCATCTGGATTGACGACAACTACTTCAATGCCCGCTCTATGGATGTCTACATCACCAAGCTGCGCAAGCATCTGAAGGACGATCCTCAGATCGAGATCATCAACATCCACGGCAAGGGGTACAAGCTCATCACCCCCGAGGTAGAATAAGAAATCCTTCTGCTACTTCCCGTCGTACCACTCTTTCAGCACATACCAGGCTTTCTTGCGCTCGCCGCGGTCGCTGACGACGCCCTTCCTGTTATAGTAGTCCTGAATGCCGGTGAGCACGCGGCGGGGGGAACGGAAGTCCTTCAGAATCCAGGGCGTGGTACCTGCCAGGCCCTGGATTTTGTTTATCATGGCGAGGTTCTCGCGATAAAGGTTCTCCTGGAACTCCTCGGTCCACCGCTGGTTCTTGGCACCGTGCAGGCCATACTTGGCACCACCGCCGAACTCACTGATGATGACGGGCTTGTCGTAGGGAATCTCCCATCGCATCTTCGGGGCATCGTTCACGTCGCGATACCAGCCTACGTATTGATTGAAACTGACCACGTCGACCAGTTCGTGCATATTATCCTGCAAGCGGTTGACATAGTTCGAAGCTCCCGTCACTTCCATCGCCATCGAGATCAGGCGGGTGGAGTCCTGCGTGCGGGCATAGCGGGCCAGACGGCCTAAGAATAAGTCGCGCTCGGTGGAGTGGGGCGTCTCGTTGGCAATCGACCAAATGATGACGTTGGCACGGTTCTTGTCGCGACGAATCATGTCGGTCAACTGTTGCTGGGCATTCTCATAGGTGGCCTCGTTCTTCCAGTCGATGGTCCAATAGCAGGGAATCTCGCTCCATACCAGGATACCCATCCTTTCGGCTTCGCGTACCATATATTCATTATGCGGATAGTGGGCCAGACGCACGTAGTTGCAACCCAGCTCCTTGGCCCATGTGAGCAGTGTGCGGGCATCGTCTGCTGAGTTGGCACGTCCGCCACCATTAGGCTTCTCTTCGTGCATGCTAATGCCCTTTAGGAATATCGGCTCGCCATTGAGCAGTATCTGTTTGCCGCGCGTCTCGATGGTGCGGAAACCGATTTCGTCACCGATAGTCTCGCCATCCATCTCCAGTTCTACCCGATAGAGCTTGGGATTCGCAGGAGACCAAAGCGAAAGTTTAGAGTTGAGTGTTGAGAGTTGAGAGTTAATGCTACCATTGGCATCGGTTACGAACTTCTGCTTGATTTTCAGTTCGGGAATGCTCAGCGTCACCTCGCGGCCAGCCTCCTTGCGGTTCAGTTGCAAAGAGAAACTAATCTCTCTCCTCTTTCTACTCTCCACTTTCCTCTTTAACGACAGTGAATAGTCCTCGATATAGGTGGGTGAAACGTCGACGAGCAGCACGTCGCGAGTGATGCCGCCATAGTTCCACCAGTCGAAGATCTGCGTGGGCACAGCCGATGCGCTACGTTTGTTATCGACCTTCACGATAACGACATTCCGCCCCTCGTGCAACAGGTCGGTGACGTCGAAATTAAATGGTGTGAAACCGCCCACATGGTGTCCTGCCTTCTTGCCGTTCACATACACGTGGCAGTCGTAGTTGACGGCGCCGAAGTAAAGCATTGCCCGCCGGTCGCCCTGAGGCTGGTAGTCAAAGTACCGCTGGAACCATACTGTGCCCTCGTAGAAGAACAGCCGATCGTCCTGCGTATTCCAGTCGCCAGGCACCGTCATTGTCGGAGCAGCGTCGAAGTCATATTCTATCAGGTCCTCAGGCTGCTGCGGCTTGGCATTCTGGAAGAATCCCCAGCGCGTAGGATTCATGCGGTAGTCGTAGTAGCCTTCCTCCTGCACATCCACGATGTAGTGCCAGTCGCCGTTGAGCGACATTGCCTGACGGTTTATCACGTTCGTTATCTGCGGCACGCCCTGTGCCCATGATCCCATCACTCCCGTAACGGCTAGCACCCATGTCAATAGCATTTTCATATATCTTGTTTCTATTGCAATTATATTTCGTTTGTCGTTTGGCAAGAATTTGCTGCAAAGGTACGAATAAACGAGAGAAATACAAAATGAAAACTTGGTTTTATTTTATAACTTAAATACATTTGGTTTTTCGCTCACTTATTCGTACCATTGTCCGTGGTTTCTGAGAAGGAAAGAAAAATCGACAGTGAAATGGCTATACAGGTAACATATAGAAGAACCAGAAGACTTTCGATGCGCATCGTGAAGAATTCCGTCGTAGTAATGGGACAAAATTGATAAAATGTCGTGATAATATTTTGATAATTGTAATATTTTTCGTTACTTTGCAGGAAAATTTCAACTATCATTTTATGAAACGACTTATTTCAACTATTACCTTATGCATAACGGCGCTGGTGCTTTTTGCACAGCATGAGAAGCCTTGTGGCCCTGTGCCGTCAGAAAATCAGCTGCGATGGCAGGATATGGAGATGTATGCGTTTATTCACTATTCGCTGAATACGTATACCGACCAGGAATGGGGCTATGGCAACGAAGACCCGAAGTTGTTTAATCCCTCTGATTTGGACTGTCGCCAGTGGGCGCGTGTCTGTAAGCAGGCGGGTATGAAGGGTATCATCTTCACGGCCAAGCACCATTGCGGTTTCTGCATGTGGCCTTCGAAATATACGGAGTACTCGGTGAAGAATTCACCTTGGAAAAACGGGCAGGGCGATGTGGTGCGCGAACTGGCAGAGGCCTGTCGTGAAGAGGGCCTGGAATATGCCGTCTACTTGTCGCCGTGGGACCGCAACCATCCTGATTACGGTCGTCCGGAATATGTCACCTACTTCCGCAACCAGCTGCGTGAACTGCTTACCAACTATGGTGAGATGTTCGAGGTGTGGTTCGATGGAGCCAATGGTGGCGACGGGTGGTATGGCGGTGCCAACGAGGTGCGCAAGATTGACCGCACGACGTACTATGAGTGGCCCGAGACCTACCGCATGATTCGTGAACTGCAACCCAAGTGCCTTATTTGGAACGATGGCAGCGATCGTGGTGACTTGCGCTGGGTGGGCACTGAGGCTGGTAATATTGGCGAAACCAACTGGAGCTTGCTGAACGACAAGGGCGACGTGCCTTACGAACAGTTGCACTATGGGGTGGAAAACGGTAATGTGTGGTGTCCTGGTGAGACAAATACGAGCATCCGCCCGGGGTGGTTCTACCACGAGACGGAGAACGAGAACGTGAAGAGTCTGTCGAAACTGATGGATACTTATTATAAGTCGGTAGGCAGGAACTCGTGTCTGTTGCTCAATTTCCCCATTGCTCCCAACGGACGTATCCATCCTACGGACAGCTTGAGAGGTATTGCTTTCAAGAATATGATTGATGAGGTATTCAAGACCGACTTAGCAAAGAAAGCCAAGATAAAGAAGCAAGGAAAAGAAACCTTCATCACATTCAGAAAACCTACAACTTTCAACCGCTTTGTGGTAGAGGAAGACATCCGCTACGGGCAGCGCGTGAAGAAGTTCTCGCTCGAAGCCGAAGTGGATGGCAAGTTGGTACCGCTGGATGACGAGTTAGTCACTTCACACCCCTCCATGCAGGGAGGGGACGGGGGTGGGTCTCTTACCACCATCGGACATCGTCGCATCATCTGCTTCCCAACGGTCAACGCCACAAAACTGCGTTTCACCGTCCTCGATGCGAAATGCGATCCTGTCATCAAGCGCACGTCAGTCTATCTGGCACCTGAAATCACTAAGGACACTCCTGATAGCGGCGAGAAACACGCCTCGGATTACTATATCTTCTTCGGTGCAGACAAGATGATGTTTGTGACGCTGAACGACGAGTCGACCGTTACCGCATTCCGCTATCTGCCGCCACAGGATTCCCGAGAAGGACTTGTCACCCACTACCGCATCTCTGGCTCTACCGACTGGAATACGTGGGAAACGCTGGGCGAAGGCGAGTTCTCGAACATCGTCAATAACCCCATTTGGCAAACCGTTCGTTGCAAACCCACTCGTGCGAAAATCATCCGTGTGGAGGGTCTGCGCCTGGCACAGGGCCATCGAATGGGATATAGTGATATTGAAGTAGTAACGGAGAAATGAAATAAATAAAAAAAATGAAAAAGATTGTAGCTCTTTTCGCAGCGTTACTGATGGCTCATGCAGCCGTTGGTGCCAATCATGGTTTAGCTCGCAAACAATTATTCGATGCCGACTGGCAATTCTCTGGGGACAGCACCAAGTGGCGGACGGTCAACCTGCCACACGACTGGAGCATTGAGTGTGACTTCGACAAGGATGCGCCTGCCGGTCACGATGGTGCCTATCTGCCAACGGGCAAAGGCTGGTACCGGAAACAGTTTAGAGTTGAGAGTTTAGAGTTGAGAGATAAAAAGATGCGCCTGTATTTCGAGGGCGTGTATATGAATGCCGAGGTCTATGTGAACGGACAGAAGGCCGGCGGTCATCCCTACGGCTATTCCTCGTTTTTTGTGGATATCACACCCTATGTGAAGGTTGGTGAGAACGAAGTGGAGGTGCGAGTGGATAACTCGCAGCAGAAGAACTGTCGCTGGTACTCAGGTTCGGGCATCTATCGCCATGTGTGGCTGCTGACCACAGGAAAACGATACATCGACGAATGGAGCGTCAGTGTAGCTACTCCCACTATTCACCAGGTGGAAATCAAGGCCGAGGTGGTGATGGAGGACGGTTCGAGGAAACCCATCAGCAAACTCATCGACGTGGAGAATCCCCGCTTGTGGTCGCCCGAGGATCCTTACCTCTACCATACAACCATCGAGGCTGAGGGTGATGTCGTGCCCGTCACCTATGGCATCCGCACCATCGACTACTCTGCCGAGAAGGGGCTGTTGCTGAACGGCAAACCCATCGTGCTTAATGGCGGCTGCGTACACCACGACAACGGCATCCTGGGTGCCTGCGCTTTCGACGCTGCCGAATACCGCCGTGTTCGCTTGCTTAAGAAAGCGGGGTTCAACGCTATGCGAACTTCACATAATCCGCCATCAGAGACATTCCTCAGGGCATGCGACGAACTGGGACTGCTGGTCATCGACGAGGCTTTCGACGGATGGCGCGACAAGAAGAACACTTACGACTATTCCACGCTCATCGACCAATGGTGGCAAGAGGATATCAAGGCCATGGTTTTGCGCGACCGCAACCACCCCAGCGTGTTCTGCTGGTCAACTGGCAACGAGGTCATCGAGCGCAAGAAGATTGAGGTGGTGAAGACCGCCCACAACCTGAATACACTCTGTCGACAGCTTGACCCACAGAAGCGTCCCGTCACTTCTGCGCTCTGTGCGTGGGATCCCGAATGGGACATCTACGACCCACTGGCAGCTGAGCACGACATCGTGGGCTACAACTACATGATCCACAAATCGCAGAGTGACCACGAGCGCGTGCCCAACCGTGTAATGGTGCAGACGGAGAGCTACTCGCGCGACACCTGGCGCAACTACCGCAAGGTGCAGGACGAGCCATGGGTTATCGGTGACTTTGTGTGGACAGCGATGGACTATCTTGGAGAGTCGGGCATCGGACGCTGGTACTATGAAGGCGAGCCAGCCAAGGAACCATGGGAGGCTCCGATGTTCCCCAACCATGCAGCCTATTGTGGCGACATCGACCTCACTGGTCAGCGCAAGCCCATCAGCCACTACCGTTCCATGCTGTGGAACCAGGATGGCGAGCAGCTCTATATGGCGGTACGTGAGCCTGACGGCTATTACGGAAAGATTCATACCACGATGTGGAGCGTATGGCCTACCTATGAGAACTGGACATGGCCAGGACACGAGGGTAAGAACATCGACGTGGAGGTGTATTCACACTACCCACTAGTGCGTCTTTACCTGAACGACCAACTTATAGGCGAGAAAGAAGTGGCGCAGGGAATGGCTACGTTTACGCTGCCTTATCAGCCTGGTACGATCCGTGCTGAAGCTGGGGGAGAAAGTGTCATCCTGCAGACTGCCAATGAAGCCAAGGCCATCCGCCTGACAGCCGACCGCACAACCATCAAGGCAGATGGTCAGGATCTGGCGTTCATCACCGTTGAGTTGACAGATGCCCAAGGCATCCTGAATCCCCTTGCCGCCAACGAGTTGACAGCTACCGTCAGCGGCTCAGCCAAGCTCATAGGCTTCGGCAATGCCGACATCAAGGACTGCGACCGCTACACTGACAGCACTCACAAGGCTTGGAAGGGTCGTGCCCTGCTTGTTGTCAGGAGCACAGGAAAGAAGGGTAAGGCAACGATAACCGTGCAAGGTAATGGTATGAAGTCCTCACGCATCACACTATCAACTACAGACAAATAATGAAATCATGAAATCATGAAAAGAATCATCGTTGTATTTGCCTCATTGCTGGCCATCACGGCGCAAGCACAAACACACGACTGGGAGAACCCTTCGGTTCTGGGTATCAATAAATTACCTTATCATGCCACGTTGCAGCTGCCTTCGAAACAGAAGGAGTGCCGGGAGATTCAGTCGCTCGACGGACAGTGGCTGTTCCATTGGTCGAAGGACCCTGAGTCGCGTCCTACCGATTTCTACCAGGAGGACTACGACGTGAGCCGTTGGGACCAGATTACGGTTCCTGGCAACTGGCAGTTGCAGGGCTTTGGCAAACCCATTTATGTGAATATGCAGTATCCCTTCCGTCGCGATCGCCCCAGCGTTACCGGAGAGCCTAATAAGGACTGGTACGCCTACGACCATCGCAATCCCGTGGGCTCCTATGTCACCTTCTTCGATGCCACCTCTGAAATGCTCTCGAAGAACCTCATACTCCACTTTGGCGGTGTTCATTCTGCCTTCTACGTGTGGGTGAATGGGCAGAAGGTGGGCTATAGTCAGAACTCGATGTCGCCCGCTGAGTTCGACGTGACGAAATACGTTCGCGAAGGACGCAATAAGCTGGCTGTCGAGGTGTATCGCTGGAGCGACGGCAGCTATCTGGAGGATCAGGACATGTGGCGCCTGAGTGGTATCTTCCGTAGCGTGCAGCTGTGGGTGCGCCCGTTGGTACACATCGCCGACTATCACGTCACGGCTGTGCCTGACAAGGACTTCTCGCAGGCTCAGGTAACTGCCGACATCGCCGTCTGTAACACAGGCAGGAAGCCTGTAAAGGACATCAAGGCGGTATTGACCATCGAAGGCAATAAGAATGAGGGATTCCTGAAGCGACTGGCCGCTGGCGACACTTCCCACGTGACGATTACCTACACGTTGAACAACCCCCGCCTGTGGTCAGCCGAGAAGCCCAACCTCTATCCTTTTAGCATTGAACTGAAGACAACCCCTGTCGAAGAGGTCTTCGAACACTTCGACTACCACCTTGGCGTGAAGCACGTGGAGTGCGTTGGCGAGGTCTTCAAGATCAATGGCAAGAATGTCAAGCTGCGTGGTGTCAATCGTCACGACCACCATCCCGTCACGGGACGCTTTGTCGACGATGCCACCTACGAACAGGACATCCGACTGATGAAGCAGGCTAACATCAATTTCCTGCGCACATCGCACTATCCTGATCGTGAATACCTCTATGAGCTCTGCGACCGCTGGGGCATCTATGTCATGGACGAAGCCAACCAGGAAACCCATGGCTATGGCTATGCCAATCGCGAGATGGGTGAGGATAGGGCATGGGAGAGTGCCCATGTCGACCGGGCCGAATCGCTGGTAAAGCGCGACTTCAACCACCCCTGCGTCATCCTCTGGAGTCTGGGCAACGAGGGTGGGGTAGGCCCTAACATTCAGGCCATGTACGACACCGTATGCCGACTGGATTCTACGCGTTTGCCATTTTACGATTGTCATCCCCGCTACTCTGCTCTCCATGACTTTGGCTACCCAACGCCAGACGTATTGAAAGCCGAAGCCGAGAAGGAAACGGAGAAACCGCTCATTGCCCGTGAATATGCGCACGCCATGGGCAACTCCATGGGTAACTTCCAAGAGTACTGGGATGTCATCTATGCCGACAGCAGCATCGCTGGTGCCGCCATCTGGGACTGGGTGGACCAGGGGATTAGTGCAAACTCTACATTCCTATACGGTGGTGATTTCGGCGACCAGCCCAACGACGGACCTTTCTGCATCAATGGTCTGCTGGCGCCCGACCGCAAACCCCATCCGCATTATTACGAGGTGCAGCACGTCTATCAGCCCATTACTTTTGTGTGTGAAGACGATGCCATCCGACTCATCAATCGCGACCAGTTTACGGGTCTTGGCGAATACGACTATTACTACACCCTCGCATGCAATGGAGAGACAATCGGCGGTGGACTGCTGGATCTGAAAGACGACCGCATCGAGATGCCCTATTATCCTGACGACAACGAGGTGACGATAACCGTTGAAGCCCGTCTGAAGGAAGATAAGCCTTGGGCCAAGGCAGGCTTTGCCGTTGCCAGCGAACAGTTCGTCCTCAGAGAATATATCTTCCCCTGGGGTGAACCCACCGCTGCAGATGGTAACGTAAAAAACATAAAGATTGATGGCAATAAGCTCGTGTCTTGGATTATTGATGGCCAGGAAATGCTGCAAGCACCCCTCGAACCCTTCTTCTGGAAGCCCGAGAACGACAACCAGCATGCCGCAGGGTTTGCCCGTCGTACCGCCGTGTGGAGAAAGGCTACTGACGTCACGGTGAAATATACCGTCATCGACGAGCGCACTATTCAGGTTGATGTCGACTACCAGCCTACAGGCACCGATAAACCCGTAATGCCTAAGTTCGGAATGCGCATGCGTGTTCCTGCTAATTTCACCCAGGTTGAGTACTATGGTCGAGGTCCTTGGGAGAACTATCCCGACCGCAAGCGCAGTGCCTTCCTTGGTCGTTACAAGATGCCGCTGAGCGAGTTCGAGACGGAATATATCCATCCCCAGGACAACGGTTGTCGCACCGACGTCCGCTGGTTCCAACTCACCTCTCACCGCTCACCTCTCACCACTCTAAGAATCAGTGGACTCCAGCCCCTCTGCATCCGTGCTTGGGACTATGGTGAGGAAGACCTTGAACCAGCCCGTCATCCGAATGAGATCCAGCGGGGCCGTTTTGTCAATCTCAACATCGACCTCAACGTGCATGGAGTGGGTGGTGTAGACACCTGGGGCCAGCGCACCCTGCCGCAATATACCATCGACGGCAACAAACCCTATCACTATAGCTTTATCTTAGAGTGGACAAAATAAGGATTTATTTTACTTCAAGAAGCAACGAGTGCAATGCTGCTCACGATCAGCAGCACTGCACAAGTGTTTTCAAAAAGGATTGGCCCGGAGGCCAAACCTTCTTTCATTTTTTCATTTTAAAAAGGTGATGGCCCGGAGGCCAAACCTTTTACTTTACGCTCCTTCGAAGCCGCTGGGGTCGTTGGCACCGCCGTCGCTCTTGACGAACTGCTTGGTGGTCACCTCACTCGACTGGCCGTCCTTGATGGCGATGGCCTTCAGGGTAACCGACGAGCTCACGGTGATGGCCTCGGTGTACAGCGTGCTGCTGGCCATAGGAGTAGAGCCGTCCGAGGTGTAGCGAATCTCAGCGCCGTCAGGACCGCTCATGGTCACCTGTGTCGACGTGGTGAATGCAGCCTCACCGCCAATGGTCGGAGCCGCTACGCCAGTGGTAATGCTGCCGCTGCCGCCGCTGTTCGAACCTCCGCTGTTGCCGCCGTTCCCTGAGCCACTGCCTCCGTTCCCACTATTAGAATCTGTGGGATCTGTGAGATCTGTGTGACCTCCCTTGGCTGCGGCAATCTCGGCCTTGGCCTTGTCAGTCCAGGCGAACTTGGCAGACTTCTTCAGCTCTTCGCGGGTGAACTCGCCGGTCGACTGAGCCAGCAGCTTGATGGTCTTCACGGCAGGACCGGTCTTGGCGCCCTCGGCCATCGTGCCCAGCGAGGCAGTCACCGTTTTGTCCTGGTCGGCATCGTACAGCTTGTCCAGGGCGTTGGCTTCCACGGTAGCCTTGAAGATGGCCAGATTCTTAATCTTCACCGTGTTGCCGTTCAGCACCTGCTCGCGCACGCACTTCACGAAGTCCGTCAGCACACCCAGAATCAAGCCTTCAGAGAAGGCCGTGTTGTGCTCGGCCATGTGTTGAGCCATGTCGCTGATATCCATCGACTCCTTGTAATTCACTCGGGCATACAGCTTGCCCGCCTGTTCACGTTCCGAATCCTCGGCAACTTTTGTTAAATAAAGTTCAATCATACCTTGTGGAATTTTTTGTGGTATTAGATACTCGTCGGACCAACTACATCGGGTGGCCCTTCCCGCCTTAATTTCTATGTTACAAAGGTACAAAATAATTTCTAGACTACCAAACATTTTCGCAGAATTTTACTCTAAAAAATGTTAATAAAATTGCACAAAAAGAACCGTCCCTTTGGTGTAATTTTAATCTGCCAATACTAACCTGTTATTACGCAATAAGAGCCAAGTATTTCCGAATACCAACCTCTTATTGCCGGACAGGAATCTTTTGTTTCTCCGAAATGCGGAAAGTAGGAAATGCGGAAAGCGGACATGAAGCATTTTCAGCGTACGCGAAAGAGGGAGAAAAGTGCGGAAAAGAGACATTTATAGTATAAGTTTTTTAATTTATTATTTTATTCATATTATTATATTACCCATTTTTATCTCCTTAAAACACCTTTATGTCCACTTTCCTACTTTCCTACTTTTCTACTTTTTCAGCCATTTATTTGGAAGTTTCGAAAAAACTCCCTATATTTGCACACGGAACATTAAATATAATGATTATGAGTACACAGACGATGACACAGCTGATTGCCGAATACTTCAAGACGCAACCTGTCTTGAAGGCATGGATTTTTGGCTCTTACGCCCGTGGCGAGGAAACCCCGGAGAGTGATGTCGATATACTCGTGGAGTTCGACAAAGATGCTCGTGTCAGTCTGATGAAGCATGCTGGCATGATAGTAGACTTAGAGCAAAAATTAAATCGCCCCATCGATTTAGTTGTTAATGGTACTCTTCTTCCCTTCGCACGCAAGAGCGCTGACCGAGATAAAATTATGATTTATGAGAGAGCCAGTTAGTCCACTTCGTAACCAGATTGAACAATATCCTACCGAAACCGACTGGGAACAGTGGGAGAAGAAATAACAAATAAAAGTATAACCCTTTAAAACCGCAGATGCCTATGGGCTGAGATAAAAATATAATTAAAGGACATATAGGATGAATATCCGCTTTTAGTTTCTTGTATTCCAAAATCGGCAAAATTTAAAGAATACTGCAAGAACAAAAGTGGAGTTCGCGCCTGATGGCGTGGGCTTTTACTCGTTTAAGCAGTATGGCGTTTGCCGATGCCAGGAATACGTAGACGAAGTAACTTGTCCACGTTTTTTTGTGTTTTGAATATATTCATTTTATAACAATTTTGAATATTATTCACCTTAAATCATTGTTGAATCAATTATTTTTCCTATCTTTGTGGCAGATTAGTAACTAAAAACGATTGAGATATGAAGTATCTATTTATTCTAATTCTAAGTCTTTTGGCACTTAATGCTAATGCACAGTCAGAAGCAAAAGAAACAGTTAAGACCTACATTGAAATATGGTCGATGCACAAATCATCAACTCCAACCATTGATACTGGAGAAGGTAAAGGTTCTGAGAAGTACAAAGCAGAGAATGGGGAGGTTATTGAGTTTCACAGTTCCATCGGTGCTGTTAATTGGTTTGTGAGCAATGGATGGAAACTTGAATCAGAACACATGTCAACTTGTAATGACAGAACGATTAAGATGTATGTGGTAAGTAAAGATGTCCCCAAAGAGCAAGTTAAGTCAAAAGAGAATAAATATATTAAGAAGTGATAATGCATAGACTCTTAGTTTTTCTTACTCTACTTATCCCATTATTTGCTTCTGCGCAATCTGTTTATATGCACGAAGCACATGAAGATGCTGCTAACTCTGAACCAATATCGGTTTCAGGTATTGTCGCTTTTCTGGTATTAGTAGGGCTTGTATATGTTGTTGTAAAGATTGTAGAGGGTGAGAAGCATAATAGTGAGAAAAGAAAACGTGCTGCTGAAACCAAAGAGGTTGACCGTAAATATGCAACGATAAAGGCTGGCGGTTTTATTTGTCCTTTTTGTGGGAAACACGTAATGGATAACAATTATCAAACAATCAAACGCTATTTCGATGGTGAAGGATATAAAATTAAATATTGCAAGGCTTGTGAAGAGAGATATAATCAATATGAAATTGATAGATTAAAGTATAAAAGAAAAGAATTGCCTGACTGGGTAGGTATCACTTTATTGATATTATTGATAGTGATAGGGCTAGTTACTTTGATAATAAATTGTATAAAAGGTAACGTCTTTGATGGTATATTAGGAATGTTTTTTGTTCCGTTAGCAGTTTTTTTTATTCTAGGTGTGCCAATTGCTATTTTTTCCAAAATCATTGAAAAGCCAGAACCGACAGAACCCTTTAAGACACCAACTCTACAACATATACGTGACTGCAATGCAATTCATATGACTTTTGATGATTATAAAAGAGCAATAGAAAAAGAGTTAAACAAGAGAAATTACAATCAAGTTGAAAATAAAAAGTTAATGTCAGAATCTGAGCATATTATAACAGAGTGCTTTGAGAAGAAACAAAGTATAACACTTGCTGTTCTCGCATTGGGGTATGGCTATAGTAAATGATAAATACAATATTCAATTCTGAATAATTTTGAATATTTATTATTGCTCGTGGTAATAACAGCCACGAGCAATTTATATTTGAGTACACGGTGGAACCGACCCCGTTGTGTAAAATATCCCCGAGATTTGCGAATTCTCGGGGATTGTTGTTACTTGTAGTAACCGATACGGACATCGTGGCGGGGAGGAGTGAAGGGTGACCAGGAGATGTGGAGCCAGCCATTGCCGGTGAGGAGTTGGTCGGTAAGGGTGTGGGCCTTCAAGAACGCGACCAGGTGCTGGAACTGGGCTGGGTCTTTGGGGCGGATGTCGGCAGCCTGGCCAAGAAGGTGCTGGGAGTTCTTGATACCGCCAACGAGAGCGTTGACGCGAGGGTTACGGAAGCCCGAGTTGATGATGATGGGACAGCCGATGGTCTCGCGGGCAGGCTCCAACAGCATCAGACAGCCATAGGTCAGGTTAGCCACCTGTTGCGTCGAAGGAACGTTGGCAGGGTACCTGCCGGGGTTGCAGAACTCTGCCAACGTAAAATGTGGGGATAAGCGGATGTCGTCCATCATACCAGACTGTCGAATGGTCCATACCCCATGCAACTGGTGGTACCCAGTGCGGTCAGTGCTGCCGTTGCAGCTGCGATAACAATCCTCAGAAGGATTTCCCAAATACTGTTGTTTTTCTTCATAGCGTTGTGTGTTTTAAATGTGAATAAATAGGGTTAATTCGTAGCGTCAGAATGTCTCTTAACTACACTACAAAGGTACGAAAAATAATCGAGATATGCAAATAATTGTAGTTTTGTTTTAAACTTTCCTTGTAATTATTTTGTGGAGTTCCAGAGTTTTTGTATTTTTGCCGTCTGTTGAAATTAACTAGTTTTTGGAACTAAAAACATGATGCCTATAGATCAACAAACGATTTGTAACAACCTGTCAGCCCCTAAACGCGGCACCCGGGCCTGAATAAATGATGGTTATGTAACAGGATGCGCCATCAGCTCTGTACGTCAGAGAATAGAAACAGGTACCGCTGGACGCAGTGTTTAAACTCACAACCCTTTAAAAGCTCTAAGGATGAGCAGGAGACATAAAGAAAATGACATAGACAACATCAAACCACAGCAGGCTGAGTCTCATGTAGACGGCAGCCAAGAGAGAGAGTATTCTTTTTTGAATAAAATTTTGAAGTTTACTGTTACCAAAAAGCGTTTAGGGACAAGTAGCAGATATTTAGCTGAAAAAATAGCTTCAGCTATTACTACTGCTTTTGAGAATGACGAGATAGAAGTAGACGACGATTGGGTTAAAATACCTCGACGATACTTAGAACGTTATGAACTGTTTGATAAAACGCGACGGAAGTCTAAAGCAGGCAGGAACCCGATAAAGCGTCTTTTCGCCAGTATTGCCGACTGTAAGGTTGTACAATATTTCCACGACACTTTAGACGCAGTCAAATTGAAGTGTGAGGAATTGTATGAAGACATTACTCAGTTCAGCGTCTGTTTTTTAAAGTCTGCTTTTAAGGTGTTCAGTCCCGACGACGACAGTTATGGCAAACAATCGCATTTTCACCGCATCCTTGCAGATGAAGTGCCAGAGTTTCCGTCGCGTAAGACGCTCAATAATTGGTGTAAGTGGTTTGACGAATGGAAACCGGCGATTTTTAACGAAAGCCGCACCGAAAAGAAAGAACGAGCAAGACACAGGTTGTGGGAAAAGCTGATAGAGTGGATACAACGATACCTCACACAATTAGCACCACAATATGTTGTTGTGTAACACCAAAAAGAAGTAAGAATCGCATTGGTTCTTACTTTTTTTATGCCTTGAATTATTGGAAAATTATTGGAAAGAATACATCCAATTATTATTAGTAATTTTGCATCGCAGTCAAGAATTATCCAGATTGCCATGCGGACTTTCAGGCGCCTTTTAGAGAGCGAGCATGGAGACGCGTCTCATCTTTTATTAACAAAAACGACAAAAGAAAGATGGAGACATTTATCTTCAAGGTAGTGTCACAGGGAGATGTGACCTACATTCCCTCCACAAAGCAGGAGGGTGGCCAACTGGCCAAGTGTGTAATCAGACTCAAAGAGTTTGGTGGTGGTAAATTCGGAGATGAGTACATTTGTACCATGTTCGGCAATCTCGCTCAGTGCCGTTTTGCTGAGGGTGAGCTGGTGGCAGCCTCGTTGCGTTTCCAGGTCCACGAAGTGAATGGCAACTGCTATCAGGAAATCATTGCTAACGATGTCGTATCTATTAATAAGTAATCGCTATGGCACAGACTGATAACAACAGCAAGCCCAAGCCCCGCAAAGTTCGGGGTACGGGCACTTATTTGGGCGACGAGTTTACGTTTACGCCCTACGAGCAGGGTGAGCCGGCACAGCGTAATGTGAAGACCACGAAGGGTGGCAAGGTGTATGAAACCTGCAGCGAGAAGAAGCCAATGAAGGTAGCTTACCTGACGTGTGCTGCCGATGCTGCCGATCCTTGGAACGAGTACACCAGTCAACTGAAGAAGTTGGGCATCAAACCTTTGAAACCCCAACAGCAGCCCGACAGCTTGCGTGTGGTCGCAGAAGGTGGTTTGCAATGCTGGCTCGACGAACAGAAGGGTGTAGTGACCTTTACGGGTTCCATCGATTTGGGCAAGCACAGCCGCGACTGGCAAGCCGAGGTGCTGCGCCAGGTGCAGCTGGTGGTTCGCCGATTGCCGGCCTCAGAGAGATTCAACAAATTAGTAAGCAACATTAAAAATGGAGGAAACAAGTAATGAGAAGTTACCAACCAAACGTCAACCAACCCACTCAGGAATTGTCGGCACAGGTTTTGAAAGACCTCACCGCGCAGAAAGAGAACAACATGGCCATAGATGCTTACCGCAAGGCTAAGCACGATATGGCAGACGCTACGGCCCGTAAGGCTTTGAGCGAATTCGTTGTCGCTGTCGTCCAAACGGAGGAATACCAAGCTTGGCTGTTGGCCGAATTGAAGAAGGACGAACGCCGTAGCAAGAAGAAGGTTCCAGCCGACGATGTGCAGCGCGTGAAGCTCTACATCAGTCAGATGAAGAGCGGACTGCCTGCCGTCATCGTCACAGCCAACTTCACCGAAAGCACCGACCGCTGGGGACGTACGGGATTGTGGCGTGTGCAGTCGAACGGCTATCTGACAGGTCTTGCGGTGCTTGATGCCGACCATGTCCCCGACGTGGAAACACGCGTTGAGGAGTGGCTCAAGCGTGAAGACTTCAAGGATCTGGGCATCGTCTGGGTTTTCATCACTCCTTCGGGCGAGGGTGCCAAGGTGGTGTTCAAAGCCAACGTGGAAGACGGCAATCTGCAGGACAACGCCTACACACTTGCTGAAAAGCTGGGTGTGCTGGACTATGCCGACAGCCAGACCAAGAACTCGGATCATGCCCACTTCATTCCCAAATATGATGACATCAAGTTCATCGATTGGGAGGAGCTGTTCACCTACGAGAATCCTGAATTTGAGGCACGTTACGGTGAGGCTTACCGTCGTGGAGAATCTGAGCCTACACAACCCCGTTGGCAAGAATTTGAACACCAGCGCAAAGAGGCACGTAAGCAGACAGCGGGTGCTGCGACCACACAGCCCACTACTGCCGTTGCACCCAGGACAGAAACACCTGTAGAGTTCACTTCTGAAGACGAGGCGTTCATTAAGGTACTCAATGAGTACTACGGCCCAAGCCTGCCTCCTCACACAAAGCACGACCGCATGCAGACTGAGACTTCCCACTGGCTGTGTTACTTCAACGACAACGATGCTCAGAAAGCCATTCAGATGGCCTACCTCCTTGACTGGGTGAAGGACTGGCATCCTGAACCCGGTGAAGTGGAAGACCTGTGTCAGTCGGCTGCCAAGAAGAAGCTGCTGACACACTATCCAAAGGCTCTGAAAGAGCTGATGGATAAGGCAGGCATCAACTTGGAGTTGGCTGTAGTAAATGGCAAGAATATCAATCCTTTGGCTATTCTGCCGTTTGACAGATGGTGCGACACGATAGAATCGTTCTTCGACGTTTTCCCTTGTTTGCGCGAAGTCTGTGAACCTCATCCGCGCCGTCTGTGGCCCTTCCTGCTCTTTGCGTCTGCTGCTATGATGGGTACCGACATGGATCTGACCTACTATTATTTCTATGCCGACGAGAGTGAACGCACCCGTTTGAACTACATCATCTGGGGTGTAGGCGACCCGACAAGCGGTAAGCGTTCGCTGATGAGACTGATGAACCTGCTGCTGGCTCCAATCATTGCCGAGGGCGAATTGGCCGACGAGAGTACCAACACGTGGAAAAGCGAGACAGACGCCAAGGGTGCCAACAAAGAGAAGGATCTACGTCCGGAGATTTACAACCGCATGTTTGGCTACCGCAGTTCTAACAGCGAGTTCATACGCTCGATGATTAACTGTAAGGAAGACGTTGACGGTGAATTGATGGGACGTCACATGGTGACTGTTTCGTCAGAGAAAGATCTGGAAATAGGCAAGGCTGGCAGTTGGATTAATCGCAGCAACATGGTTTTGGAGAGTTTCCACGGCGAGTACGACTCACAGCACTACAGCAACAAGCAGTCTGTCAGCGGACGTTTCAAAGTGTTTTGGAACATGATAGAGACGTTTACTCCACCCACGCTGAAGTTGTTAGTGAATGAGCGAAACTTTAATTCTGGTCTTGATACACGTACTGGAACCATTCCAATGGGTGAGGACGATTTCACGATGATGCCGCTTCGCCGCAAGGAGGATTCGAAGTTGAACGAGTATAATGAGACGCTGAAAAAATGGGCTTACTTGTTAGATCAACGTCGTGGTGAACTGCCTATCTGGCCTTTGGTGGAACACGTTCATAAGTGGTGTGACGAGCGCCGAGCCATTGCCGATTTCAACGACAAGGATAAAGCCGACTGGCTGCTCATCAAGCGTGTTCCTTATTACGGCATTAATGTGAGTGCACCCTATATCGATATGCGTCACTGGGAAGAGCGCGAAAAGACAGGCACCTACGTTATTGATGATACAGACCGTGCTCTCTGCGATTTAGTGCTTGACATACAGTACCGCACACAGCATTTCTGGTATTATGAACTGCATCGTCTTTATTACGACAACCAGTTGAAGGATGCCGCAAAGCAGTGTCGCCGCACGAACAAGTTCCAGGAGTGTTTCAGAGTATTGCCCGATGAATTCACAACCGAGAAGTTTGCACAGGTCTTTGGCTATGCCAATAATCGCGCAGCACAGAAGACTTTGCAGCGTCTGGAAGCAGATAAAGCCATCGAGCGCAGCATGCGCGGTCACTACAAGAAGCTCGTTTCCGAACTTCCGACAATATAAAGTAGGAAAGTAGGAAAGTGGACAAGAAGCGCCCTCATGTCAATCAAAGGCATGAGGGCGTTTTTTTCGTACAAACGGAGAGCGGGGGTCAGAACTTGTAGCCGACGGTGGCGAGGTACCAACGGCCGCGCTGGGGGATGAGACCGGTGGAGACGCCGCTTTGTTTGTAGTGGCTGTTGAGGATGTTCTTGACGTCGATGTCGAAGGTGAGGTTGCGCCACTGGTAGGTTGCACCGAGGTCGAAGAGCACGCGGGAATTGATTTCCTTGAAGACAGGGATCTCGTTCTGAGCTTGGGTGGTTTCCTTGTCGTAGTAATCAACCTCCGCCTTGTTTTCGGGGGTAGGGTCGAGGGCATACTTTTCCTTGGCCTCGGTCAGCATGGTGTTGTAGGTACGGAAGATGCCATACTTCAGGATGTCGAGATAGAAGACATGCTGGCGGCTCTTGAAGTCGATGTGGGTGCGCAGCTTCAGGTTCTTGGTGGCTTGCCATGCGAAGACGGCATTGGCAGCGAAGTCGGGGGTGCTGAGCGAGTGGCCGAAGGTGATGTCGAAGAGTTCGGCTCGGCTGACTCCCTGCCACGTGGCATTGACGTGGGCGGTAAATGGACGGTGCTGGTAGTCGGCCGAGAGCTCGATGCCATAGGTGTTGTAGTTGCCGGTGTTGTAGTGTTCGGCGACGTACTGGTAGATGAGGTCGCGGGCAATGTTGTAGAACCCGTTGAGCTCGACGTTCAGTCCGGGGAGCCACTGGCTGGTTCCGAAGGTGAGCTGGAAGGAGTGAAGTGTCTCGGGCATCAGGATATCGCTGTCTTCTTCGTCGGGCCCCATATAATAGGCCACGATGAGGTTGGTCTTACGATACAGGTAGGGGGCGTCGATGAATGATTTTGAGTAGCTGAGCTTCAGGTTCCACTTGGGCTGCACGTAGATGAGTGCCAGACGGGGCGAGAATTCGCGAATCTTGGTGTCGTCGAAACGGTTCTTGTAGTCGAAGCGCAGACCGGCATTGACGATGAACGAGCGCCAGTGGTGCTTCAGCTGCATGAAGGCGTTCATGTTGCTCTCGTGGCCTTTGCCCCTTTTAGCAACGTTGCTATCGTCGGAAGCGAGTTTGTTGAAATCGTATGTGTAGACGTACTCCACATCGTCGAGCTGGAAATAGCTGTATTCGGCTCCGAACGACAGCATGCCCTGATGGTCTGTGCTGTTGATGTAGCTCCAATCGCCCTGCACCTTGCCGCCGACGGTGTGCTCCTGTCCGTTGATGTAGCGCGCGATGCCGGGCTTGCCGTCCATGATGGCTTTGATTTGGTCGGGAATGGGCAGCACGCCAAGCATGGCCGACGTTATGGGCTCGTTAAGTATCTGGTAGTGTGTCAGGTCGCCGTTGTCGTAGTTGACGCTGCCTTTCAGGTAGAAGTTTCCCACTTGCTGTCCGTAGCTGAGGTTGGCGTGATGGGCGAGGGTGGTGAACGAGGGCCCTACGCCGTTGAACGAGCGGTATTTGTCGGGCGTGTAGGGCGAGAAGGTGTAGGACATGGTGACGGGCGAGATGACCTGCGAGAACTGGGTGTTGTAGAGGAACTGCAGGTTTTTGTACTTCATCTGCACGCCGACGTCGAAGGACGGCTTGCGTCCGATGCCGCCGATGGTGATGTCGCCCTCGGTCATCTGCATGCCGGTGTCTTCTACGGGCATGAACACCGATTCGCCCTTGGCACGGTAGAGGTGTCCCCAGATGAGCACGTCGAGGTCGAAATAGCGCTTGCCAAAGAGCATGCCGGCCTTGATTTGTCCGTAGTTGCCCACACCGGCTCGTGCCTCGACACCGTTGACGTCGACTCCCTGTTTGGTAATGACGTTGACCACAGCGGTGAGTGCCACGCCGCCATAGAGCGACGAAGCCGGTCCGCGCAGTACCTCGATCTGCTTCACCTTGTCGAGCGAGATGCTGAAGTCGGGTGCTGCAATGTTGGTGGCAAAACTGTTCAGACGGTGGCCGTTGAGCATGAGGAGGATTTTCTCCTGTCCGTTGCTGTAGATGCCGCGCATGGTGATGTTGATGTCGTCGTTGCAGTCGACGATGCTCATGCCCGGCACATAGGTGGCCAACACCTCCTGCAGGTTGCGGGCGCAGGAGTTGTGGATCATCTCCTCGGTGATAAGTGTCGTGGGCACGGGAACCTCGTTCAGATTCTCGGCCTTGCTCGATGCCGTGGTGATGGTGGCTGTGCGTCCTGACTTGATGCTTTCAATCATGTCGATGAAGCGTTGCGGGTCGCTGGGCGTCGTGCTGTAGTATGGATTCTCGTCGAGCAGCAGGCGGGCATAGCTCTCGGCTTCCAGTTCGTTGTCCTCGCCCAGATAGCACAGCGACAAAATGCGGAAGGCACCGGTGCGCAACGACATGGGGAATTCCCGGATATTGTTTTTCAGCGAGTGGATAGCTTCGTCAAGTCGTCCGATGTTGTAGTTGTGCTCGGCCTCGTCGTAGATGGCACGATAGCGTTCCTCTACGCTTTGGGCGAAGCCTGCCAGCACGCAACAGCAGAGATATATAATAATGTATAGACGCTTGTTCATGATTTCTTGACGGGGATAGTGATGGTGAATGTGGTTCCTTCGCCTGCTGTCGACTCGAAGGTGAGGTGACCGTTGTGCTTGTTCTCGATGATGTCGCGGGTGATGCCCATGCCCAGTCCGGTGCCTTTTCCGATGGGTTTCGTGGTGAAGAAATTCTCGTAGAGGCGCTGCTTCACCAGGTCGGACATGCCCTCGCCATTGTCGGCAATGGTGATGACGATGTTGCCGTCGGCCAAAGCAGTCTTGACGGTAATCTGCGGCTTGTAGTCGTCGGGGGCATTCTGCGAACGCTTCCACACGGTGTAGCAGGCATTGTTGACCAGATTGAGCACAGCACGGCTGAGGTCTTGTGGGATGACCATAATCTGGGGAAGGCCCTCCTGGTAGTCTTCGTGGATGGCGATGTTGAACTTCTTGTCGTTGGCGCGCATGGCGTGATAGGACAGCCAGACATATTCCTTGACGATGCGGTTGATGTCGGAGGGGATGAACTCGTTCTCCTTGCCTCGGGAGACGAGCAGAATGCCCTGAATGATGCTGATGGCACGTTCGCCATGCTCGACAATCTTGGCAATGTTCTCCTTGAGGTCGGCCACGATGTCTTCAACCTCCTCACGGTCTTCTTGGGGCAGTTTATCGACATTGTCGTCAACAATATCCGCGAGGTCGTCGAGCAGCTTCGTCGACATCTTGCTGAAGTTGATGACGAAATTCAGCGGGTTTTGTATCTCGTGAGCGATGCCGGCACTAAGCATACCGAGCGATGCCAGTTTTTCCTGTTGCTTCAACTGCTGCTTGAGCATATCAACTTGTTCGTTCATATCCATTCCGTGTTAAAGGGTTGGCAATGTGATGGTGAATTCTGAATAGTTGTCCTTTTCGGACTCGACGGTGATGGTGCCACCGTGATTCTGCACGATTTCGTGGCAGAGGTAGAGACCCACACCAGCGGCTTCGCCCGTGGTCTTCGTGGTGAAGAAGGGGTCGAAGATCTTGTCGATGATGGTTTGTTCGATGCCGATACCGTTGTCGGTGAACTTCAGGACGATTTGCTTTTCCTGCTGAATGGCATGGAGCTTGATTTCGGGCTGGTAGTCCTGCTGCACCTTCGTGGCCTTCTTGACGACAGCATAGACGCAATTGCCCAGTATGTTCATGAACGTCTTGCTGAGCTGTTCGCCGTTGCCGTTGATCTGTATGTCGTGCTGAGGGATGTCGAACGTGACGCGAATGCCATACTGGGTGATGTCCTTTTCGAAATAGGTGCGCAACATCTCTTCGTCCTGATGGAGGATGGGGGTGATGTCCATGGGAACGATGCCGCCCGAGCGGTCCTTCAGCATCTCCTCCATGGCTTTCAGCGTGCGCGTGGTGTTGGCACCGTGCTGGCCGACCTTCTCGAGGTTACCCTTCAGCATGTCGAGCACATCGATGGTGTCCTCGTAATTCTCGGGGTCCATGTGTTCCTGCTCGTCCTCAACGTTAGCCTTGACGTCGCGCACCAGACCTTCGGAAAGCTTGGCGAAGTTGTTGATGTAGTTCAAGGGGTTCAGGATGCGGTCGATAAGTCCCTGGGTCAGCTTACCCACAGTAGCCATCTTCTCGAGTCGAACCACCTCGGTGGTACGTTCCTTGACGATGCGCTCCAGGCGGTGCTTGTCCTTCTCCAGACGACGCAGGCGCCATTGGATGATGCCGTAGATGAGCAGGCCTGCCACGATGACATACAATATGTTCATGTACCAGCGCATGTAGAAGGGATAGTCGATGCTGAAACGCAGGCTGACGATGTCGGAAACCTGTCCGAAGGCATCGCGGGCTTGTACCTCGAAAAGGTAGCTGCCGTAGGTAAGGTTGCTGTATTCCTCTTTTGTATCGGTCTCCCAGGCACTCCATTGTCCGTTGTTCAGACGCGTGCGGTACTGTGTCTTAAGCAGCATATTGGGGAAATCGATGGAGTAGTTGAACACGATGTGGTGCTCGTTGCTGGGCAGTTCCTCGAGTTCTTTGGGCTGCGGGCCATAGCCGCCCCATATCACCGTGTCGCCACGCAACAGGATGGAACGCAGCAGGAGATGAGGTCTCTCGCGGTGAGAGGGCTCCTCGTGACTACGGTCTACAATGTTGATGCCTCTGTCACCGCCAATCCAGAGCAAATGGTCGTCGCGCAACATAGCTCGTACGGAGAAGTCCATGAGCGGATAGACCGAAGCAGACAGGGCGGGTTCCTTGTTCCCATCCTTGTAGGCATAGAGATGCTTGCCCTTGTTGTTAGTAAGCCAGGTGACGCCCTGCGGGTCGAGATAGGAGAACAGCGGATAGCTGATGGGGCGTGAGCTGTTTGCTCCGACGGGCATGAGCATCTTATCGAATTCAACCAACGTCGATATCTCGTCCTTACTGTCTTTCGTATAAGGTTCAAAGATACCTTTTGCGTTGCTTTTCCATACCTTGCCATACAGGTTCTGCAACCAGATGCTACCCTGTTTGTCGCGTATGATTTTTACCACTTTCTCGATGTCGCTGACCTTCTTCTGACTGTTGCTCTCGTAGTGGAAGACACCTTCGACCTCGCCGGTATAGAAATTGGCGGCACCATCGGTCATGACGGACAGCGTATTGCTTTTCGTCAGCTGGGTGGCAACGTTTGTGGCGCTGATGCGGAAGACACCGTTCGACGTGGCAGCCAGCAGCGAATTACCCTGTTTGGCCAGCTGCCAACAGGCATGGGTGACGTTTTCGAAGGGAACAAAAGTCTTGCCATCCAAACGGAACAGTCCGCTGAGCGTTCCAGCATAGATGTGTCCGTTCATCTGCTCGATGGACAATACCTCGCCACGCAGTCCTTCGTAGGAGGAAAAATGGGTGTAGATGGAGGGGAAGGCGATGCTGAACAGTCCGTTGTCGGTGGCTCCCCACAGCAGTCCATGACGGTTGTAGTCCATGTGGCTGACGTTGTTCGAACAGAGTCCGTTCTGTTCGGTCACACGGAATAACTCTTGTCCGTTCTGGTCGACGAAGATGACGCCATCGCCATTGGTGGACAGGGCCTGCAAGCCATCGTCCAAGTCTTCAACCTGAGTGATTTCTACATCGCTGTTGAGAGAATACTCTTTCCGCTGGGAAGAGGGACTCTTCTTGCCTGCTGCCCAGACATAGCTGTCGTTGCGCACGGAATAAACCTCCTTGTCGCTGGCCAGGAAAAAAATGGTGCCTTCCTGTTCGAAAATCCATTGCACCTCACCGTGGAAGGCGTGTTTGGCAGTACAGGGCTGCATGTAGAGGTTGCCGTGTTCGTCGACCTTCAGATAGCCGAAGTAGTTGTAACCTCCTGTCCACAATGTACCCTTGGAGTCTTGGAACACAGCGGTGATACGGCTGATGCCCGGGGTATGGATGATGCGCCAGTCGGAACCGTCGTAGTAGAGCAGACCTTCGAAATTGGCAGCATAGAGCGTTCCGTCGTTAGCGGCAATGACGTCGAAGTTCTGGTTGTGTCCCTTGTATTCTGTCGACATATAGTTGCGCAGATAGGGAATGCCCTGTGCCGACACAGAACGTTGTATGTTAAGCGCTGGACTCAGAAGAATGAGCGCAAACGCTATGAGTGCAATCAGTCGTTTCATGGCTTGGCCTCCTTTCCCTTGATTTCCTCGTAAGGCACGTTACGGCCGATGTAGAAGTTCCATTCCTCGCGGGTCAGATTACGCTTCAGCTTGCTCTGCAGACGCTGCTGCATCTGGGGCACCGAGATAAGGGCTTCGGTCAGATTACCGTTCTGGTCGCCTGACCATACACCGTTTTTCTTCAGGTCGAAGGTGAAATTGATGATCCATCCGCGGGTGGTGAATAGCGTCATGGGCTCTATCTTCGCGCTGTTGTAGAGCCACAGGTTCAGCGTTCCGTCATAGCTGGACGAATAGAGTCTGCTACCGTCAACCTTTACTTTCGTGATGCGCGACAGGTGACCCACCAGACGGATTTTCTCGCCTTTTGCCTTGATGATGTTGATGGTGCCGTCACTCATGCCGTAGGCTCGCATGTGCTGGTTCTTGGATTCAGCAAAGGCTGTCACCTGTCCCTTGAAGGGCACCTTGCTGGTTTCGATATTGTCGAAACTCTTGATGATATGCATATTCCCCTGGCGGTCGAACACCACAGGATGATTCTGATAACGGCTGATAAACTCTATTTGGAAGGGTAGCTTCTTTTCCATGACGATGGCGCGTTTTGTGGTGTCGAACAGCGCCATGCCGCTTTCGCCGAAAAGAAGAAACTGCGTGTCAGCAACGTCCATTTCCTTGAGTTTGGGGATGTTGACTTGGATGACCTGCTTTTTGTTATTACTGTCGATAATGACCAGATGGCCCGAGCGACTCAGGGCATAGATGGAGTTCGAGGCACGGTCAATAAAGCAGTCACGGAAGTCGAAATTAGAATTGCTGAATAGCATTTCGCTGGTCAGATTGCCGGCCTTGTAATTAGTGTGTTTCATGATTTCACCATAGGTGCTGCAAGTAACCATATAGCCCGACTTGTCGTCAGAGAATGCAATGTCGGTGATGCTGCCCTTATGCTTGTTCCAGACGTGTTTGTTCTGGCTGGTCATGGCCAATGCCTGATAGACGGTGGGCGCATAAATGTCGCCATGATAGCGGTTGGTGAACAGGCAGGCGGTATGTGCCAGCAGGTCGGCCAGCTCCTGATTTCCTGCATTGAACTGTGTGATGGCCGACTGTCCGAGGGTACGTGCCAGACTGAGATACGTCAGCGTGTCGGCCACACGTTTTGACTGCTCGGCCTCGGCACGTTGCTGTTCGGCAATCTTACGCTGGCTTTGTGCCACATCCGATGCTTCCAGGGCTCGCTGCTCGGCCAAGAGGGCATTCTGACGCTCTATCTCAGCCTTGCGACGCATCTCCTCAGCCACCTCGGTCTGATGCTCAGCGGCCAAGCGCTGCTCGTCACTAATGCGACGCTGCTCATTGGCAATCTCTTCCAACTGGGCATTCACACGCTGCATGACGGCAGAACGCTTCTCTTCCGTAGTCAGTCTCTTCAACTGCTCCTGAAGTTCCTGATTCTGCAAGGCCATCGCTTTCTGGGCGTAGTAGCCCCTGTAGACCAGCCATACCAGTGCTAACAGTAAGACTGCGGCTATTGCGATGGTGATTTTATTCGCGTTATTCATGCTTTACGTTTCAGAGCCATGATGGTAATATCGTCACTCTGCGGAGCCTCACCGGCAAAGGCCTTGACGTCGTTCATCTGGGCATCAATCAAGGCGCGACAGTCTTTACCGCTTTGCTGTTTCAGTAGTTGTTCCATGCGCTCGTCGCCATACTCCTGGAAATCGACGTTGAATGCTTCGTTGACACCATCGGTATACATCACCAGTGTGTCGCCAACACCCAGTTGCGACTTGGCACTCTTAAATTCCCAGTCATCGATGGCACCCACCATGCAGTTGGTGCTCAAGGGCATCATCTCTATCGAGCCGTTGGCCTTGAGAATATAAGGGGCATTATGGCCACCATTACAATAATCAATCTCTCCTGTACGAATATTGTAGATGGCATAGAACACGGTGACGAACATCGAGTCGATAGACTCCTTGAACAGAAGGTTGTTCGACTTTGTCAGGCATTCACCTGGCTCAAAGCCCTGCATGGCAATAGTACGGATCAGGGTACGGCTGACAGCCATGAAGATAGCGGCAGGAACACCCTTACCCGATACGTCGGCCATCACCAGTCCGATATGGTCGTCGTCAATGCGGAAGAAATCGTAGAAGTCGCCACCCACGTCCTTGGCTGGCGTCATGGTAGCCGCCAGGTCAAGCTCGCGTTCGTTTTCAGGGAATGGGGGGAAGATACGTGGCAGAATAGCCTGTTGAATCTCGCCCGCTACAGCCAGGTCGGTCTTCAGCGATTCCAGCTGTGAGTGCTCTTCCTGCGACTGCTTAATATACTCTATCTGCTGGATGGCTTTTTCAATGGTCACGCTGAGGTCATCCAGATCGATGGGCTTTGTGGCAAAGTCGAAGGCACCGTTGTTCATTGCCGAGCGGATGTTCGACATGTCGCCATAGGCCGACACCATGATGCACTTCAGGGCGGGATTCTGCAACTCGTTGATTTTCGTGAGTAGCGTCAGTCCGTCCATCTCGGGCATGTTGATATCGCTCAGAATAATGTCGATATCCTTTTCTTTCAACAGCATGGTCAACGCCTCCAAGCCGTTGTGGGCAAAGAAGAACTGGTATTCGCCTTTCCTGATTTGGCGACGGAAATATTGGGTTAATAGCAACTCGAGATCGGCCTCGTCGTCGACACTTAGTATCTTTACTGGTTTCATATACAATATTATATATTTTGTTAAAACGTTGCAAATTTAGCAATAATTTCTCAAATACCCAAATAAATTTGTTTTTTCTATCGATTTTCATTACCTTTGCAGCCGAAATGAAGCTACATGTATTCAATCCTGAGCACGATATAGCGCTGGCCAGCAACCTGGCAAACTTTACGGCCCCACACGCAGGGCGTCAGCTTCGGGCTGATTTGGGTTTCCTGCCTGCCCTTTGGGCAGAAGAGGGTGATGTGGTGCTGGTCGACCATGTGGAGAGTGCCGAAAAAGCTTTCCGCAAGGTGGTTCACAGACTGCGTCAGACGGGATGTCGTGAATTGTCCGGAGCTATCGAGTGGATTGCTCCGAGCAATCGAGGCGTTTGCTCCGAGGAAACTGATGCCGTGCTCCCTTGGGGTTGGAATTTGGCTTTGCGTGCCACATTGAAACGCTACGGTGTTCGTGAGTCGCTATTGCCGTCTGAAGAACAGATAGCTCAGATTCGCCAACTGTCCCATCGTCGAACTGCTGCCCGTCTGCTACCTTTGTTGCAGATGGAGGGAACTATAGGCGAAGCTTTCGAGTGTACTACCGCTGACGAAGTGGAGTCATTGCTGGCTCGTTACGGTCAGGTGGTGATGAAGGCTCCTTGGTCGTCGAGTGGGCGAGGGTTGCGCTTCTTGAGCACGGAGCGTACACCGTTTCAGATGCAGGCAGGATGGTTTAGTAATCTGGTTGCCCAACAGGGCTCGGTAATGGTAGAACCATACTATAATAAAGTAAAAGATTTTGGTATGGAATTCTATGTCGATGATGCAGGCATTCACTATCTCGGACTCTCGCTGTTCCATACCATTAATGGTGCTTACGTGGGAAATATCCTTGCAACCGAGCGAGCTAAGCAGGAGATGATAAGTCGCTATATACCAGAGGATTTACTTGATAGAATCAAGCAACAAATAACGAGCAACCTCAGTCTTGCTTCTTATCGTGGCCTCTTCGGTGTCGATATGATGATCGTCAACAAAGGTAATCATAATTCTCTATTCTCAACTCTCAATTCTCAACTATTTTTGCATCCTTGTGTTGAGATAAATCTTCGTCGCACAATGGGGCATGTGGCACTCGCCATTTCACCGACTGACGACGACGTGAAGCGGGTCATGCGCATCGATTTTAACGGAATAAACTACAAACTCAAAATAAATAAACTACAATGAAAAAACTAGCTCTTATGTTGTTGGCAATGGCTACATGGTCTGCCAGCGCACAAAATTACAAATCAGAGGTATGGTCGCCCGACAATGGCGACGGCACGTACACTAATCCCGTTATCAATGCCGACTACTCCGACCCCGATGTTTGCGTGGGTGCCAGCGGAGAAGATTATTACATGACGGCCTCCAGTTTCCAGTGTGTGCCCGGGCTGCCCATCCTGCATTCGAAGGACTTGGTGAACTGGGAGATTGTCAGTTACGCGCTGACTAGTCTTTACGAGGGCGACGCTGAGTTGCAACAGCATTTCAGCACACCTCAACATGGTGCTGGCGTCTGGGCTCCTAGCATCCGTTTCCATAATGGTTGGTACTATATTTATTGGGGCGACCCAGACTATGGTGTGTATATGGTGAAGACACAGCATCCAGAAGGCCAGTGGGAGAATCCCGTTTGTGTCATCAAGGGCAAGGGGTATATTGATACTACACCGCTTTGGGACGACGACGGACGCTGCTATCTGGTCAATGGTTGGGCCAATTCGCGTTCGAAGTTTGCCTCTGTGCTGACGGTTCGCGAGATGAGTGCTGATGGCATGCGTCCCATTGGACAGCCCGTCATCGTGTTTGATGGAAACGGCACAGAGAACCGTACCTGCGAGGGTCCGAAGTTCTATAAACGCGACGGCTGGTACTGGATAATGTGTCCTGCTGGTGGTGTTCCTGAAGGTTTCCAACTGGCTATGCGTTCAAAGTCACCCTACGGTCCTTACGAACATAAAATCGTGTTGCAGCAGGGCAAGACCAACATCAACGGCCCTCATCAGGGTGGTTGGGTACATACAAAGTATGGAGAAGATTGGTTCCTGCACTTCCAGGATAAGGAGGCTTATGGTCGCGTGGTACATCTGAACCCTGTCGACTGGTCTACTGGCTGGCCCGTCATGGGCAAGAAGGGCGAACCCGTTACCACTTATCAGAAGCCAAAAGCTTCCGACACACGCATAGTCAATCCCGTTGAGAGCGACGAATTCAATGCTCCCGTTATTGGTAAACAATGGGAGTGGCATGCCAACTACGACGAGAAGTTCGGTGTTCCCACCGCTTTCGGCACCATGCGCATCTACACTCATAAGCTCTCCGATGGTTGGAAGAATTTTTGGGAAGTACCCAACCTGCTGTTACAGAAGACACCAGCCGACGAGTTCACAGTTACCGCAAAGGTTCGTTTCACATCGAAGGCTGATGGTCAGATGGGCGGAATCATCATGATGGGTCATAACTATCAGGCGCTGGTGGTTCGTCGCGAGGGCAAGGAATTCCAGCTGGTCATCCTTACCTGTCAGGATGCTGATCGTGGCAAGGCCCAGCAGGAGGAAGTTGTAGCCACACTGAAACCCACTGCCGAGGATAAGATTGACTACAAACCCGGTATTCACGAAGACATCTACTTGCGTTTGAAGGTCCGTAATGCCGAGGCTGGCGTTGCTCATGGTGGCATTCCCAAGGTTAGCTTTGCGTGGAGCCAGAATGGCAAGAAATATCAAGACTGTGGTGGCGAATACCAGATGAAACAAGGCAAATGGATTGGCGCAAAATTCGGTTTTGTTGCCGTTGACACCAATCCAAAGACGGATCGCGGTTGGCTTGACGCCGACTGGATTCGCGTTACGAAATAATAATAGGTAATCATTAAAAGATGAATAAGAAGCAGATAGTATTTAGTGCAATAATATTCTTTTTTGCAGGTCAGCTGTGGGCGCAGGATGTGCAGAATGTGCCAGCTGAGCAGGACACAGTGAAGGTTGAAAAGCCCAATCCCTATGTGCAGTGTGAGGATACCTGCCGGCATATTCATGGCCTCGACCTGAGCCATTATCAGGGTAATGTGTTCTGGGAAACGGTGGGCGACCGTACTAATATGACCTATGTCTACTTGAAAGCTACCGAAGGTGGAGATCGAATTGATGCTACATTTGAGCGTAACATCGAGATGGCTCACCGTCATGGGCTGAAGGTCGGCTCCTACCATTTCTATCGTCCATTGACCGACCAGCAGAAACAACTCAAGAATTTCATGTCACAGTGTCTGCCTGGCGAACAGGACCTGATTCCCATGATTGACATCGAGTCAACGGGTGGGTTGTCGACCGATGTGTTCTGCGATTCGCTGTTCTATTTTCTTGATCTCGTTGAGGAAGCTTACCATCAGAAGCCGTTGCTCTACACTTTTCGCAATTTCTACAACCGTCATCTGCAAGGCAAAATCGACGACTATCATCTGATGGTGGCTATGTATACAGACGAAGCTCCCGTGCTGGCAGATGATCGCGATTATACCATGTGGCAGTATACCGCAAAGGGACGCATTATAGGCATCAACGGATTTGTCGACAAGAGTCGTTTCATGGGTGAACACAATCTACGCGAAATCCGATTCAAACATCATTAGGTCGCGTAGGTGGAGTAGGTAAGAATAGGTGGAGTAGGGCTATTCTTCGATATTCTTGACGGTATTGATCAGGTCGCGGGCATAGGCATGCAGCGACCGTGGCTTCAACTTATGGAGTGTGCCTTTGGCGCGCTCCATTTCCAGTTCGTAGCGTTCTAGCCGTGCAGGGTCTTTCTCACCGCTCAGTGCCATAAACTGGTCGCGAAGAGTGGGGGATAGTTGCAAGAAAAAATCGTCGCTATAGGCCTGCAAACCATTGGCTATCCATGGGCCGAGTCCATAATCGCGTACTATTGAGTAGAGTCGTTTCCATTTCCACTCGCTCATAGGTTCTATCGCTTCGCGCTCGTTAGGGTCCTCTAGATAGATGAGCCGTTCTATGTTTCTGTGAATGATGTCCATTATGAATAACGTTTAGGGTATCTGAATACAATGGAAAATAGTGCTGCTACGCCCACAGCCATGGGGTAATATAGGTAAGGAATGATGCTCACGGGATTTAGTGCAGCCAGTCCTGCTGCCATCAGCAGCTGTGCTCCGTAGGGGATAAGTCCCTGCATTACGCACGAGAAGGTGTCCAGTATTGATGCTGCCTTACGACTATCCACACCGTAGCGGTCACCGATGTGTTTGGCCAATCCGCCTACGGTAATAATGGCCACGGTGTTGTTCGCTGTACACAGGTTCACCAGCGACACCAGTGCTGCTATCGACAGTTCGGCACTGCGCTTGGTATTCACATGACGCGTCAGTCGCTCCAACAGAAAATCGATGCCTCCATTGTGGCGGATAATCTCCAACAGTCCGCCAGCCATCATAGTGATGATAATCAGTTCGCCCATGCCAATAATGCCGTCGCCCATGGCATGAAACCATCCGAAGACGTCGTACGAACCGTCTGCAATACCGATAGCGCCTGTAAGAACGATGCCAAGCGTCAACACCGCCATCACATTCATGCCAAAGATAGCTGTAAGCAACACAACCAAGTATGGTATGACCTTCACAATCGATACTTCGCCCACACTTTGTGGCGAACTGATGCCTTGTCCCATGAAGATGTATACGCACAGGATTATTACAGCCGCAGGTATTACGATGAACGAATTCACGCGAAACTTGTCACTCAATCGACAGCCCTGCGTCGACGTTGCCACAATGGTTGTGTCCGAGATAAACGACAGGTTGTCGCCAAACAGCGAACCACCGACCACTACCGCAGTCATCAGGGCCACCGATGTGCCTGTCTGTGTCGCCACACCAGCTGCAATGGGGGTTAGTGCCACGATGGTTCCTACACTTGTTCCCACGCTCAGCGATATGAAACATGCCGCCAGGAATAGTCCTGCCAGCAGCATCTCACCAGGCAACAGCGTCAATGCCAGATTGACCGTCGCGTCTATAGATCCCATCACTTTCGCTGAGTGCGCAAAGGCTCCGGCCAAGATGAATATCCATATCATCAGCATCATTTGCGACGTTCCCGCCCCTTTGCTGTATATGTCTATCCGCTTGCGCAGAGGCAGTCCTCCGCTGATGATTACCGCATATATTGATGCCACCAAGAACCCCACCGTAATAGGCACCTTATAGAAATCACCCGCAATAATGCTGGTTACCAGGTACATTACGATGAATACCCCAAGGGGCGATAAAGCCAATAGTCCTTTCTTCATTTCGCCTGCGAAGGTACATAAAAAAGGAACTGAATTTTCATTCAATTCCTTTTCTTTGTACACCCGCAGGGGCTCGAACCCTGGACACCCTGATTAAGAGTCAGGTGCTCTACCAACTGAGCTACGGGTGCATCGTCCAAGTAGTCGATAGGGGAATCGAACCCCTATGCCAAGATTGAGAATCTTGTATCCTAACCATTAGATGAATCGACCAAGCAGCGAGAGTCTTCAAATATATTTGAATGACCGAGTCGCGAGGGAGATAGACCAAAAGTCAATCGACCAACATTTCAAAGAGTGCTCTCTCAGAGAAATCCCCTCGGTGCGGAAGGAGGGGGATTCGAACCCCCGGTACGGGAACCCGTACGGCAGTTTAGCAAACTGCTGGTTTCAGCCACTCACCCATCCTTCCAAAAGGACCCTGGAGTTCGAAACCGTGGGGTTATCTCCTCAATTGCGGGTGCAAAGGTACGACTAATTTTTGAACCCTGCAAATTTTTGAGCCTTTTTTTTCACTTTTTCCTCATTTTTCTCTTTTTTGAGGAGCGGATTACGGGACTCGAACCCGCGACCCTCGGCTTGGGAAGCCAATGCTCTACCAACTGAGCTAAATCCGCTGGTAAGAAAAAGGAGCCAGAATGTTGGATTCTGACTCCCGAGGAAAGTGAGCCGATAGCCGGACTCGAACCGGCGACCCACGCATTACGAATGCGTTGCTCTACCAACTGAGCCATATCGGCAGCCTTTCAAAGATCTCTTGCTTTTCTCAAAGCGGGTGCAAAGGTAATCATTTTAATTGAGAATTGAGAATTGAGAATTGAGAATTATGATTTGTTAACACTCTGCTTGTGCTATAGCTTGTCTTTTAGGTATTTCCCGGTAACGCTTTGCGGACAGTCGGCAATCTGTTCGGGCGTACCACATGCTACTAGCTGTCCACCACGGTCGCCACCATCGGGGCCGATGTCGATGATATGGTCGGCACACTTGATAATTTCCATGTTATGTTCAATGATGAGAATGGTATGTCCGCGTTCGATGAGCGCGTTGAACGAGTGGAGGAGTCGCTCTATGTCGTGGAAGTGTAGACCAGTGGTTGGCTCGTCGAAGATGAAGAGTGTGGGTTCCTGTTTCTCCTGTCCGATGAAATAAGCCAGTTTGACACGTTGGTTCTCACCACCGGAGAGCGTAGAGGAGTTTTGTCCGAGTTTGATATAGCCCAGTCCGACATCAGCGAGCGGACGCAGACGGTTGACGATGGTCTTACATAAGCTGTTAGCATTTGTCTTTTGGCTGTTGGCAAAGAACTGGATGGCCTCGTCGATGGTCATGTTGAGTACGTCGTCGATGTTTTTCCCATGGAAACGGACATCGAGAATGTCGTGTTTGAATCGGTGCCCGTGACAGGCCTCGCATTCGAGTACGATGTCGGCCATGAACTGCATCTCGACAGTAATGACACCGGAACCCTTACACTCGTCGCATCGTCCACCATCAGCATTAAACGAGAAATATTGCGGTGTGAAATTCATCTGCTTGGCCAGCGGTTGATCGGCAAAGAGATCGCGTATGGCATCGTAGGCTTTGACATAAGTGGCAGGATTCGATCGCGTGGACTTACCAATCGGGTTTTGGTCGACAAACTCCACATGTTTCACGGACAGATAGTCGCCCTCGAGGCCCATGTATTCCCCCGGTGCATCGCAAACGTCGCCCAAATGACGCTTCAGGGCGGGGTAGAGAATGCCTTTGACCAGTGACGACTTGCCGGAGCCGGAAACACCGGTGACAACAGTCATGACGTTCAGCGGGAAGTCGACGTCAATACCTTGCAGGTTGTTCATGCGCGCACCTTTGATAGTAATTTTCTGATTCCAGGGGCGACGACTGCTGGGTACTGGAATATGATCCTGGTGGGTAAGATACCTCACCGTGTGGCTTTTCCCGACGGCAAAACCGTCGGGCACACGACCTGCTGAACCGTCTAGCGCAGGAACGGGCCCGGCGTACATGATTTCACCGCCTAAGCGGCCAGCGTCGGGACCAACATCGATGAGGTAGTCGGCAGCGCGCATGATTTCCTCGTCGTGCTCGACGATGACAACGGTATTACCCAGGTCGCGCAATTGTTTGAGCACTTTGATGAGTCGGTCGGTGTCGCGTGAATGCAATCCGATGCTTGGTTCGTCGAGGATATAGAGGGAACCCACCAGCGATGAGCCCAACGAGGTGGTAAGATTGATGCGCTGACTCTCGCCGCCTGACAATGAGTTGGACATGCGGTTGAGCGTGAGATAGCTCAGTCCGACATCGAGCAGAAACTGCAGACGAGAGTTGATTTCTGTAAGTAATCGTCGACCAATGACCTGTTCCTGCTCTGTCAGTTCTAACTGGTCGAACCATTGTTTCAAACGAATAATCGGCATCTGCACCAGGTCGGTGATGCTGCGTCCCCCAATCTTGACGTATTCAGCCTCGGGTTTCAAACGCGTACCGTGGCACTTGGGACAGGTGGTCTTGCCACGATAACGGGCCAGCATGACGCGATACTGAATCTTGTATTGATTCTCGCGCAGCATCTCAAAGAAGTTATCGATGGATACACGATCGGTCTTGTCGCGATGCTTATCAGAGGGCAGACCGTGCCACAGCATATCTTTCTGCTTCTGTGTCAGGTTGTAATAAGGTTCGAAGATGGGAAAGTCGTCTTTAGAGGCCCGACGACAGAATTCTTCTTTCCACATTTTCATCTTTTCGCCGTGCCAGGGCTGTACGCAACCGTCGTAGACCGATAGCGTGGTGTTGGGAATGACCAAGTGTTCGTCAATGCCGATAATCTTACCAAATCCCTGACATTCCGGACAGGCTCCTGCGGGAGAATTGAAAGAGAACATCTGGTCGTTCGGCTCTTCGAATGTCATGCCGTCGGCCTCGAAACGCTGTGAGAAATCGTAGGTGAGTCCCGATGGGCTGACCATCAGGCGTAAGTCGCCGCGCCCTTCGTAGAATGCCGTCTCTGCAGAGTCAACGAGACGCGATATAGAGTCCTTGCTGTCGTCGACAGACAGGCGATCAATAACGAGATAGAGGCTCGATGCTCCGACAGCAGAACTGTCGGACACAGTGGCCAGCCAGTCGTCGATGCGGACGATGTTGCCGTCAACGGCCATGCGGACATAGCCATTCTGGACAAACATCTGCAGTTGACGTTCCAAGGTGCGCCCCTCACCGAGATGGATAGGTGCCATGACGACGAATTTGGTGCCCGGCTGGAACTGCTGCACACACTGGATGATATCTTCCGTAGAGTGCTTCTTTACTTCCTGTCCGCTGATGGGCGAATAGGTATGACCAATGCGGGCAAAGAGCAGGCGCAGGTACTCGTAGATTTCCGTCGTAGTACCGACTGTACTTCGCGGGTTGCGCGAGATGACTTTCTGCTCAATGGCGATGGCGGGCGGAATGCCGCGAATGTAGTCACACTCGGGCTTGTTCATTCGCCCCAGAAACTGGCGGGCATACGACGAGAGGCTCTCGACGTAGCGACGCTGACCCTCGGCATACAGCGTGTCGAAAGCCAACGACGACTTTCCTGAGCCGGAAACACCGGTAACGGCTACCAGCTGGTTGCGTGGTATCTTGACGTTGACATTCTTCAGGTTGTTGACCCTGGCTCCTTTTATCTCGATGTAATCACTCATGAGCGTACCTTATATTTGGGTTGCAAAATTACGGAAAAAAAGTGAGCCGACCAAATAGTCAGCTCACTTTCTTGGAATATATTCGTGTGATTACAGAATAGTCTTTACTGCTTCGAGCATGCCCTTGTCCTGAATGAGGTCGAGGAACATCTTCACCATAGCATTCAGACCAGCCACCTTGTTCAGGTCCTCGGCCCAGATGAACTCAGCACCGAGTACGCCGTCGGTCACCTTCTGCGTGTCGCCGGTAGCCCAGAGCTCCTTCAGCAGGCCCATGATCTTCTCGTCGTCGTTGGGGATAATCTCCACGCCGTCGGCACGCTTGCCACCCTTGTAGTAGGTGATGATGGCAGCCAGACCGAATACGAGACCCTTAGGCAGCTCGCCCTTGCGCTCCAAGTAGGTCTTCACGCCGGGAAGGTCGCGAGCCTGGAACTTGGGGAATGAGTTGAGCATGATCGAGGTAACCTGGTGGTCGACGAACGGGTTGTCGAAACGCTCGAGCACGTCGCCTGCAAACTTCTCCAGCTCGTCCATCGGCAGGTCGAGGGTCTGCATCAGCTCTTCGAACTGTACCTTGTGGATGTACTTCGAGATAACCTCGTGGTTGCAGGCGTCGCGAACGATGTTGACACCGCTCAGGAATGCCACGGGCGACAATACGGTGTGCGGGCCGTTCAACAGAGTCACCTTACGCTTGTGATAAGGCTCTTCAGAGGGAACGAACAGCACGTGCAAGCCTGCTTTGTCGGCGGGGAACTCTGCAGCAATCTCCTTCGGAGCCTCGATGACCCACAGGTGGAAGTTCTCGGCCTGTACGACGAGGTTGTCGCGATAGCCCACCTTCTCCTGAATCTCGGCAATCTCCTTGCGGGGGAAGCCAGGAACGATACGGTCTACGAGGGTAGCGTAAACGCCGCAGCACTCGTCGAACCACTTCTTGAAGTCAGCGGGCAGCTGCCACAGCTCGATGTACTTGTTGATGCAATCCTTTAGCACGTGGCCATTCAGGAAGATAAGCTCGCAGGGGAAGATGATCAGACCCTTCGTGGGATCGCCATTGAAAGTCTGCCAGCGACGATACAGCAACTGCACAAGCTTGCCAGGATAGCTGCTGGCGGGCTTGTCCTCCAGCTTGCAGGCGGGATCAAAGGCAATACCAGCCTCAGTGGTGTTTGAAATGACGAAACGAATCTCGGGCTGGTCGGCCAGCGCCATGAAAGCATCGTTCTGAGAGTAGGGGTTCAGCGCACGACTGATGACATCGATACGCTCGAGGGTGTTGACGGGCTTGCCGTTCTCACGACCCTGCAGGTTCACGTGGTACAGGCAGTCCTGACCATTGAGCCACTCAACCATACCCTTGTCGATGGGCTGTACGACAACAACGCTACCATTGAAATTGGTCTTCTGGTCCATGTTCCAGATAATCCAATCAACGAACGCACGGAGGAAGTTACCCTCACCAAACTGAATCACCTTTTCAGGCATCACGCTCTTCGGAGCGAAGTGTTTGTTTAACGGTTTCAACATAATTGTATTCTTTATTAAATAGTTTGTTTTGAAATCTGAGTGCAAAGATAGTGAATAATTTCCGAATAACGTATCGTTTTTACGTAATTTATGACGTTAACGTTTGCGAAAACTCACTATTGCCCCATGAGGTAGGCCTTGAAGTCGGCAAAGTTCTTCGAGAGAGCCACGTTCTGCTTCTCGCCCTCCATGAAGGCACGCAGGCGAGCTGGAATCTCGATATCGATACCCAGAATGTCGTCAACCTTCTCCTTGAACTTGGCAGGATGGGCCGTCTCGCAGAACACGCCGACCTCGCCGGGATTCAGACTTTCTTGTAGTGCACGATATCCGCAAGCTCCATGAGGATCAAGTATATAGCCCGTTTCGCTATAGCATTGGCGCATGGTTTCCTTGATTTGCTCGTCGCTGAAGGTGGCACCGCTAATCAGGTTGGTGATGCGATGGTGAGTAGCCTCGGGTGTCAGCGTATTATTCTGGCTGTAAAGGTTCAGAATACGTGCAAAGTTCGAGGGGTCGCCTACGTCCATCGCGTTGGCCAAAGTCTGAATGGTGGGCTTCGGGTCGTAGTGGCCCGTCAGCAGGTATTTGTAGAAAATGTCGTTCGCGTTGTTGGCAGCAATGAAGCGCTTGATGGGCAGTCCCATCTCATGTCCGAACAGCGCCGAGCAGATGTTACCGAAGTTACCGCTGGGCACGCACATCACGATGCCCGCCTCCTCCATTTTTGCATTATTACATTGTTTCATTTTTACATTTTCCTTCATGCGTGCGTACGCATTAAAATAGTAGAACGCCTGCGGGAGGAAACGGGCAACGTTGATGCTGTTGGCCGACGTCAGCTTCATGTGCTGGTTCAACTCCTCATCCATGAAGGCCGATTTAACGAGTGCCTGGCAGTCGTCGAATACGCCGTCCACCTCGATAGCAGTGATGTTCTTGCCCAGCGTCGTGAACTGACACTCCTGAATAGGGCTGACCTTGCCTTTAGGATAGAGCACATATACATGGATGCCCTCGACGCCGAGGAATCCATTGGCCACAGCTGAGCCCGTGTCGCCGCTGGTTGCCACGAGGACGTTCACCGTCCCATTGGTTGCGGTTTCCCCGCAACCATTCATCCGCAGGAAGTATCCCAGCAATCGCGCCATAAACCTTGCGCCGACATCCTTAAAGGCGAGGGTAGGGCCATGGAATAACTCCAAAGCATAGATGTTGTCGGTCACTTTCACCACAGGACAGTCGAACGACAGCGTGTCATAAACGATATCCTGTAAGGCGTCACCATCTACATCGTCACCGAAGAAGTTGCTGGCCACGTTGTAGGCAATATCCTGGAACTTCATGTCCTGAATGTCGTTGAAGAATGCCTTCGGCAACTTATAAATCTCTTCCGGCATGTACAGACCGCGGTCTTCTGCCAGTCCTTTCACTACTGCTTTTTGCAGGTCGGCAATGGGAGCCTGCCCATTCGTGCTGTAATACTTCATTTTTGCGCTTTATTTAGAATTTTGTCGCGAAGGTACGAAAAAGCGAGGACAATACAAAACAAATCCTTATTTATTTTCATTTCCGAGCGAAAAAGCAGCTCGTCTTCTTCGTCAATGTACGAAATAACATTTTCCATAACACCTAACATTGGCAAATTGCAAGTAGCTTACTTTCAGCAACTTAAGAACGTCATGGACGCTCCGACACCTAACATGACACCTAACAAAGACCTAACATAGAGGTTACATCATCAAAGTCCCCCATGTTGGGTGTTATGTTAGGTCTATGTTACCTTTATGTTAGGTCTTTGTTAGGTCTTGAGGACTGCGAAATTGCTCGAAATGCCTTTATTCAGGCACTTTTTCTGAAAACAATGTTAGGTCTTCCAATAAGGTACACTTATTGTTCAATAAGGTGCCTTTAATTTTCATTACTCGGCCCTTATCGTTCAATACTCGTTCCTTGTTAGAATGAGAATCGGACTTCTAGCCCATGAATTATTCCCACCTTGGGAACAAAACATTCCCAGCCTGGGAATGAAATATTCCCACCTTGGGAATAAATAGCCTGCCGTAACTGCGCTGTTGCTTAACGTGGAGCAACCGACGCAAAGTAAGGAACGCTTGTTTTCAATAAGGCACCCTTATTGTTCAATAGTCCTACACATATTTGCAAATACTCTCGGAGTAATTTTTTTCGTTCGGAGAAATTTTATTTTCGTTCGCTAAAAAATTTTTTTCGTCCGCTGAAGAATTATTTTTGTCCGGAGTATTGCCAAGCGACCACAATAATGACCCCACTAATGTCTGCTATTCCAATAAAAATGCCCTCCGAAGAGGGCATATAGGATTAGATCCTTCGGCATATAGCCTTATTGTGATAAGATGTAGAATATCTTACGCTTGCAAAGTTAGGAAAAAACAACGAAACAACAAAATAATTGTAGAAAAAAGTTTGTTTCCTAAAATCCGCAGATGATTTGTCAAGGTTCTAATTTTGCCGTTATTTGAGACATGTCTGTCTGTTTATAGGCATACAAACGTGCAATACGACTAGACATGAGCCAGTTCCCCCTTACCCCGTAAGGTCGAGAGGCTTAGACCAAAGCATCAGCGAAGGAAAGTTAGCCTATCCGTGTTCCCAAATAATGTTGTAAGGTTTTGCTGAATAGATGTTGAGTTTGTACTGCCTTGCCGTTCTGACCCACTTGGCAGGCACGGCGATGAATCTGAACAGGAAACTCTTGACCCTGTCCGTGGCCTATCAGCTTACTGCGAAGTCCTAGGTGGGAGTCGATTACAGAGGACAGAATACGGTCAAATATGTCCAAAACGAAAAATATTCCGCCAAAAGCGCTGATTTTCTCAGATTTTTGTTGTACCTTTGCCATGTCATTGATGATTTTGCTTGTCTTGATTTGCAGCACTAAGATAAGTGAAAAATCTGACATGGCA
>JAEEGK010001913.1_pt1 | contig 52244 bp, 49 predicted proteins | sample 8958771 | NCBI WGS metagenome assembly JAEEGK01 (sample SAMN16246547, study PRJNA631951) | gut metagenome | biome: gut microbiome; feature: rumen; material: SC-attached | host: Bos | place: Iran: Karaj | collected 2018-10 | reverse complement strand
TGTGGTATTGTAGGCAGGCACCGCCTCGATGGTGATGTCTGACGCGTATCTGCGCACGTCGCCGTTCTGCATCACAAGTCCGTTGCGGAAGTGTCCGAATACGGCCTGATTCACGTAGATGCTCGTGGCCGGAGTACGGATCTCGTGGATGGCGGCACGGTCGAAGTGGTCTTTATGCTCGTGGGTGACGAGGATGATGTTGGCCTTGGGGAAGGTGGCATAGTCGGTCTCGGGCTTGAGCCACATGCCCACGGGGTCTACTTCGATCTCGACGCCGTTGTAGTTGATCTCCATACTGGCGTGCTTGATGCAGGTGATGGTGATTTTCTTGCCGCTCTTGGTGGTGAACTCGTCGGTCTTCAACTGTGCCGAAGCAGTGAGCGCAAAGAGGAATGTGAAAAGTAAGGCGATGGGCCTCAGTGATGATTTTTTCATTTTGCTTTATTTTTTATTGGGTTTAATGGGCGTAGTGGGGTCGATGGGTTCGAAGGGGAGGGTGACGACGAAGCGGGCACCGAGGTAATAGGTGGTGTCGAGAGTGACGAGACCGCCCAGCTGTTCGGCGAGCTTACGGCTCAGGGGTAGTCCGAGGCCGATACCCTGTTTGAAGGAGTCGAGCTTGACGAAGCGCTCGAAGATGTGCTCTGCCTGATCTGCAGGGATGCCGCAGCCCGTATCCTCGACGGTGATGAGGAGCGTCTGTGCGACGGTCCTGGCCTTGAGGGTGACAGCGCCCTTCTCAGTGTTTTTAATGGCGTTGTCGGTGAGGGCGCTGATGATGCGGTAGAGCATGTTCTTGTTGGTGGCGAAGCTGAAATCAGGTTCCAGCTCGCTGTCCACGCGGAGTGCCACCTGTGGCGGTACGGCGTCTTCATAATCAGCAACGACGCTCTCGAGCAGCTGGTTCACCTTGACGATATCGTCTTTCACCACGGTGGTGGAGCTCTCGATGAGCGAGAGGCCGATGATTTCGTCGATGAGGTTCGTGATCTGCTGGGCACTCTTCTGCATCATCGCCGCCATGTTCTGCCGTTCCTCGACGCTCTCGGTGAGCGAGGGGTCGGCGATAACCTGCGAGAAGCCGCTGATGATGTTCAGCGGTGTGCGCACCTCGTGGCTGACGTTCTGGATGAAGCGCGTCTTCATCTTGTCCGACTCCAGGGCGTGCTGGTAGGCGGCGTTGAGCTGTTTCATGTGACGGCGGCGCGAGAACACAATATAGAGCTGTGCCATGAACAGCATGACCAGCAGGATGACACCAGCGATGAGGGCGATGAGGCGGTTACGGGCCGACTTGTGCTCCATGTCGTTGATGGTCAGCTGGTCGCGGATGCCCTGCATACTGTTCGCCAGGGCGACGTTGTTCACGGAGTCGTTGACGGCATATGCCCTGCGCTGGGCTTCGAAAGCTTCCTTCCAGCGGCCAGCCTTCTCGTAGATCTCGGTGATGGCATCGTCGCTCTCGTCGCCAAGCTCTTCCCTGGCCAGTGCCACGGCCTCGTCAGTCTTGCCCTGAGAGGCGAGGTAATAGACTTCCAGCGATCTTCCGTGGACGGACGACTTGCCTTCCTCCACACCTTTCTTATACGCCTTGTAGCCTTCGAGGAACTTGTCCATCTCGCCGGTGGAATAATAGCTGACGGTACGTCGTGTGTCGATGTCGAACACGCGCTCGGGGGAATATTTCTCGGCTATCTCCTTGGCTCTGTCTAGTAGTGCCATCGCCTCTTCGGGGTCATCGTTCATCTCCACGTTGACGATGTTCATAAAGATTGGCGGCATGCTCTCGTAGTAGCCGTACTTCTCCATCATGCCGATCACGGTGTAGAAATTCCGCTTGGCAGCCTTCTTGTTGCCGCAGAGACGGTTGATGTGTCCGAGCATGTTGTAGGCCATATACATCTCTTTGTCGAGGCCCTTCTCGCGCAGTTCCATGGAGAGCTGCCGTCCCAGCATGTAGGCCTCGAACACCTTCCTCTGGTTCATCTCAAACACGATCTCATTGCAGCGCTGGGTATAATAGGCGTGCTGGTCGCCCTTCTTGAGCAGATAGTCCTGCAGGGCCTTGACAGCAGGGAAGAAGCGCACGCTGTCGCCGTCGTTGAAAGCATGGTGCATGGAGTCGCGTAGAGCCAGATACTCGGGCTCTTGCTTATAGTCTTGATCAGCCGCCGCAGTGCGTAGGAAGACTGTCAGCGTCAGGGTTAATAGTAGAAATCTTATCATGACCGGTTGATTTCGTTCATATCTTTGGTGCAAAAATACAAAATAAATCTGAAAAAGAAAACTTTTTATGGAAAAAATTGGTGTTAATATAAAAAATCCGTATCTTTGCCGCATGGATATTCTGCCAATTGCACATTTTGAGTCACCTTTGAAGTCGAAATTCGGCATTCCGCGACAAAGTGGACTGGTGGAGGAACTGACGGGCAGGATCGTTTTCGAGAAGCCTTTCCGTCAGCCTGAAGCCGTCCGTGGCCTCGAGGATTTCGATTACCTCTGGCTCATTTGGGAATTTTCCGCGAACCGCCCCGGCGGGTCGCTCACAGTCAGGCCTCCGAGGTTGGGGGGCAATAAGAGGATCGGTGTCTTCGCCTCGCGCTCACCCTTCCGTCCGAATCCCTTAGGACTCTCGTGCGTGAAAATAGATAAGGTGGAAGAAGACCGGCTGTTAGGCCCTGTCATCTACGTGCGTGGGGCAGACCTTATGGACGGCACCCCCATCTACGACATCAAACCCTACGTAACTTATGCCGATGCCCATCCAGAGGCACGGAGCGGTTTTGTGGATGAAAAACAGTGGGAGCCTCTGCACGTGGAGATCCCTGACAAACTGGCTGTCAAGATCCCCTCCCGGCATTTTGAGGCTTTGAAGGCGACGCTGGCCCAGGATCCGCGACCTGCCTTCCACGACGATCCAGAGCGTACCTACGGTATGCCCTTTCTCAATATGGATGTGCGCTTCCGCGTGAAAGACGATGTGCTAACGGTTGTTGATCTTGTCGGCGCGCCAAAGGAGACTGCGCGTCTCGTGGACGATGACGCCGTTGAGACACAACAGTGACACAAGGTTCGGAATAGCCATCAGCGCGTTCATACAGTCGGCGAGGTTCCACACCACGGCAAGGTTCATCACCGCACCTGCGAAGACGGCCGTGATATAAAGCACCCGATAACCCAATACCCAGCTTTTCCCTTTCAGATATTCCACGGCCCGCTCGCCATAGTAGCACCACCCGAGGATGGTAGAGAAGGCGAAGGTGAGCAGTCCGAAGGTGAGCAGCGGACGTCCGATGACGGGGATCTTCGAGAAGGCATCCTTCGTCAGCGTGGCGCCGTTGGAGAAGTCGATGTCGGGGTAGGCGAGTACGCTGCTCACAATCACCAGTCCCGTGATGGCGCAGATCACCACCGTGTCCCAGAACGTGCCGCTCGACGAGACAAGTGCCTGGCGCACGGGATTGCGTGTCTGTGCCGCTGCCGCCACGATAGGCGCCGAACCCATACCGCTCTCGTTGGAGAACAGACCTCGGGCTATACCGAAGCGTGCTGCCATCATCACCGTCGAACCGATGAATCCGCCACCTGCTGCCTCAGGCGAGAACGCTGCCTTCACTATCAGACAGAGAGCCGGCCACAGGTAGGCCGCGTTGACACAAAGGATATAGAGACAGCCCAACACGTAGAACGCCGCCATCAGGGGCACGAGCATCGAACACACGCGGGCTATGCTCTTCACACCGCCGAGCACTACGGCAGCCGTCATCACACAGATAAAGGCGCCTGAGATATAGGGGGAGATGCTGTATGACTCATTGGCTACGGTGGCTATGGCGTTGGCCTGCACCGTGTTGCCGATGCCGAAGGCGGCGATGGCTGTGAAGATCGCGAAGAGCACGGCGAGCCACTTCCAGCCCAGACCTTTCTCTAAGGCATACATCGGACCGCCCAGCATCTTGCCGCTCTTCGTCTTCTCGCGGTACTTGATGGCCAGCAGTCCCTCTGCATACTTCGTCGAGATGCCGAACACACCCGTAAGCCAGCACCACAGCACCGCTCCTGGGCCTCCCAGGGCGATGGCGGTTGCCACGCCGATGATGTTACCCGTACCGATAGTGGCAGCCAGGGCGGTGGCGAGCGAGGCGAACTGCGACACGTCGCCCTCCGCATTGCGGTCGCGCTTCAACGAGAGTCTCACGGCCTTGAAGATATGTCGTTGCGGGAATCGCAGACGGATGGTCAGGAACACGTGTGTGCCCAGCAGCAGGATGATCATCGGCCATCCCCACAAGAAGTCACTGACAGCAGAGAGTATTTCGTTCATTTTTCACTTTTCACTTTTCATTTTTCACTTCCGAATGTGATTCTTACCTTCTTGAACCCCATAGCCTTCATAAGGCTGGTGATCTGCTCACGGGCGTTATCCTCGGCGGCGGTGAGGTTCTCCTTCGTCATACCGTGCTGGAGCATCCGCTCCCTTGCCTGACGGTACAGCGCCTCACGGTCTTCCGGCTTCCACTTCCCGCTCTCGAAGAACGGCTTCGTGCGTGCCTCGTCGATGAAGTCACGGTCGAGGAGTGCCACCTTCGGCAGCAAGAGACTCACGCTGTCATCCTCCGCCGTCAGCCATCCCGGCTCCACCTGGTGCATATTGATGCCCAGACGCAGGGTGCCGTAGTAGATGCGGGCCAGTTCGTCGTCAGAGAAGAATCCCTTGCGCACGGTGTCCGTCAGCTCCTCGAGGCTCACGCTCAGGAACTCCCACTCGCCGATGGCCTTGATGCTCTGTATCTGTGTGGGTGTGGCGTCGATGGCTTCATCGGCACCTATCTCTATATGGTCGCCCTTCGTGCAGCTCCGCAGCCAGAACACAGCCACGATCACCAGCGAGACGCCCAACAGTATGATTCCCAGTCTGAATGATTTTCCCATAATTCACCTTTTCACTCTTTCACCTTTTCATTCTTCCATCCTGATGAGGTTCGGAATATCCGTCGCGTCGTAGTGCTTGCGGAAGGCGACGGTCACCTGGTGCTCCTCGTAGCCCATCTCCGTCAGCATAGGCACGAGCACCTTCGCTGCGTTGGCCTGAGCCGTCTCGAGGATGCCGAGGTTGGGGATGTCGTTGATGATGGCGGCACGCCCCTGCTGCTCGTAGGCCGACATCTCTGCGTCGCTGAAGTTCGCACGTGCCAGGGCTACGTACTGCTTCACATGCTGCTGGTCTATCTTCGAACTCGTCATCGTCACCTGCGGGTCTGGCAGGATGATCGTGATGTGGTCGCCCTGCCGCTCGATGTTACGTTCGCTGATCTGGCTGAAGTCGATCCACGCCTTCAGCTTCGCGTCGATGGGGATGGCGATCTTACGGTCGCCCAGGGGCAGCTTGATGTTGAACTCTCGCTGCAGTACCGATCCCTTCAGTCGCAGCACGTCGTCGTGGGTCACGATCTTATGCACGCGATACTCTGCCGTGTAGAGCTTCGAGCACTTCCGTATCTGGGTGATGAGCATCGGCAGGCTGTCGGTACTGCGGTAGTCACCTGTCACCTGACTCCCGTCACCAGACTCCTGCACGACGGTGCCCTGGCACATCAACACGCCGATCACAACGACGACTGCCACCAGCAGAAAGATAAAGAATTTCTTCATGTGTAAACAATGCTCTTTGAATCTTGTTTGCAAAGGTACGAATAAGTGAGCAAAATGCAAAAGAAAAATGCAATTTTCTTTTCATTTTCGAACGAAAGTACCTTCGGTCTATGCCAAAGGTACAAAATATTTGGGAGATAACCAAATGTATTTGGATTTTTGTTTTCATAAAAATACAAAAGACATGGAAAGTAAACATTATTTACCAAATATATAGAATGGCTTTAAACCGCCTTTTTAAGCTGTTTTTCGCGCTTCTGACTTTCCTTAGACTAAACTCCGACTTTCCTTACTTGAAACTCCGACTTTGGGCTAATGAAACTTCCGATTTGCTGTAGACAGTAACCTATCACCTAACAACCTAACAAAAGTTTATTTTATTTTTACCAAATCTTGTCTTGTGCCTTCCCATTGTGCATTGTGCAATTGTGCAATTGGTCTTATTCGTTGGTTCAAAATGCCTTTATAATTAATATAATATTATATATATTATAATATATATAATATTATATTAATATAGATAAATTCTCTTGCATAATGAAAACCACTAATTGCACAATTGCACAATGCACAATACAAGAAGCTTTGAGATATTGCCTTATGATTCAACCATCGATTTTACTTTTTGTTAGGTTGTTAGGTGATAGGTGAATTGTCCTGCAAACCTTGTGGAATCACTTTTTTTGCCTAAAATCCTTTTTCTTTCAGAAAAATGTTGTAACTTTGCAGGTGATAATTCTTCAGTACTTCAGTAATATGAACGATATTTAGAACAAAGCAGCATACCAGGGTTTAGATAATCTCTATGCCAATGTAAGCGAGATCCTTGCTAATGCCAGGAACGAGCATATAGTGCAGTGAACTTTGCAATGGTGGAAAGTTACTGGCTCATTGGTCAGCAAATTGTGGAACATGAACAGCATGGAGAAGCAAGGGCAGACTATGGGAAGGGGCTATTGAAAGAGTTGGCAGCAAGGCTGACTATAGATTTTGGCAAAGGATTTGATGAGAGTAATCTGAGGTATATGCGCTTGTTTTACAGGTGTTTTCCAAACCGTGACACACTGCGTCACGAATTGTCGTGGTCACACTATCGTCGACTGATTAGTGTTGAGAATGAGGCATCTCGTCTGTGGTATATGAATGTTATCCATATGTAGTATTGGGCGCTTTGGCTGCAACAGGTCATGCGGTGACTGTTGAGAAAACGGCCAATCTCAATGTGTACTTGCAGAAGATAAAAAGGATGCCCTGATTCAGGGCCCCCTTTAATCCAAGTGCGGATAGTTAGGCTGTCTGCACTTTTTTAATGAAATGTTTGGCGGTTTCAAAGAAATGCCTTAAATTTGCAGCCGAGAAAAAGTCAAACAAAGCATTGAATCTATGGATACAAATACCAATCTCAAAAAATGGTTGTGGCCGGTGGTCATCGGCGCGCTGGTGGCGGTAGTGCTACTGGCGGTGGCACTAAGCTATGCGGTTCGGGCAGAGCGTAACGCGCGCTATGTCGGCATGATGAACGTAGTGGCGGAGAAACTGTCGAAGACCGTCAGGGGTGTGGAGATGAATGCGGAGAACGTGTTCGACGAGGTGGCGAAGCACTTGGAGTCGCCACAGACTGTCATCGCGGCCCTCGGTAGTAAGACCAGCCTGAACCCTGACGTCATCGGCTACTTTGCGGCCTTCGTGCCCAACTATTTCCCGCAGGAGGGTCGGTGGTTTCAGCCATACGTGCACCAGGGCGACTCGACGGAGTTCGTGCTGACGCTCGTGGGCTCGGCGCGCCACGACTATACCACATCGACGTGGTACGTGCAAGGCGAAAAGGAGAAGGAGAGTTTCTGGTCGGAGCCGTATTATTACGAGGATGACCTGAACGTGGCTAGTGGCTACTACATGACGTTTGCCACGCCCATTTTCGATGCTCAGGGCCGCTTAGCATGCGTCTGCGGAGCCGACATGACTCAGGAGTGGATGATAGACCAGTTGCGACAGATAGAAGACGAGGTGAGGAACGACGAGCTGCTGAACAACTATCGGTTGCTTGGGAACGACGATTTCTTCATCGTCATCTTGAACGATGATGGCACCTGTTTTGCCCACCCCGAAGGGGACATCGTCACCATAAGCGACGAGACGTTCGTCGCTAACCTGAAGGAGCACCAACGCGGCGTGGCCGAACTGGAGGTGAACGGTGTGCCGTCGCGTGTCTACTACACCCCGCTGAAGCGCACCCACTGGTCGGTGGCCATTGTTGTAGAGAAATGAAGAAAAACGTATTCATCATGCTGAGGAGACTATACGTGGCCGCGTTAACGGCTGTTATGGCAACGCTGGCCGTAGCGGCGCAGACTTCTGATGCTGGTGGCAACGGACGGAGCAGCGAGCGCCATCCGAGTTCGCTCGGAAATGGCCGAGTCGTGACGGACGAAGATAAAGTCAACGCGACGGGCGGCGATGACCGCATTGCGCAGTTGGAGAAAGAAATGTACCGCTACTACAGTACGAGTGCGATTGACAGTTTCATGCTCATCACCGACCAACTGATAGAGGCGTGCCGCGAGGCCGGACCCAGTCAGGAGCGGCTGTTCTACAAGGCGTGGTCGAACCAGGCCATCTATAGTTTCAACAAGGTGAGCCGCACGCGTGGCCTGGAGTTGGCCCATCAGATTCACGATTATGCCTACCAGCACGATAGTAAGTTCGGACTCTATACGTCCACGTACGCTTTGGCCACCATGTCGTCAAGTCTGCGCCACTTCGCCCAGGCCGAGCACGAGTTCACTGAGGCCATCAACTACCAGCATCGTTTCTTCCCCGACGAGAGCGCCGCTGCCCCCTATCTCGGGATGGCGAAAGTCTACGTCAATCTGCATAAGCCAGAGAAAGTGCTCGACTGCGCCCGTAAGGCACTAGCTGAGCCCAACGTCATCATGCAGCACAGGCTGTCGGCGTGGACCTATATTTGTATTGCGTACTACGACGGCCAGTACAGCCGTGATGATTTCAACCGCGCCTATGCCGAGCGCGAGAAACTGAAGCGCGACATCGGTCACGACGACAGTTTCGGCCCTGTCGTCAACTTCTACCACGCCATGAAGAACGGGCGCTACAACGAGGCCCTGAACATCGCCATCAACATCAAGGGCGGCAGCGACCGCCTTCAATTCATTTCCAATGCCTACGCCAGACTCGGCGACTACCGACAGGCCTACCTCTACCAGGTGCGCCACAAGGAATATCGCGACTCTGTCAACACTGCCGAGGTGCAGAAGATGTCCTACGAGTATGCTGCACAGATTGACGTGACACGGGCGGAAAACGAGGCCAAAGACCTGCGTCTCTCCAAGTTGGACTTGCAGATACAGGCCACCTTGGTCATCATTCTCATCACCCTCGCCTTCTTCATCTTCTACTATTTCCGCCGCCGCAAGCAGATGCGGGAACTACGCCACGCCTACAACCAACTGGCCGACACGACCATCGCCAAGGAGCGCATCGACAGCGAACTGAGTATCGCACGCGAAATCCAGATGTCGATGGTGCCCCGCACTTTCCCTGCATTCCCCGACCGCCGCGACATCGACCTTCATGCCACCATCATACCCGCCAGGCAGGTGGGTGGCGACCTCTATGACTTCTTCCTACAGGATGACCGTCTCTGCTTCTGCGTGGGCGACGTCAGCGGCAAGGGCATCCCCGCTTCGCTCACCATGGCCGTCGCCGTCAACCTGTTCCGAACCGTCGCCAAGGAGGGCTTTCCACCAGAGGTCATTGCCGCCAAGCTGAACGAAACAATGTCTGCCAACAACGAGAATGCCGTCTTCGTCACCATGTTCATCGGCATCATCGACCTCAAGACCGGCAACCTCGACTACTGCAACTGCGGCCACAACCCGCCCGTCTACGGCGAGAGGCGCATGCATACCACGCAGACTGTCTTCCGCCTCCTCGACATCGAGTCGAACGTTCCCATCGGACTCTGGCCAGACTATACCTTCGTCGGAGGTCACCTCAGCGACATCCGCAGCAGTTTGCTCTTCGTCTACACCGACGGTGTCAACGAGGCCGAGAACCGTATGCAGGAGCAGTTCGGCGAGAAGCGCATGCTCCGCGTACTACGCGAGTCGACACAGCCATTCGGCGAGCGTACTCCCAAGACCCGATCCCACTTCCTCATAGACGAAATGAAATACGCCCTCGACGCATTCGTCGACGGCGCCGAGCAGAGCGACGACCTCACCATGCTCTGCGTCAGTATCAAATAGAGGTGAGCGTGCCGCCGCTGGTGGATGATGCCTTGATGATGTCGTTGATGAGACGCTGCAACATGTCGCTGGAGTTGCGGATGATGCGGACATACTCGCCGCGCTTAGGATTGTCGCCCTGCATGTTGAGGGCGCTGGTGTATTTTACGATGGTGCTCAGCGGCGTGCGCAACTCGTGAGTCATCGATGCCATGAAGCCACTTTTCAGCCTGACACTCTCGTCGGCCAGCGTGGTGACGGCCTGCAGCTGTCGGCGGGCCTCCCCGAGTTTGCCGTTGTCGACGACGATGTGCATCTTGCCGTCGTCGCCCTGTTCTAAGTGGCGGTCGCTATGTTCCAGGAGGAAGGCCAGCGTCTGCTTCTTAAGCTCAATATCGGTCTTGATGGCATACACCTCCTTATCGTACAGATGGCGGTCGTGGTCGCGGTTGCGGACGTCGGTGACGTCGAGCGCGGTGATGAAGTAGTTGCAGGTCTCGCCCTCGCTGTTGAACAGCGGCAGGGTGTAGAACTCAATATAGCGGTTGATGCCCATCTCGGGGTAGTCCATGTGCTGGCAGATGAGCATGTCGTTGCGGCTGTCGGGCGAATAGATGTTGCGGAACAGCGGGACGTCGAACATGCAGACGGTTTCCCAGAATCGCTTGTTCTCGGGGTGATCGTCGGTCATGCCGCAGAGCTGACGCATGTTGTCGTTGAGGTCGATGAGCCAGCCGTCCTTGTCGTAGAACGACATGGCGATGAACGGGATGTTCGACAGTTGCTCGTACTTCTTGACGAGTTCGCGCTCGGCCTTGTTCTCCTCGACGTCGTTGGTGACGTCGTGGATGGCGTTGACGACGTAGGCGGGGTGTCCCTCGTTGTCGAGCTCCAGAATGGCGTGGCCGTGGAAATTGAGCCAATGAGGGGCGTCGTCGGTGGCGCTGTTGAACAGCTTGTTCAACACGAACTGGCGCTCACGGCCCTCGGTCAGGCGCTTCATCTTCTGGGTGAACTCTTGTTGCTGGCTGGGATGGATGTGGTTTGTGAATTCATCTAATGTCAGGCCTTCCTTAGGCAGTATCTGGCCGTAACTGTTGGTCATCCGGTCGTTCTTGATATCATAGACCATGATGATGAAGTTGCCCATGTGCAGGGCCTTGTACATCATACTGTTCAACTCCGTCGACTTGCGGGCGGCGCTCCGCACGTGGGCCTTCGCCAGCCGCGCGAAGAAGTAGCAGAGAGCCGCCAGCAGCAGCATGGCGACGATGATGTAATAGACCATCGGCGACGAGTGGTCGTGGACGCGCTCGGGGTGGAACCAGTGGTCCTGAATGGCAGCAATCTCCCCCCTCTGTTTCAGGCGTGAGTACTGGTCGTCAATCTGCTCGATCAATTGCCGGTCGCGGCCGATGATATGGATCTCGGAGATAGGGATGCCTACGTCGTTGAGCGCGATGCCCTCGAGGTTGAGTTCCTTGATTTTCCACTTCAGCGGCTCCTCGCCCCACACGTAGTATTTGTAGTCGCCGTTGAGCACGCCCAGCAGTGCCACCTTGGGTGTCTGGAACTCCATGCGTCTGTTGCGCATCGTGTCGCCGTCCATGAAGTAGAAGGCGGAGTAGTCGCCGGGCTTGAAGACGGCACCATCGCGCTCCAACTGATTGAGCGATACCATGCCGACGGAATCGGAGCGCATGGCCACGCGGATGCGATTGTAATTGACGATATTCTCCGAGAGGACATAGGGTTCGCGACGGTAGCGGCGGGCATTGGCCAGGATGATGTCGGCGTCGCCACGCTCGAAGGTCTTCAGGGCGATGCTCCAGTCTTTCATCACGAACCGGCAGGGCAAGTTCAGCTCTTTCATCACGGCCTGCATCACATCGATATTGCTGCCCGAGGGCTGCCCATTGTTGTTCAGGAACTCGTAGGGCGCCTTGTCCCAGTCACAGACAATGACGACCGGTCGCTGCTTGGTGTACGTGTCGGAGAGTTGCTGTGCCGTTGACCTGATGGCAGTAGCACTGAGCAACAACATTATAAAATATGTATATAGGCGTTTCATGGGCTATGCGTTTTTCTTGCGTTTAATGACTGAGGCGTGACACGGAATCATGATGTAGATGGTGGTGCCCGCGCCCTCTTCCGAACTGATCTCGAAGGAGCCTCCCATCTGACTGACCAGCTCCTTGGTGATAATCAGACCCAGCCCCTTGGTGTTATGAGCACCGCCCAGTTCCTCCTCTTGGATGCGGTGGAGTTCGGCCTCGGGGATGCCCTCGCCCGTGTCGTCGACCGAGATGATCAGTCGTCGGCCGATGTAGTCGTAACGGGCCCTGACAGTGCCCTGCTTCGTATGCTGTGCGGCGTTGCACGTCAGCTGCTCGATGATGTGGCCAAGGTTCTCGGCATCGATGTCAACGGTCAGCTGCTCGTAAGGGTTCTCCACGATGTAGCGGGTATCGGCATTCATGAACTTCATCCAGCCTGTAGCGCACTGCGACTCAAACAGCTCGGCGAAGTTCTGGGGCTGCCGGTTAATTTCGACCATCCCTGCCTCCAGGCGCGACAGGTAGAGGATGTTGTCGACGATATGCAGCAAATAGTCGGCATTCTGCTGGATGACCTTGCACAGCTCCGGCTCGTTGACCGCAACACTGTCGTCGTTGATCTGCGCCACGTGTCTGACCACAGCACTCATCGGATTGCGAATCTCCTGCACCATGTTCTTCACGAAATTGTTCTTGGTATTCTCTACTTCCTGCACCTTCGCGGTCTGCATATCTATCTGACGCTCTATCCAGTCCATCTCACTGATGTCGCGCAGCATACCGCGGTACTCTTTCACCTTGCCATTGCTGTCGTGGCTGGGCTCTAAGCGGAAATACAGAATCAAGGGCCATCCGCCCGTCGAGCGGAGGGTGGTCCTGATGTTATACTCTATCACCTTGTCTTCATAGTCGTCCATATCGCTCAACAGGCGCATGGCCTGTCGCTGCGACTGCTCGTCGACCAGTGTCATACAACGCGTCTGCGTCAACGCATGCTGGATGATGTCTGAACCACGGTAGACAGTCAGTGTGTGGGAGTCGGGCGAGTAGGTGACTTGGCGGATATCGGTATCGCTGATGGTGGCGTTGAGGATGTCGGTATATTGTCGCTGCTCGTCTCGTAACGCGCCAATCTTCTTCTGGCTTTCCTGTTCCAGGTCTTTGCTGCTGACCAACATGGTGATGTCGCGGCAGAAGGCGAAGACGCCCAGCATCTCGCCGGCATCGTCGTGGATGGTCATCAGGCGGAACTCGGTTATCATGTCGTGGCCGACGGTCTGGGTAGCCTGGTATCCGTTCATGTCTTCCAGGTCCTGCATGTCGACGTTGAACATCGAATGGATGTCAACACCCTTTTCAATGGTTTCATCGGCATTGCATCCGAAGATGTCGCAGGCCTTGGGGTTGATGTTGACGAGCCGGCCGTCCTTATTGAAGAGGATGATGCCCAGAATCGGGGTATAGAAGATGGACCAGTAGCGCAGTGCGCGCTCTTCGTCGAGCCGTTTCTGCTGCTGTTCCTCCGTGACGTCCTTCTTCGTGCCGATGATGACGGCGGGGTTGCCCTTCTTGTCGCGGCTCAATACGGACAGCACGATATGGTAGTCGCGATCGTTGGTGTCGCCGCCCTCTATGTCCTTGGCACGCAGGTTCAGCTCTATCTCCTTCTCTTCCTCATCGGTCTTCCTGATTTCAGCGAGTTTGTCAAGGGCCGACTTCAGACTGACGAAATCCTCACGGCTGTATCGCTGCGAGAATTCCTCCATCGAGTATGTGTAGGCCACCTGTCCGTTATCGTTATGCCAGGAGAACTGGTTCGTCTTGATGTCGTAGGTCCAGATGTGTACCTGACTGGTCTGCAGGATCAGCGCCAGACGGTTGTTGCGCTTGACGTTCTCGAGTCTTATCTTCCGGTTCTGGATACGGTAACTGATGCCATAGACGGCCATGAAGACGAGTAGCAGCAAGCCGCCGCCCAGCAGATACCACAGTCCTTTCGGCTCCTCCATTTTCTGCCGCTCGGGATAGAACCACTGGTCTTGCAAAGGTTGTATCTTGTCGTTAGTATTGAGTTTGGTATAGGCTTCGTCGAGCTTGTCGAGCAGTTGCTGGTTGTTCGACATGAACTTGTATTCACCATGAGGCATGTTGACAGGCGTCAGTTCAAGGTCATCGATATGGTAGCGGTTCATCAGCCACTTCAGCGAAAGGGTATTCCACACAATCTGTCCCTCGCCCTTGGCGCTGACCTCCTGAATGGCTTCGCTCATGTCCCCCACGGGAATGGCATTCTCGCCCCACCCGTATTCCAGCATTAAGTGATAGACCAGCGAACTGTCACTGACTATCACCTGGTGGTTGCTCAGGTCGCGGAAGCGCTTGATGACCACCTCCTTGTTCTTCGGCGTCACCACGCTTTGGGTGAAGAGCGTGACGGCATTCTTCGAGAATTTGCCGAACTCGTCGTGGAATCCTACGGCCAGTCCCAGCATCAGGTCCGACTTCCCCTCCTTCAGGTCGCGGAAGGCTTCCGACGACGGTTTCAGCCTGATCACGTAGGGAATGTCCAATTCCTTCATGATGAGCCGAATCAGGTCGACGTTGAAGCCGTCGGGGTCGCCGTTGTCGTTCAGAAACGAGTAGGGCCACAAGTCCCATACGTCCTCATAAATCAGCGGATGGTCCACGGAGAATTCCCGTGTGGTGTCTGATTGGGCAAATGCGACTGCCAATGAGAGCTGTACAGAGAGCAGTAGCATCATTGCTCTCTTGTACCATGACATTTTATCGCAGCTGGTATTATACATATCGTACATCTGTTTGAGAAGTTACCAGTTTGGCGGCAGCACGATATTCTCCACGTTGTGAGCCTTCTCGAACAGCGGAGAGATTTCATCATCGTTGAATCCGGCGATGCCACAGCCGATGCGGGTGACAAGGAAGGTCAGCTCAGGATGCTCTTTGGCGAATGCGATAAACTCATCCACATACGGTTTGATCGTTTCTACCCCACCCTGCATCGTCGGGATGGCGTAGCTTTGGCCTTGCAGACCCACGCCCTGGCCCATGATTGCTCCAAACTTGCGGTAGGCGATGTAGGCCGCCCCGCCGCCGTGCATACCCTTCAGATTGCTGCCGAACACAAAGATCTCGTTCGGCTGCAGCTGTGTAATAAACTCTGGTGTGGTACGTTTCTTTTTCATAATTATATCCTCGCAAATAGAAAAATCCATATCTTCGTAAGCCATCGGCGCAGGTATGGCTGTCTCGCAAGTACGGGCAGCTCCCATCGCTGCCTCGCGACTGGTGAGAATGCGCTCGTCCATCACCTCCGGCATATCCAGGTCCATGTCGAAGTTCTTGCGGAAGTACGGCATGATGACCTCTTCCTTCAGTTTCTTGTACCGCTGAGAGACCGCCGACGGACTGATTCCTGACTGCGCCGCCACCTCCTTGCCCTTGAACCCACGCAACAGCATCATGGTGATGATCAACCTGTCCTGTCGGCTCAGTGGTGCATGGTCGCAGATGTCCTCCACCATGCGGTTGAACTGCAGGCGCAGGTTGTCGCTGGTCACGTCGAACGACATCAGATAGTCCTCGAACGCAATGCTGCCGTACTCCTTTTGATACCACTTCAGCGCGTCAAGCACCACATAGCGGAACCCGTTGATGAGCCATGTGCGCAGACTGACATTCGGCGAATGATCCTCCAGCGGCTTCCAGTCGTGCTCCATCAGGTAGAGCGCATACTGGTGGGCCAGCGACATGAAGTCCAGGTTCTCCTTCCCGCTCAACTGATAGCGCTTGTCGAATATCTGGTAGCCCACGCGGCAGTACCCGTAGAAATACTCACGGATAATCGCCTCGTTGCCCTTGCGAAATCCTCGCAGAATCTCCTCGTCCGACAGTCGCTGATAGTACATATTTATTTATTTAGATGACTCGCATCCTTTTTTGCTGCAAATTTACAAAAAAAAATGCATATCAACTTAATTTTTCCTCAATTTCTTCTTTAAAAATAGTAAAAGACGTCTTCCAATTAAGTATTCACCATTTAAAAAATTACGATTATGAAAACGAATGAAGTAAACATCAAGAGAGTCCACAACCTGATTATCGTCGACGAGAGTGGTTCGATGTCCATCATCCGCAAGCAGGCCTTCGCTGGTATGAACGAAACCCTCCAGACCGTCCGCCAGATGCAGGAGAAGTTCCCCGACCAGGAGCAGCGTGTCACCCTGATCACCTTCGACAGCGACCACACCAAGCTGCACTACGACAACACGCCCGCCGCTCAGACCAAGGATCTCGCGTGGGAGGCCTACAACCCCTGTGCCGCTACCCCACTCTACGATGCCATCGGCAAAGGCATCTCCAAGGTGCAGGCGCAGACCTCCGACGACGACAATGTGCTGGTGACCATTATCACCGACGGTGAGGAGAACAGCAGCGAGGAATGGACGCTGAAGATGGTTCGCACGATGATTGAGAAACTGAAGAAACAGCACTGGACCTTCACGCTGATAGGTACTGAGAACCTAGACGTGGAGACCATGGCCCACTCCTTCGCCATCGACGAGCACCTGGAGTTCCAGCAGACCGAGGCCGGCACCCGTGCCATGTTTGCCCGCGAGCGCCGCAGCCGCGAACGCTACAACTGCTGTGTCGCCGAGGAAGCCGCCATGCCCACAGGCTCGTTCTTCAACGAGAATTAAAACCTACGCAAAATATCGTATTCTGCATCGGCTCAAATCCTCGAGGTTTGAGCCGAAATGCTTATCAAAAGAGCTTTACATACCAAGGTATCTGCCCTTTAATGTGATTCACCTCTTTTTCTTCAGTAGATCCCATATGTCATTCATAGTGAGATCTCCATCTCCCTTTCCAATCAGGTCCAACACAAAACCTGGCCACTGTTGGAACAATTCGCCAGAATGTTGGAAACTTGCAGCCTGGACTTTCTTCTTGAAACCATCGCTGATTTCTTTAACCATCACCAGTGTATTACCATATCCCAGATATTCAGAAACCCAATCAGGATTCTTAGAATTACTACTTAACAAGCCATGCTCAAGATCCGCAAATACAGGAATGAAGTCCTTGATGTGGTCTTTGTTGATACGATCAACGCCATAACAATAGTTGGCGTGATATATCTGGCCATCTCTGTCAATGATGAAAATAGCGCCCATTTCTCCCATCGCACCTGGAGCTGCATGTAAGAAAGCAACGATATCAAGAGACGGATAATCTTGATAATTTGATTCTGTAATTTCAATGACGTTCATAATACTCAGTTTTTAGCTTGATGATTTATTATTCAAGTGCAAAGATAAGCATTTATTTTGTTTTGTGCAAATAATATATATGTATAAACTTTCTCAATTCCGACTCAGACCAATGAAGGTCTGAGCCGGATTATTATTGCTTCGCTTTGTTAATGATGGCTGGGGTTAGGTCATTTCTGATGACTGGATAATTGGGTCATTAATTCATATAAGTAGGCGGGACTTTGTACATATAGTTCACCCTCCTCATCCTGAAGGAGTGACATCAAGGGAGAATTGTAAACACGTTCCATTGCTTGCTCAATGGTACAGCCTGTGTCCTCAATCACATATTTAACAAGTTCACTCAGGACATAGTTGGTGAGATAATTTGCTATCTGATCGTGTGTCGGCTGATTCATAAGACTTCAACGTTGGATTTATGGAGAAAGGTCAATGCTCGCTCGGTTCCGAAGAAGTACTGTTGGTCGAGATACTTGTCTTGTAGAAGTCGTGCGGCCTCTTCGGGTGAATATATACCCTCGCGGTAGTTCGTCAGTTGTAAGACAACGCCATCATTGGCTATTGGTCCGATAACGATGTCGTAATCGTGGATTGGCTTTGTGTTTTTTCTGTCGCGGTTGGCATCCACAAAAAGTAACCACTCTACGCAGGCTTTTTCTGGAAATATCTTGATGTTCAAGTCAGAATGTAAAGCTATCTCATCCAATTCGTACGAAATCAGCGTTGGTGAACCACCGAAGAGTCTCGCTCTTTTCTGTGCCATGCGAATGGCTGTCGTACGATCGGGTGTTACATAAAAACCCTTACCAAAGTCTTTGTATTGCAAGCCTCTCGTAAGATCGATGGCCTCAATGTCAGTGTTGGTACCATGATAGAGTATCATACCAATGTCCCTCCATTCTTTTGACAGATAATGAGCAGGTCGTCAATCGTTTCTTCCATCGATTGTAGGTGTTCCACGTCGTAGAATTCAATAAGGAAAGCCAGCCCCTTATGATCGTGTAGATAGCGAAAGGCTGCCTGCCTCGTCATAAAAAAGCGCTGTCCAAATGCTTGAATGCATGCCGTCAAGAAAGGAATCTCGTACTTGCTCATCTCTTTTTATATTATTCGCTGCAAAGATAGGGATTTTCTGCTTAAATTGCAAAGTTTTTGGGGATAATTATAAAAATAAGGTTTTATAGATATAAATAGTAATGATCAAAATGACTTATAAATCTATATTTGTGCATAGATCATAGAAAAAGTAGTAACCCCAAAACAGAAAGAGTTTCCTTCAGAATATGCTTTAATGCTTGAGGCTGCACTAGGCACCAATGCAAACATTTGGTTGGGGCTGCAAGCTGATTACAATATGCAGATGATAAAACAAGATAAATCGTTTATGAAGAAACTGGAAAAGATTCGTAAAAACGCAGCTACATTCTAATAAAAGCCTGAATGATGCCGTTATACAAGTCTATTGCATAAAAAATATAGAATTTTATGCAATACAAAGTATAAATTGCACAATTGTGGCATTTTATTTTTGTTTTTTGTGGTAGTTTACTTTTGCTTTTTGTGGTAGTTTACTTTTGCTTTTTGTGACGAAGATAGGGCAAGACAGAGACATTAACCTTGAGTCAACAGGCTTTGATACGTGCTTCTATGTCAGTAGGACTGACATTCCAGACGGGATAATGATGCTCCCTGTCTTTTATTGAGTTGACGCGTGGCCATGGCCTTCACATAACTGCGTGGACGCTTGGCCTCTTTTTTTACACCTTGAATATCGAATCGCTTCAACTACCCCACGCAGAAAAAAAACTGTATTCTGTATCACATTAAAAAAAGAGGCCGGCTCTACACGTTCAGCAACTTCGTCACTTCTGCCGGGTTGAGCGCCCATTCGTAAGTGTAAGCTTCATCGGCATCCTCTGCGTTCTCAACTAAGGTCAAGTTCTGGGCCTTGGCCTTCATGTCGAGAAGCTGACCGATGGAGAGCTTCGTCTCCAACTTGTGGAGCAACGCTTCGATAGATGCGCCATCGGCACCTCTTAAGGTCTGAGCCGTAAATGGCATCTCCAGCCAGATGATCTCACGCTTGGCCACGTCGAGCACACCGAATATCAGCCCCTTGGAGAGATTTCCCTCGCTGACACGAACCATGTGCTGTACACAAGACGGGTCGTAGGCTACCCCATCCTTCTGAGAAACCTCCATCGGATGGGCGGAATTCATCCAACCGACGACCATATTGGGCGAAAGAGCACCTGTAGTGTAGGCGTTGCAGGAGAAATCGACATACTTGGCGCCAGCTGCCTCCAGTTCAGGCAATGACAGTTCGATATATTCGGCTGTTCCTACCATCTCAGGGATGGATTGTATGTCGCCTGAGTGCTTGGCACCTACACAAGTCAAGTTGTAATAGGCGCACTCTTCAATCTCATTATCTGGCAATGTGATACGAGCACTCAAGTCCATATCGAGGTGCTGGGCATGCAAACCCTTTCCCCACTGGAGGAACAGACGGACGGCATCACCCTCAACAGGGAATCGGGTTCCCATCAGGGCGCACGATGCATCCTGAACGGTTGCCGAACGGTCGCCCACGCTGACAGGAATGTTGTACAGCGCAGGATCGATGAAGATGGTCTTCGCCTCTGTCTGCTGGGCAGCGAAACGTCTTGCCATCGAAGCTCTATAGAGGTTGTTCACGGCTGCCGTCATCGCCTTGCGGGTTTCGTCATCATAGAGCGCCAGCAGCTTGTTTGGCTCAATCCGATGGGTAACACCCGTGACGGGCCTGGCCAGACGCACCTCGTTGGGGTCAAAATATGCATCCGCCGCATTGCCGAGTGAGAGCAGCAGACGAGCAGGCATCTTGTCGGCAATCTCCTCAAAGGCTGCAAGTACCTTATCGCTACCGAAACGGAGCATGGATGCGAACAGACAACGGGCGAAGAGACCGGGACGCTCCTTCAGCAATGTCAGCGTTTTGTCGGCATCGTTCTCTGAGCGGGCCTTGTCAACACGCCCCTGCCATGTAGAGTAGTCCTGCCTGTAGAACACATCGAGGATCTCTGCCAGATGGTCAAAGCCTTTCTTGTGAGAGTACTCAGCCAGACGGAGGGCACGGATCATGCGAACCCACATGCCGCGCTTGGGATTCATGTTCTCAGCGGCTTGCTTGGCTGTCATTGGGATGGCATTCAACCACTGTGCCACATGCAGACAGGCCTTGCGGTCGTACTTCAGCATAAGCTTCTTCTTCATGCCCTCTGCTGCTTCAGCACCCTCGTCGAGCGGTCCCCACATGTGGAAGTACAACTTGCGGGCATGGGCAACAAGTGTCTTCGGCTCGATAATCTGCACATAGCCAGTCTTTTCGTACCAGAGGTAACGGAGCACGTCGGTAGGAGTCTTCAACAGCCTGGATGCCTCGTCTGCCTTATCCTGTTCCACCAACAGCTTGACGACGAGCATGGCCGTTTCCTTCATGGTGATATTGGCATCCTCGGGCAGAGAGAACTCACGGAGCAGCTGTTCCAGCGAGTCCTTCTGTGTGCCGTCAAGCGGAGTGGCCGATGCCAGAAGGGATGCGAACACGTGCTTCATGTCCTCGACAGTGAACAGACGCAGCTCCTTCAACTGGCTGGCCTGTCCCTTATAGACGAAATCGGCAGTCTTAAACGGTGTGCCGCAGAACGGGCAACCATTGTAACGCTCCATAGGGAAAGTTCCATCAGGAATAAGATGACCGCAAGGAAGTGTCGTTCCCTTGAAACCTGTCTCCTTGCCAAAGATGTTGGCAATCCAGGTGATCAGATGGTCGGCACGGCTCTCACCTGTTGGTACATCCCAGCCCTTGACGAGCGGTGCCCAGTTGAGCTTCACGCCCATCACATCGTTGATGCACTGGGTAATCTCTGCGAGACGGTCGATAGGAACAGCATTCAGGGCATGAAGCAGCTCCTCACTGACGCAGAAGCCATTCTCCTTCAAACGAGCGATGAATGCCATGACAGGCACGGAAGCTTCGGATTTCATGTTAATGGCCTCACGGTTGATGTCGAGGAACACGGCACGGTAGCGCAAAGCTACGTTTATCAAAGTCTTATTGTTCATATGGTTTTTGTTTCTGAGTTATCGCAACAGAAAGAGAGAGGTAATTGAACGGCTAAGCCTGATCAGAAGGGGAAGTAAGCCGTTCTTGACCTCTCTCATTTTAGCTGCGGGATTATTATGTTAAACGACTGCAAAGATACGGAAAAATCACATTTTTGGATAGTTTTATTGGTAAAAAATCACATTTTTAGATAATTTTTAGGGCTGAAAATCACATTTTCGGACATAAAAAGGCATTTCGGGGCAAAAAAAGAGGCCGGCCTCGGGTGAGGTCGGTCTCCATGGAGAGATTGAATTTAGAATGTGATAGGTCCGTGACCCAGGCAGCTCGTCGTTCCGAGGGCAGTCAGGGCTGCCGTGAGGATGCTGATGACGAACTGAATGATTGTCTTCCAAGTTTCCTTTTTCATAGCATTAGATTTTAAGGGTTAAACATTCTCGTTGTAAAGAGAGTGCGCCTAGGCGCTACTCTCTCTAATCGTTCTCGCCAGTGTCGTCGTCATCGCCGCCGTTGTTGCCGCCACCGTTCTGAGTGCCACCCTGATTCTGGCCACCGTTCTCGGTGCCATTCTGGGTATTGCTGCCCTCGTTCTCAGGATCCTCCACGGTGCCATCGTCGGTCGAGGTCACGCGCTTCACCTCGTTGCCGTCGCGGTCGTAGCAGGTAATCTGCACGGCGGTGTTCGCCAGCTCCTCCTTCAGGTCGACGCTCGGAGTGAAGATGATGCGGCGAGTCGTAATCAGGCCAGCCTTCACCTTGTTAACGTCCTCCACGGCCTTCGAACGCAGGCCGAAGCGCATCGTGCCCAGTCCGGGCAGAGCCACGCTGTGGCCCTCGGTTGCCCACGCTTTGATTACCTCACCGGCTGCGTCCCAGCAAGCCTGCATCACGCCTCGGCTCACACCGCTACGCAAGGCGGCCTCCTTGATAACCTTCGCCTGACTCAGCGGAGTGTAGAGCTCAGGACTCATCACGTAGCGCCACACGCCAGGGTTATTAGGGTTCTTGTCGAACTTGATCTTCTTCTCAACTGCTTTTACTTTAAGTGCCATAATTTGTAAATTTTTTAGTTAAACATAGGTTTATTGTCTCGTGCCTCCGATAGGACTTCGTTTTTACGGCCTGCCCAGGGAAAATTTACTGCTTGGCCAGAGCGATAATTTTCTGTGCCTGCCGCGCAAATTCCGTCTTTCTCATTGACACTGCAAAGGTACGAAAATTTCAGATGCAAAACAATAGTTTTCCCCAATTATTTTTCAAAAATGCAAATTATTTTTGTAAATATTTTGAGTGTACATGACGCCGTATCACCGTATCACCGTAACATCTGCTATCTGCGAAATGAGGAAATCAAAGGGTATTATAATTATATTATATATATAATTATAATTATATATATAATATAAAATATATATGACTATTTCCCCCATCCGAAATCCACTAAATGTTACGGTGATACGGTGATACGGCGTGCTGTCTAGCAAAATTCCATGATTATGCTTGTTTCTCGAAAAAAAGCAGTACCTTTGCAGTCATGAAACCAGCTCAGATATTTCACCAGTACATCTGGATCATCAACACGCTCAAGGCCTATCGCAAATTGACCCTCGAAGAATTGAACCAGAAGTGGCAGGACGACGGCGTGGCCGACGGCAATCCGTTGCAACGCTCCTCGTTCAATCGTCATCGCGACGCCATCCTCGATATGTTTGGCATCATCATCGAGTGCGAGCCGCGTACCTATAAATATTACATCAGCAACAAAGAAGTTCTCAGCGACGACAGTATTGAGCGCTGGCTCTTCTCCACGCTCACCGTGCATGGCGTGCTGGCCGACAGCGCCTCTATCAAGGAACGCATCATCCTGGAGAGCGTGCCTGAAGGTGAGGAATATCTCGACACCATCATTCGCGCCATCAAGACCACCCGCCGCCTGCTGATGGGCTACAAGAAATTCGAGGCCGAGGGCTACGAGAAGGAGGTTTGTCCCTATGCCCTGAAGCTGTTTCGCCAGCGCTGGTATCTGTTGGCGCAGAACGACGAGAAGCAGATGCGCATCTACGCCCTCGACCGCATGACGAAGGTGGAACTGACTGACGACACCTTCGAGATGCCAGCCGCCTTCTCCTCACAGGCCTATTTCTCTGAATACTTTGGCGTGCTGACCACTGACACACCGCTGTCCCACGTCATCGTCCGCGCCCACAACTGGACGCCCAACTACCTGCGCACGCTGCCCCTGCATCCGTCCCAGCGCGAGCTCCAGTCTGGCGAAATCACCCACGCCGACTCATCCATTACGCCCTATAGCGATTTCTCGTTCGACATCCGTCCCACTGCCGACTTCCTGAATGAGCTGCTCAAGCATGGTGCCGGCATCGAGGTACTCGAACCCCTCGAACTACGAGAAAAGATGCACCAGATGCTCCGCGACGCCCTCAATCGTTACGAATAGCGCCCAAAAATCTTAAAAGATATTAAAACTTTATGCGGTGTCCTGACTTTTGGGACACCCTCAACTTTACTTTGCACCCGATAACATAATTGTCGAACTAAAAAAGTAAAGTTATGGCTGGATTATTTTTAATGTTTGTAATGACGATTGCCCTCGGCAGTCTGGTGGATGATTACGTGCAGTCAGCTTCTGACTCAGATGACTCAGAGCCTAAACCCCTTATTGTTTTCACCCCTGATGATGACACCACCGATTGGAAAAATGATGGCGAATAATTTGGTAGGCTCAGAAAAAGTTGCTATCTTTGCACCATATTCATTTTTATATTAATATGAGCGACAAAGAACCTGGCTACGTTTACATACTGACCAACCCCAGCTTTCGCGAGGATTGGGTGAAGATTGGCAAGAGCTCACGTCCTGTGGATGTGAGAAGTAAGGAACTAGATAATACTGCCGTTCCCCTACCCTTCGAGATATTCGCCACGATGAAGACCACGAAATACAACGAGGTGGAGAAGTTGGTACATAAGACCATTGATCGCCTTACCGATTTGCGCATTCGCCAAAACCGTGAGTTCTTTAATGTTGCTCCACAGATGGCGCTTGATATCTTCCGTGATATTGCCAGTGCGATAGATGATGCCGAAGTTACACTCTACGAAGATAATAAGCCCATTGTGGAAAGCGAAAGCAAGAAACCACAGAAACGAGAGGTGAAACGCCCCCGTTTCAAGTTCTCCATGTGTGGCATCAAGATTGGCGAACAAGTCACCTTCGACCCAACGGGTCTTGTCGTGAAAGTCGCCTCCGATGACAGCATCGAGTACGAAGGCCGCATCTATAAACTCTCCCCCTTCGTTGGCACATTCATGCCAGAAGACCATCGCAATACCTCTGGAGCCTATCAAGGTGCCAAGTATTTCTCGTATAATGGTAAGGTCTTAGATGAGATTAGGAAAGAGAAAGAAAACATAGAATAATTACACAAGATGGAAGATATTATAAAGAAAGGTATTGAGAAAGGACTCATTTCTTTTAATGAAGATTTTAGCCGAATTACATATACACATATCAATAAATCACGTAACTATCTTGATCCAGAAGAACAAGTAGAGGTCGAATCTTTTTTGAAACTGATTCTAGTGTATAATTATCCAGTACAAAGAATCAAGTTGTTCGAAAAAGTAACTATGGGTTCAAGTAAAAAAGAGGCAGATATCATTGTATACGAAGATGATTTGTGCTTTAATCCTTCTATCATTGTCGAATGTAAAAAACAAGAAGTATCAGAAGCAGAATTCCTTCAAGCTATAGAGCAGGCTGCAAGTTATGCTTATGCACTTTCTGGGACAGTTAAATATATCTGGACGACTTCTGGTATCAAAGATTCTTATTTGCAAATTGATAAAGAAAGAAAGGTCCGGATACAAATTCCAAATATACCTTTATATGGAAAACCCGTACCAAAATATTCTTTTGTAAAAGGTGGCCGCTTACGAAATGAAGATGCAGGAAATGATGCAATCAAGCAACAATTCTTTGACCTTGAACAGGTTTCTGAAAGTGAACTTACTAATCGTTTTAAAAAAGCACACCAATCTCTTTGGGCAGGAGGAGAATTGAATCCCTCTGACGCATTTGACGAATTGGATAAATTAATTTTCTGCAAAATATGGGATGAGCGTAAACCTCGTAAAAAAGGTGAACCGTATGATTTCCAGATTTTCGATATTGAGAAGCCTAAAAATGCCACTCAAAACGATATTGATGCTATAGAGCAACAGATAACAACGGAATTGGCAGAAAGAATACTGGCTCTTTATGAGGAGGGTAGGAATAAAGACAAGGAAGTTTTTAAAGATAATATACGGCTGACTCCACAGCGTATCAGAACGGTTGTAAGCTATCTGCAAGGAGCAAACTTGTCTAAGACAGACCTTGATAGTAAAGGCAAAGCATTCGAAACTTTTATGGGCTCATATTTTCGTGGTGATTTTGGACAATACTTTACACCTCGGAATATTGTAAAATTCATAGTTGATGTATTACCTATTGATAATTATTCGAAGGTCCTTGATACTTCTTGCGGCAGTGGAGGTTTTTTGCTTTATGCATTAGATAAAGTTCGTCAGCAAGCTGGAGATTATTATGATGAAGGCACTATAGATCATTACAACCATTGGCATGATTTTGCTTCAAATAATTTGTTTGGTATAGAGATAAACGAACAAATTGCTCGCACTGCCAAGATGAATATGATTATTCACGATGACGGTCATACTAATGTCATATCAAGCGACGGTCTTTTACGTGATGATGTAATCATAAACAGAACTGACAACAAGGGATTTGAATATGGAACCTTTGATGTAATAATTACAAATCCACCTGTTGGCAGCACTGTCAAACAAACTGAAAAAGCATATCTACACCAGTATTCTCTCGGTAATAAGGATGTTGACTGGCTTGACACAAAAAACTCAGCTGTTAAAGAGCGTGACAGTCAAAGTACGGAAATTCTATTTATAGAACAAGATAAAAACTTTCTTAAAGAAGGAGGTTATCTTGCTATAGTCATTCCAGACGGTATACTCACTAATAGCAGTTTACAATATGTGCGTGACATTATTGAAGAATGGTTCCGCATAGTAGCTGTAGTGAGTATGCCACAAGATGCTTTCAAGGCAAACGGTGCTGGTGTGAAAAGTTCAGTATTATTTTTGAAGAAATGGACAAAAGAGCAAAGTCAGAAGATACTGAATACCAAACTAAAATTACAGGAACAAATAAAAAGCGCAGCAAACTATAAAGCTACTGTAGAATATTGGGAGAAAGAAAAGAAAGATATAATTAATAAACATATAGGTTTTAAAAACCAAACAGGTTTGCATGATAAAAAACTAATCGAAAAGACTAATGTTTTTATTGAGTGGAAAAAACAGATAACTGAGCAATATAGGCAAAAAATAGACGATTTAAAGGAACAATTAGAAGAACGTTTCGTAGAAATGCGTAAGACTGAGATAGAAGATTATCCGATTTTTATGGCAATAGCCGAACAAATCGGATATGATGCCACAGGTAAAGAAACACCTGTAAATGAATTGGAGATGATTGGAAAGGAACTAAAGAAATTTATAGAAACAATTTGAACTATGCTATACGAAGTTCCTCAACATATTGCCTCTAATAAGGTGTTCATAGTAAATTCCTCAGAATTGGAAGGCAGATTAGATCCTGCATTTTACAATCCCCAATATTATAAGTTTATTAATTCAAAGACTGTAAATTGGGTTAGGTTGAATGCTATAACTGAAAATATAAAGCATCCACCTGAGTATAAACGGGATTTTGTTGATGAAGGTTATCAATTAATCCGTTCTCAAAATGTGAGGCCAACAGGTATAGACTTGAGTGAAAACCCTGTCTATCTTGCAAAAGATGTCGTCCTCTCTACATCTGCCATTTTCCCTCATGTAAACGATATCTTAATTGTCCGTTCTGGTGTAAATGCAGGTGATATTGCCGTTGTCGAAGATGAAATAAAAAATGTTACTATTGGTGCTGATACATTATTATTGAATGTCAATCAAGAAGTTCTACCTAAATTTGTGCAAGTTTATTTCTTCACGGAAATTGGAAGGAGTTTGTTGAATAGATATATAACAGGTGCAACCAACAAACATTTAAATTCTTACTCGTTAAAACATGTCTATTTCCCCAAAATTGAAATCTCTGCTCAGAAAAAATGTATTACAATCATTGAATCTGCTCTTTCGCAAAAAAAACAAAAGCTAGAACAAGCAAAAGGTCTTCTTGAAAATATAAACAATTCTTTTCTCTCCGAATTAGGCATTATAATCCAGCAAAAGAGTATTCAATCATTGCAGGATAGGATGTTCATATTGAATTTTAGCAAGATCAGTGGCGGCAGACTTGATCCAAAACTCTATTCTTCTTCAATTGAACAATTAAAACAATCGCTCTTCATGTCAACATATGATAAACAACCACTTAAAAATTTCATTATAAGTAGTTGTAGTGGCGAGTGGGGAAAAGACGAATTAGAAGAAGTAGATGAAAACAAATACACTAAATGTTTGGTCATTCGAGCAACAGAGTTTGACAATACATACAATTTACGCTTAGACAATTCAAGAGTTAAATATCGTTGGATAGAAAACTCCAAATTGTCAAGAATGAATATCCATGCGAATGATTTATTAATTGAGAAGTCTGGTGGCAGTGAAGACCAACCTGTTGGTCGGATTTCGATTCTGACTGATGAAATCTTGAAGGAGAATAGGATTGCTTATAGTAACTTCATTCACAAGATTACGGTGGAGGGTATTAATCCTATGTATTTGTATTTCTATTTGAAAACGATGCATAATATCAAAATTACTGATTCTATGCAAAGTCAAACCAATGGAATTCGTAATCTAATTATGGCAGAATATTTTAACCAAAATATTGTTGTACCGCCACTTCCTAAACAACAAGAAATAGTAGACCACATAACTTCTATTCGACAACAGGCAAAAGCATTGCAAGAAGAGGGTAAGATTATTTTGGAGCAAGCAAAACAAGAAGTTGAACAGATGATAATAGGATAATAATGGACGAATATAATAAAGGTAGATGAATAAAATATCAAGCATAACAAGGAAACAGATATTCGATGTATTACTTAATACATATTCTATGGAAAATCTTTTTGGTTATTCATCTCAACGTTTCAATTTCTGGGGGACACTGATGCCTGCTGAATTCTTGGAACGTTTATATGATTTAGAAAAGATACCATCCTTTAATATAAAATATAAAAACGCCAAAGAAGAATTACAGGCATTTAAAGTTGAAATTCCAAAAGACTTACAATGGGATTGGTTATTTTATGATGATAGATTCCCTATAAAAAACGGATCCGATGAGGACTTGTTAGATTTCATTTGTACAGTATTACATCCAGAAGTAAGAGATGAAAAAACTTTTGACCTCACTTCACCATTATGGGATATTGTATATCAAAAACTTAATATGCTTATAGCAAGTGATGGTTATTGCCTTATAGTTGATGGGCACATCTCAAATCATTTTGTTTATTCCTGGGTAGACAGGGAAAAACATACCTTACAAACTATAAAGAATGAAAAAACTTCTCCATTCATTAATTTATTTATGAGAAATGGTGGCGTTTTGGATTTCTCTACGAATGGATTCGCTTCGTTCTGTAATGATATCATAGGAATCAGTTTATGCCCAATTTACAACGCTTCGAAGACTAAATCATTTTCACAATTTATCTATGAAGGTAGCGACGACGATATAAAGAAATTGTTAGTGGCACTTTTTAACTATTATGAACAGTCTCCCAAATACAAAGCAGAGAGAATAAATGATAGTCATTATGAGAACATGTATAAGATATGTAAAAGAACGATTTCAAACTTTGATTCTTATAATGCTCTTATAGATTCTTACACAAAGGAACTACTCTATGATTTTTCAACAGATTATATGCAGTCTCAGATAAGACTAATGATGGACAGCAAAAGTAGTAATCCAACAGAAGCAATAGGCAAAGCAAAGGAACTGATAGAAAGTTGTTGCAACACAATTCTTATGGATCGAAAACAAGAAATAGATAAAGATTGGAATTTAAGTCAGTTGGTTAAAGCAACTCAAAAAGTTCTTCATATTATGCCTGTCGATATGGCTTATAACGTACCTGGTTCTAATGAGTTAAGGGTAATTCTAAACGACCTTTCTAGTTTGGCATTTAATCTTGCGCTATTAAGAAACATATATGGAACAGGTCATGGGAAAGATTTAGAATTTAAAGGATTAGAAGAACGCCATGCAGAATTAGCAATAGGAAGTAGTGTGACATTAGTAAAATTCTTATGGGCATCACATTTGCTAGATAGAGAATGAGATCAAGGGGGACGATTCTGATGATCATTTCGAAAAATTGATTAACTTTGCAAACGAAAATATGAACAACGAAATACAATTCATTTTTTACCAATTGCCTGATGAGGAAGGCAGGGTGCAGGTGGTGATTAAGAATGAAACGATATGGGCTACGCAGAAGGCGATGGCACAGTTGTTTGGTGTGGGTGTTCCTGCCATCAGTAAGCATCTGGCACATATCTTTGAAGAAGGAGAACTGGATAAAGACACGACTGTTTCCAAAATGGAAATAGTCGTAAACAGGGGGTTTAGAGGGGAGATTCCAGAGCAAGTAGATTTCTTTTCTCTTGATGCCATTATTGCCGTTGGCTATCGCGTCTCATCAGCCCGTGCCACAAAGTTCCGCATTTGGGCGACAAAGATTCTGAACGAGTATATACGCAAAGGATTCGTACTGGATGACGAAAGGCTAAAACAAGGGAAAGCCGTGTTTGGAAAAGATTACTTCCAGGAGTTGCTGGAAAGAGTCAGAAGTATCCGTGCAAGTGAGCGCCGAATATGGCAACAGATTACTGATATCTATGCGGAGTGTTCCTACGACTATGACCGTAATGCTCCAACGACTCGCGAGTTTTATCAGATGATTCAGAACCGTTTCCACTATGCCATCACTGGGCAGACGGCCCCAGAGATTATATTCACAAGGGCAGACCACGAAAAGGAACACATGGGGCTGCAGACGTGGAAGAACGCGCCTGACGGAAGAGTGCTGCTGAGTGACACGAAAGTGGCCAAGAACTACTTGCCAGAGAAAGAGATCAGACAACTCGAGCGAGCCGTAACGGGCTACTTTGATTATATCGAGGACTTGATAGAACGCGAGAATGCCTTCAACATGGAGCAGTTTGCTGCATCGGTGAATGAGTTCCTTACTTTCAGACGATATGCCTTGCTTCCTGACAAGGGCAAGATCTCGCGCGAAGAGGCTGACAGAAAGGCGGAAGAGGAATACAAACTGTTTAACCCCACACAGAAAATAGACTCTGACTTTGACAAGGAAATACGCGGATTGTTTGATGACAACAATTAAAGTCTCGCATTTCCTTTGGATTTGTTTAAAAGAAATTTTGCAAAGGTAAGCAATCCCCTCAAACCGCCAAGGATTTGAGGGGAAAATGTTGTATTGAGGTTTAGTGACCTGCATCCATTTTCAGTCCCAGGACGTCCCAGAAGTCTGAGGGTAGAGTGACGTTCTCAAGACTGACGCAGCCGCTGAAGAGGGGAGCCACCTCTTGGACAGAATGTCCGGCTATGCCACAGCCTACTCGCGTGACGATGAAGCGGTGTTCGGGGTGCTGGGCGGCAAACTGCGTGAAGCGCTCTACTGCTGCCCGCATGCTGTCAAGGCCTTCCATCGTGGGAATGGCATAACTCTGGCCCTGAAGACCTTCGCCTTGCCCCCATATGGCACCGAAATGGTGCATGGCCAAGGCTGCAGCACCCCCTGCATGGAAACCACTGGCGTTGCTGCCGAAGACGAATATCTCATTGGATTCGAGCGACATGACCCGGCTGGAGGTCACTCTCGGTCCATGGTATTCACGGGCGAACTGTTGCTTGCGTGCCACCAGTTCGTCGTGAGTCAGATTAGGCTCTGATTTGAACATGGTGTCTAACTTATGGTAAAGACAGTGACGAGAGGAGCGCTCAAATCCCCAACTGCTGCCTGTACCGACGACGTCGTGACTAAACTCCACGTAATTATCGATCGCCAGCATATCGGATACACTTTTGACGTCGTGGGCGGAACCAAGATAGGAGAACGACCAGCCTTCCTCTTTGAGTTGCTCTATCAGCCGACGAAGATCGTGTACCCTCCACTCGCGTGAGGCATTCTCCAGGCCATCAGTCAGAACTGTCACAACAACTGAGGCGTCTTTATCGCTTTTGACTTTCTCATGCAGACGGATGAGCGACAGTCCCATGGCGTCGTAGAGCGGGGTGCATCCACGCGGGCTATAGTCACTGAAATCTTCGCCTATCTCACTGACAGGACTGCAGTCGATGAGGGTGCGGATGTCGGAATTGCCGGAGATGGCATTGAAGGACACAAGTGCCAAATAGTGTTCCTGAGTCTCTGCGAACTCGCTCTGTGCGCTGCGGATGGTGCCAATGGTTTCATTAATACCAGAGAGCGTGGCCTCACGGAGATGACCCATAGAACCGCTCTCGTCAACAATAATAAGATTGTAAATTTTATTCTTCATATTTTTATTTGATTAATTTGGTCATATTTTTGTTATTCATACATATCGCTTCAATGCCATTGGTTTATCATAGGCAAAGATAGTAAAAGGTGAGTTTGAGGGGGAGAGGAAAAGGATGGCATCGGAGATTCATAGTCAACCGGGTGGTAGTGCTGCATGATACTTGAGACTTGCAACCATGAGCTTTACTGAGCATGAGCCGTTAGTCGGCAGGTTGCTCCGAAACCCCAGGAGTCCTAAAAAATCCGATTCGCCCTACGAATTCAAATGCCATCCATAAGTGTTTACACTAGATCCGTTAAGAAGTTAAGACCTTGGATCTCCATATCAAGTTTGCGCAAACGTGAGTTCGTTGGGATCCTCAAGCGGTTCTTCATCTTCTTGCACCTTCACGTTGCTCTTAATACGCGTCTCCAATTGTTGGATGCGCTTCTGCAAATCCTTGCGAATACTTAATGCTTCTGCCAGTTTCATATGTTTCCTTTTTTTATCTGTGATGAATGTTTTTTGTTCTCTCTGAATGCAAAGATAGTAAATTAAGAGAATAATTGGAGTAAAGTTATACGTATAATAACATTTCACTTCAAACCGCCAAGGATCTGAGGGGGAAATTGCAATTCATAACTCATTAAAGATGCTCCATAGCATCAAGGGAATCATCATATCGTCATTTTCATTTGAGGGCAACAGGATAAAATCATCAATATAAAGCAGATTTTCAATGAAATGTTTGTTATAATAAACATTTTTACTTATCTTTGCACCCGATAATATACAATTATGGGAAAGAATACATTTGGAAAGATGATGCCAAAGGCATTGGACCAGAACCTGAAAATCATGGGCGAACAGATCATGCTGGCACGCAAACGCAGGCATCTTTCAATGCAGGACGTAGCAGACAGGGCAACGGTGACACGGCTGACAGTCTCTAAAGTAGAACATGGTGACCCAACGGTCTCTATGGGAATCTATGCGCGCGTGCTCTATGCGCTTAATCTGGAAAACGACATTACCCTGCTTGCTGCCGACGATGCTCTTGGCAGACAACTTCAGGATGCAGAATTACTTAGATAATGAAAAGAATAACAGTTTACGCAGATTTTGACTTCCTCTCTGCTACTCAAGAGATAGGAGTATTGGGCTACGAACATATTCGCGGCAAAGATCATTTTGTCTATGAGTATTCTCGCCAATGGCTGAAGCAATATGGCGGTATTCTGCTGAGCGGAGATTTGCAGAAAATTGAGCTATGGGAATGTTCAGCAAGTTCTGGAACACGAATGCCCGCCCGGAAGGATGGCTGGGACGTTTTGCTCTGCGGATGATGAACCTGACGCATACGCCGATGGCACAGTGGAACCTCTCGTTTATCGACTTCCAGCCCGACTGGACGATACTCGACGTGGGGTGCGGCGGTGGAAAAAACATCGCACGTATGCTGAAACGCTGTCCGCAGGGGCAGGTCTATGGCATCGACTATTCTGAGGAGAGTGTCGCCATGTCGCGTAAGAAAAACAAGAGTCTGCTGGGGTCTCACTGCTTCATCGAGCAGGGTAACGTGATGGAACTGCCTTATGAAACGGGGAAGTATGATCTCGTGACGGCTTTTGAGACCGTTTACTTCTGGCCAGATCTAAAACAGTCTTTCTCAGAGGTATATCGCGTACTGAAACCAGGTGGTATGTTTATGTTCTCTTACGGTCTGGAGAGCAATGCCAGCATGCGCTACTGGGCTGACCAGATAGACGCGATGAATATCCTTCCGATAGATGAAATCAGCAATATCCTTTCAGACACGGGCTTTGAAAACCTTCAGACAGCCACGAAGGGCGACTATACCATCAACTTCCGAATCCAGAAGCCAGAAGCGAAAAACTGATATCAGTTCAAAAGAGAACAATGAAATATACTCTGACAGACAAGCTGATGTGGCATTTCATGCAAGGCACATGCTACAAAGTTTTACGAGAGGAATGTCCTGAATGGGATTTTCACCAGCTCCGTAAAGCAGCCAAGGAAAGATTCCGCGAAATTCTGACGTCCACTCCCTCCATAGGCAATTACCGTGAAAACAGCCTGAAGAAGAACCTCGTTGGTGGAATGGTGTGGTTTGCCATTTATGAGACGGCCAAAGAGAGGTACGGCAGCCAGATGTCACTTCCTCTGTACGAGAAGATGTGCCGTGCATCCATCGCCATGCCCATGATGCTCAGAATGGCACGAATGACGAAGCCGTTCACAAGGAAATTCCAGGAAAGCATGATGAAACGTTCCGAACAGGAGAACCGCATCGACTCTCCCTACAACTGGCAGGCTCATTACAAACAGGGAAAGGTTGATGAGGAGTTCACCTTGTCCTACACCCGTTGCGGACTGTGCGAATTGGCAAGGAAACGAGGTCATTTGGACATTCTTCCGGCCATGTGCAGAACGGATTACATCACATTCGAGGCCATGGGAGCCATTCTTCATCGAAACAAGACCCTTGCTTCTGGTGATGACTGTTGTCTTTACTACATGACGAAGCCCGGTTCTGAGGCGGAACAACGATGGCAGGATGAACATCCAGACGGGACATTCTCAAACAAATAGGCATCCTCACAAATGGAGCTTCAAGTATGGTTTGGAGCTACGATAAAAGTATGACTAAACCACTCACGGCGGTATAGGCATAGACAATGTATCGGAAGATGCGCTTGGGAATCCGCTTGAAGACGTAGGCTCCAAGGGCTGTGCCTATGATGACTCCACCAAGTCCGAAACAGTAATCTGTCAAGACGGTCGTAGTGAAGAAACCGTTGTAGGCACGGACGAAGGTCATCATCACATTGCCAATCAGGAAGTAGGTCTGAGCCATCGCCATATAGTGTTCCTTGGTGGGTTCCGACTGGATGAAGTATAGCACAGCTGGCGGGCCTTGCATCCCGAAGAATCCTCCCATCAAACCACTAAGTGTACCTGCACCTACCTGCACTTTCTTAGTTGTCGGCAACTTAATCTTTTGGCTGAACAGCGCAAAATAGATGCTGATGACTATCAATGCAACTCCCAGAATCCGCTTCAAGATATGGTCTTCGATGCGTGTCAAAGCAAAGATGGCTATTGTCGAGACAACAATAAACGTCATCAGTATCGGCCAAAGCCGTTTCCATGTGACATAGCCTCTCATTCGCCACACAATGACTGCCGAGGTTGTGATGGCCAATAGACCAGAGAGTGTTGTGGCCTCTCCGTATGTCGGCAGGAAGAATGGCAGCATCGTCATGATGAAGATACCGAAGCCGAACCCTGTAGTGCGTTGCACAAAACTGGCTCCAATGCTCAGCAGGAAGATGGCTATCACGACACTACCAATCATTTATTATTCATTTAATGGTATCTGAAACATTCATACCCAGCCACACGGCCAGGATGCCGATAACTACACTTGCAGCCAAATAAAGTGCCATCTGTAAGGCATCGCCCGCCTTCATCATGCTGAAGGACTCGTTGGCAAAGGTGCTGAAGGTGGTGAAACCGCCACAGAAACCTGTGACAAGCAACAGCTTTATTTCTGGCGAAACAATGCCCTTGCTTACCAATCCCACCAACAGTCCGATAAACAGTGAGCCAAGGATGTTTACGGCAAAGGTTCCCCAAGGCCATGAAGCGACATTAATGCCAGACAGCAGGTAGCGACAGACAGAACCAATCGCACCACCTATTGCAACTAAAAGAATATTTCGTAGCATAACACTCTCAATTTATTACCTAACATATCTTTTTCGATCAAGAGAAAAAGTATTTCTCTGCCATAACTTTAAGCTGGTCAGATGAGAGGTTGGCAATGCCAGTCTTCTCAATCAGCGAGAACTCTTCCTTGTTCTTGCCGATGACGTACTTCCGTTCCTTCCCATCGATTTCAGCAAGCAAATGGAAGTTGCCTTTATAGGCTTGCTCTATGCGGATATTGGCAACCGAATGGCCGTTGATAGTCTGTTCCGGCATTGCCACATCTTCCTGCCATTCACCCCATTCCTTCAGGTGGTCGATAATCGTAGTCTCAACCCTACCCGTCCATTGTTCAGAAACACCGTATTTCGTAGCAATGGTACGGAACTGTTTCAGGGACGCAACAACATCACGGATGATGGCATCAGGCCGACGAATGCCGTTATCACGGGCAAACTGGATGGCATCCTCACGAGTGATTCCACGGAGCTTGGCCCTGATGTAGAGGCAGTGATCCTCGTTAGGCAGGAAGCCACCATTATCAATGATATAGGTGATATCATAGGCAGGTGACAGTCGCCAACTGCCATCTTCTTCCATGATGAACGAGAAGTTCTTGTTATGGTCATCGGTGTTGTTGGCCAGAATATTGAATACCATCCTGCGGAACACCTCCTGGCAGTCGGATTCAGGCAGATGCAGCTTACGGCAAACGGCTATCAGCTGCTCATAGCTGTCAGCATCAGGACTAATGGCAGCCAAAGTCTGCGTATAAATCTTCCTCTCACCATCGCGGTCGAAACGCTTGGTGATAAAATGGTTGTTACCGTCAACGGTATATAGTTCCGACGGCATCATGCGGATTCCTGCCATCGTAGCCAGTTCATAGTAGGCCATCTCCAGTTCAGCCGAACTGTACTGCGTATTGCCGAACTTCAGCAGACAGTAGTCATAGTTCTTCAAGCCGGATATCTGACCACTACGAATCTCACCCGTCTTTCGGTTGATGGCAATGATGGCCTTCGGCTGACGGCCACCTGCAGATGTGCCGACAGTCAACAATGACTGCATGGTGATATTTTCATCAGGCATGATACGAGCCTGTTCCCTCTCTGTGTAGATACGTTCTGCCAAGTCAGCCAACGATTTCATGTCAATCTTCTGAGCCTTTTGTTCACGGGCGTATTCTGGCTGGAACTCCAAGGCTCCCATGCCACGTTTGCCAATGAACGAGAGTTTGTCCAAAGGCGTGATGTCGGCATTGGCCAGATGGTTCTGTTGTCGCCACAGGTCGAAAAGCTGATTGCCCCAGGCATCAGGCAACGAATCCGCAACGAATGCGGGTAGTTTCTGGTAGATCCTGGCATCCTCGCCCCAAACTGGCGTAAGACTCCGTGCTCCATCGATGGGTGCAACCAAGGGAGAAATATTCAGTCCTCGCTTGATCCACTCAGGGTTGTACATGAAATAAGCCAGCCGTCTGCGATTATCCCATGCCAAACGGCCTATCTCTTCTCCCCAAAGGATTACTTTCAATGAACTTGTCATAACAGCCTACTTCTTATTTGTGTGACGTATTCTCTGTGCCTTCTTCTCTTCCCTGCGAACAAGGTAAGGTGACTCAGGCAGCTCTGGCAGCACATCGTCCAAAGCATTCACCTGACCAACCACCCTGAGAAGCAAGATGAAGGTGGACAAAGACAAACTGTTTGCCGTACCATTCTCAAACTTGTGGATGGTGGTCAAACCGATGCCTGACTGCTCTGCCACCTCCTTCTGGGTGAGGTTGCAGCGCATCCTGTATTCCTTGAACCGTGAACCAAGCAATCGAACCAGTTCTGGCGTAGAATATTCATAAAAGTCTGCCATAATTAATATATTTATTATTCAATAAACTGATATTTATATATCTATTTTGTTATTTATCTTCACTTTTTTGATATTTAACGCTGCAAAATTAAGCAATATTTTCCAATCAAACAAACTTTTTCGGGTAAATATGCGAATCTGGAGTCTACTTTTAACATTCAACATCATAAGACAGGATTTCGGTCAAGAAAAAAAAGGTTTAAGGTTTAGGTTTAACCATGTATATATACATGCCTTCATAACCTCAATCAAACGTACTGAATCACACGACGGGTTTAGTTTACTCCTTATATGTATATAAGATTGCAAAGAAACACATAAAATCTGCAAAAATAAGCCCGTAAATGCCTTGTTTTCAAGTGTTAAAGATTGTTGTAATGTTTTTATGATATTTTTGGCTTTTATCTTTGCATTTACAATTTTTATTTGTATTTTTGTAGCCAAAATACATAAAAACATTGATAATATGTGGACAGAACTTAGTGATACAGCCATACTGAACAAGCTTGGGACGAGGCTAAAAGCTTCTCGTATATCAAGAGGGTTTAAACAGCAGGAACTGGCTGCGGAGTCAGGCGTTGGAGTAAGTACCATCGCCAAGATAGAAAGCGGGCAGTCTGTTTCGCTCTCATTACTAATCAGTGTCATGAGAACGCTTGGATTGCTTGAAAACCTAGACTTGCTTGTGCCAGAGCAGAAGCCATCGCCAATGGAACTGTTGAAGATGCAGGGCAAGCAGGTAAAACGCGTAAGAACAAAGAAGGAGGAAGTTCGCTCCACAGTAGCATCCTGGCCTGATACAGCAAAAGATTGTGGGGTAAGACCAGAGCATATAGAGGCAATCAGCAAGACGCTCCTGCTATATATATAAATAAGAAACTTTCCAACATCAAAAGGCTGAATAATCAAATATGAAGACAAGAACAATTATCAACATACTTTTGATAGCTGCATGCACAAATGCAGCATATGCTACAGATTTTGTAACCTTTAAGCGGCACTCACTATCCGATATTGAACTGACAAGAACATCGGACACCATTACATACGACCCTCTCGACTGGAAGGGGGTAAAAATGGCTGTAGAGAATCTGCGTCACGACCTCAAAGCTGTCACCGGCAGCGCAAATGCACCTATTGTGGTGGGCACCATAGGGAAAAGCAAGCTTGCCAAGAAATATAAGTTGCAATCAAAAGAACTGCTAGGTAAATGGGAGCAGTATTTGATTTTTACGGACAAAGGCAAACTCGTCATACTGGGTTCTGACAAGCGTGGTACCATCTTTGGCGTCTATGAACTGTCAAGACAAATAGGAGTCTCACCCTGGTACTGGATGGCTGATGCACCCATACAGAAACATGAACAGCTCTTTGCCAAGAGCGGCATCTATACGGATGGTGAACCTAAAGTAAAATATCGCGGCATATTCATCAACGACGAGTGGCCGTCGTTCGGCACGTGGTGTAACAACCAGTTTGGAGGCATCAATTCCAAGGCATACGCCCGCATCTTTGAACTCATGCTCCGTCTGAAAGCCAACTACTTCTGGCCGGCCATGTGGGACAGCCGTTTCAACGAAGATGACCCTCTTTCGCCTCAGCTGGCCGACGACATGGGCATCGTCATGGGTACCAGCCATCATGAGCCGATGATGCGTGCCCACAAGGAGTATGTATATCGCAAGGACAGTATAGGTGCATGGGATTATGCGACAAACAAGGCCAATCTTGACAGATTCTTTGAAGAAGGGCTGGAGCGCAACAAGGCATACGACAATCTGATCACCATCGGTATGCGTGGTGACGGTGATGTGGCAATGGGAAATGGCAATGATGAGGACAATATGAAGACGCTGAAAGATGTGGTGGATGGTCAGCGCGAGATTATTGAACGCGTGTATAAGAAACCAGCCAGTGAGGTTCCGCAATTGTGGGCCATCTTCACCGAGGTGCAACGCTATTACGATGCTGGTTTCACAGTTCCTGATGATGTCACCCTGCTCTTCTGCGACAACAACTGGGGATACATCCGTCGCACAGGACCAGAGAAGGAACAGGCACGCAAAGGAGGCATGGGCATGTACTACCACATTGACATGAACGGTGGACCCTGGAATGACCGGTGGATAAATACTACGACTGCCGCAAAGATTCGCGAGCAACTGAATCTGGCATACCAGACGGGCATTGACCGTATCTGGATTATCAATGTAGGCGACCTCAAACCAAAGGAAATGCCTATAGACTTCATTATGTATTATGCCTGGAATCCTGACGATTATCCTGCCGACAAGATAGACCAGTACATGGTAGATTGGGCACGAAGCATCTTTGGCGGCGAATATGCAAGAGAAATTGCTGACATCGTTACGGAGTATTCAAAGATGAATCTGGAGCGCAAGCCAGAGGTGCAGCGAGTGGGTATCTACAGCGTTGAGACTGGTGAGGCACAGCGTATGTTCAACCGTTGGGATGAGTTGGAGAAACGCACCCTTTCACTCAGCAAGAAGATGCCTGCGGAAATGCAGGATGCCTTCTATCAATTGGTAGAATACCCGGCTGTGGCAAGTGCTGGAGTGGCGAAGATATATCTAGCGGCAACTTTGGGTGATTCGATTACAATGCAGAAGCTTTTTGTGCGTGACAAGCAGATGACCGACAAATATAACAAGGTCATTGCTGGAGGCAAGTGGGATGGCATGATGCTTGACAAGCACATTGGCTACCGCATGTGGTCGATGCCAAACGAGAACACCTTGCCTCAGGTGGCCAAACCATCGGACAAAACTGGCATAACCGCCAGTGAGACAGCCATCATGGCTCATGACTACACACGCCGAACAGCCACAGATGATGCCCGTTGGGTGTTTCTGCCAGGACTGGGACGTGGCAAGGGCAATATGGGCATTGAACCCGTTACGGCAAAAAGCCGTCCTCTGGGTGATGGCGCCACATTGGAATATGACATCAACTTCTCACAACCAGGCAAACAGAAGCTGGCACTGGGAATCTTGCCCACCAACGATGTCAACCCTGCACGCGGACTCCGTATCGGTGTTCGTGTCGATGATGGCGAGATGCAGACCATTGATGCCCGACAAGGTTATGTGGACACTTTCAACGAATATACAAAAGAGAATATTGCACGTTCGAAGGTGCTGAAACCACTACCTCAGCCTGCAAGCGACATCTATCTGTCTGGATCACGTCAACGGATGCGTAGCGAGATTTTTGACAACCTCCGATGGCTCAGCATCGACCTCAACATACCTACAGCAGGCAATTATACCGTTAAAGTTGTGATGATAGACCCAGAAATCGTTGTTGAGAAGTTAGTTATTAATCCTGATAATGAACATCCATCCTATCACGGTAAAGAATAAACAAATATGAAGCGACTGTTATTCATAATCTCTATCGCTGTTATAGCGTCTCTGAACATTCTGGCCCAAGGCTATCGCAACCCTGTGCTTCCTGGCTTTCATGCCGACCCAAGTGTGTGTACAAACGGAAAGGACTTCTACCTTGTCAACAGCACGTTCCAGTATTTTCCAGGAGTACCTGTGTTTCACAGCAAAGACTTGATACACTGGGAACAGGTAGGTAATTGCCTCTCGCGCAAGTCGCAGCTTGACCTCTCGGGGCTTTACACACAAAACCAGCCGGAACTAGGTTGGACAAATGCGGGCATCTATGCTCCAACCATCCGTTATCACGAGGGGCGCTATTACATGGTGACCACCATTTTCCCATCACGTCGCCATTTCTACGTATGGACAGATGACCCATCCAAAGAATGGTCCGACCCAGTATTCATAGACTTTGCTATCGGTAGTTGCGACCCTACGCTCTTCTGGGACGAAGGGAAGTGCTATTTCTTATGGAAGGCAGCAGCAGACGAAACACGCCCTGGAATCAAGCCGGGTGAAATCAACATCTGCGAGATTGACGTTCATACTGGTCAGCGTATAGGCGATGTTCATCACTTGGGAACGGGTCTCGGCGGACGTTACCCTGAAGGGCCACACATATACAAGAAAGACGGCTATTATTACATGATGCTTGCCGAAGGCGGCACGGAACATGGCCACCACGTCAACATCTTGCGAAGTAAATCACTGTTCGGTCCCTATGAGCCGAATCCTGCCAACCCCATTCTCACGCATTTCAGCATGAAGATGCAGAACAGCAATATTCAAGGGCTCGGACATGCTGACCTCATACAAGCACCCGACTCCTCATGGTGGATGATTTGCCTGGGTTATCGCACCAGCGGTTACCTCTTGCATGTGATGGGACGCGAGACGATGCTTGCACCTGTACGTTGGGACAAGAATGCTTGGCCTGTGGTCAATGGTGACGGCACTTTGGCCATCAATATGAAATGTCAGACCTTACCTCAAGTTCCAATGCCCCTTGACCCTGTACGCGAAGAGTTCAATTTCGTCAAGCGCGATGTACCAGCCGACAGCTACAGCAATATTGGATTGCCTTGGGGATGGATGAGTATCGGTAATCCCGATTATTCCCGCTACTCTCTTACTGAGCGGGAGGGCTGGTTGCGTCTGCTTCCCACTTCTACGCCTCTCGATGCAGCCACGTCGCCCACTTTCGTGGCAAGACGTCAGACTGAGCTACGTTTCAACGCCACCGCACTCATTGACGCATCCCATCTGGCAGAAGGCTCTCAGGCAGGAATCACGGCCTATGCAGCACCCCTGAACCATTATGATGTGATAATAGAACGAAAGGACGGAATGCTTTTGGCAAAGTCAAATATCCGTGTGGGAGCACTCAGCCATGACGGCCAACCCGTTGAACTGAAAGACGCACAGGCTTACTTACGCATAAGTTCCGATAAGGACTATTACTACATGCAAGTTTCCGCCGATGGCAATTCATTCACCACACTCAGCAAGATGGACTACCGCTACCTATCCACCGAGGTGATAGGCGGGTTCACAGGCGTGATGCTTGGCTTGTTTGCCCAGGGTGAAGACGGAGACGGATATGCAGATTTTGATTGGTTTGAATATACAACAGAGTAAAGAAAAGAGCATCATGTAGATAAGGAGTTAATTGTTATCTACATGATGCTCTGTAGAATGTTATTATGAGTTTCACGATTCCGTATAGCATTTGATTCAATTGCCTTTGTCTCTTCCAGCCATAAGAGTATTAGGTGAGCCGAAATCAGAAGGTAAAATATTCCCCATATTAACAGAAAGCCTCCTTACAACACATATCCCCAGATGGCTCAGGAAGGCTAGAATCCGTAAGCATATCACCTTCCACTGCTTTCGTCATACTTTCGCTATGCAGTTGCTGGATAAAGGAGTTGACATTTACACCATCGCTGCCCTACTCGGACACCGGCAGGTTTCAAGTACGCAGAACTATGCCAAGATGACTTCAAGGAAAATGATTGAGGCTATTGTGAAGATCGAATAGTACAATTCTGAGAAAAATCGGCGGTAATTTTAGTTTACTGCCGATTATATAATCCAGAAATACAGAACACATTAGCGTTCAGTGGAGATTCACACATGCCAAGACATCTACATAGAACAAATAATTGTCACAAAGATCTACGGCATCGACCTTATGAATTCTTTTTATAGCTCTGTACGGCCCAACAACCCATCAGCGTACCGATGCCAGCAAGGGCTAAGACCTGATGGGCAGTTTCGTGCAGCCCACCACCACGGATGAAGACGGTGCGGATGGCATCAATGAAGTAGTGCATGGGGTTGATATAGGTGGTAAGATACGCCCACTGGGGCATGGATCGCGTAGGGGTGAAAAGTCCCGACAGCAACATGATGCTCACCACAAAGAACCACATCACGAACATGGCCTGCTGCATGGTGTCGGAGTAGTTGGACACGATGAGTCCGAAAGAAGAGAAGAATAGCGCCAGCAGCATAGCAAGCACGTAGATGAGCCACACGGGACCAGCAGGTGTGATGCCATAAACGAACCACGCCAACAACAAGCACACGGTGATGACAAACAGCGCAATGAGCCAGTAAGGGATAAGTTTGGCGAGGATGAACGACCACTTGGAAACGGGCGTAACGTTGATCTGTTCGATGGTGCCTGCCTCTTTCTCGCCAACGATGTTGAGTGTGGGCAGAAAGCCCGTCATCAGCATCATCACAATGGCAAAGAGGGCGGGAATCATGTAGAGTTTGTAGTTCTGACCTTTGTTGTATAAGGTGAGAGGCGTGATGTTTGATGTGTGATGTGTGACGTTTGAGGTGACTATCTGGCTCAGATAGGCGCTACCCATTGAGCCTTTGGTGCCGTTGACGGCATTGGCTGCAATGAGATACTTGCCACCGCGAATCTCGAGGATGACATCGGCCCTACCCTTCTCAATGTCCTTCATCGCTTCAGCGTAGGTGGCCTTCTGTCCACCGAAGATGAAATAATTAGAGGCAGCAATCTGCTGTACCAACCGCTGCGACTCCACGGTGTGGTCTATGTCAACCACATCTACCACGATGTTCTTCACTTCCATCTGCATCACCCACGGCATGACGCACATGATGACGATGGGGAACATGATGATGAGTTTGGGAAGAAACGCATTGCGGCGTATCTGCAGGAACTCTTTTTGTATGAGATATTTTATCATAATTGAGAATTCTTATCACCTCAGTCTTACATCAAACTTCTTCAGGGCGATAGCGAGCAACACTACCGTCATACCAGCCAGCACAGCTACCTCGCGAGCCACTTCGCCAAAACCTACACCCATAATCATCAGCTTGCGCATAGCCTCGATATAGTAGCGTGGTGGAACCACAGCAGCCAGCCATTGCAGCACTTGAGGCATCGACTCTACTGGAAACAGCATGCCCGACAGCATCACCACAGGCATGAGCAGTACCATAGCCGACATCAACAGTGCCACGAGTTGCGTCTGTGCCACGTTGGAGATGAGCAGTCCCAGCGAGAGCGCCAGCAGAATATAGAGGGTGCTCACAGCCAGAATCCAGAACAGCGAACCAGCAAGGGGCACTCCCAGCACGAAACGCGCCATCAGGAGGATGGTGATGAGGATGGCGAAGGCCAACACCAGATAGGGCACCGCCTTGGCAATGATTACCATCAGGGGCTTAACGGGTGATACTAACAGTATCTCCATCGTACCTTTCTCTTTCTCGCGGACAATCGATATCGAGGTCATCATGGCACAGATGAGCATCAGCAGCATACCCATGATGGCTGGCACGAAGTTGTAGGCCGACTTCATCTGCGGATTGTAGAGGAGCCTCACCCCCAGCCCCTCTCCAAAGGGCGAGGGGAGTGAATAGTGTTTGCCGTCAACTGGCTGAGACAGTATGCTTTGGGCGTATGTGGTCCATTGCTGAGCCATATTGGGGTCGCTACCGTCAACCATGATTTGCCACTGAAGGTTACTACTCCCCTCGCCAATCGGAGAGGGGCTGGGGGTGAGGCTCATATCAGCCTTCTGACTGCGGATGAGCCGTTCGGCCTCCTGTGGGGTGTTCACCGTCTGCGTGATAATGAAGTATTCCGATTGTGCCAGTCGTTCTACGGCCTGCTGCGTACGGGGCGACATCTCAGAGGTGACCAACACCGTGCGCACATTCTTCACATCGGTGGTGATGGCGAAGCCGAAGAGCAGCATCATCACCACGGGCATGCCGAAGAGGATGAGCATCGTACGCTTGTCGCGCAGAATATGCTTGGCTTCCTTGATTACAAATGCTATAAACTGTTTCATTTCTCTAAACACTAAACTCTAAACGCTCAACTGTCACTACGGGTGGCCTGACGGGCCAGATAGGTAAACACATGGTCCATGTCGGGTTGGTGGAAACGCTGTTTCAGTTCATCGGGTGTGCCGAGTGCGCTGATTTTGCCGTCCACCATGATAGAGATGCGGTCGCAATATTCTGCCTCGTCCATATAGTGGGTAGTCACGAAGACGGTGATGCCGCGACGGGCAGCGTCGTAGATGAGTTCCCAGAACTGGCGGCGTGTGGCGGGATCGACACCACCCGTGGGTTCATCGAGGAACACCACGCCCGGCTCGTGGAAGATAGAGACGGAGAAGGCCAGCTTCTGTTTCCAACCCAATGGCAGCGAGCCAACGAGGTCGTTCTTGTGCTCCGTGAACTTCAGGCGTTCCATGAGTTCATCGGTCTTGCGACGAATCTCATCGTCCTTCATGCCATAGATGCCGGCAAAGAGACGGATATTCTCGGCAACGGTGAGGTCTTCATAAAGCGAGAACCTTTGTGACATATAGCCTATGTGGCGCTTAATCTGCTCATACTCCGTGCGGATGTCGAAACCTACCACCCTACCCGTTCCACTGGTGGGTTGGTTCAGTCCTGTCAGCATGTGCATCGCCGTCGTCTTGCCAGCACCGTTGGCTCCCAGGAATCCGAATATCTCGCCTCGCTTAACGCTGAACGAGATGTCGTCAACGGCATGGAATGAGCCAAAGGCTTTTACCAGATGCTCCACCTCAATGACGTTGTCCGACTCTTCACTTTTCACTTTTAGCCCTTCACTTTTATCTATGCCTGGCGGGTTAAAGATGCTGGCAAACTGGGTGAGGATATCATCGGGAGTGCCAATACCGCGCACCTTCCCTTGGTCCAGAAAAGCGACGCGCTCGCAACAACGCACCTCGTCGAGATAAGGCGTTGAAGCCACAATGGTGATACCACTTTCCTTCAGCATCAGCAGCATCTCCCACAGCTCCTTACGGCTCACGGGGTCAACACCCGTGGTGGGCTCGTCGAGGAAGAGCACACTGGGTTGGTGTACCAATGCACACGAGAGGGCCAGTTTCTGCTTCATACCACCCGAGAGGGCGCCCGCCTTGCGGTCTTTGAAGCGTTCTATCTGCGAGTAGATGGCTTTGATACTATCGTAGCCTTCAGCAACGGTAGTGCCGAAAAGGGTGGCAAAGAAGTTCAGGTTCTCCTCGATGGTGAGGTCTTGGTAGAGCGAGAACTTGCCCGGCATATACCCCACCCTGCTACGCACCTCGCGCATCTGCTTCACCACATCGTGGCCATCTACCGCTGCCGTACCAGCATCAGGCAGCAACAGCGAACAGAGGATGCGAAACATCGACGTCTTGCCGGCTCCATCGGGGCCTATCAGTCCGAAGACCTCACCCTGGCCGACAGCAAACGACACATCGCAAAGTGCCTGCACCCGTCCGTACGACTTCGACACGTTATTAACAACAATAGCATCCATAGCAGTAGCAAATTATTCACTTTTCACTTAATTTCACTTCCCCATACATACCAATCTTCACAAATCCATCATTTTTGATAGCTACCTTGACGGCATACACCAGATCGGCACGCTCATCGTCTGTGAGAATAGTCTTGGGTGTAAACTCCGAACGAGACGATATCCAGCTGATCGTACCTGCATACTCCTTGCGCTGCCCGTCACCATAGTTAGCAAATACCTTTACCTTCTGTCCAATCTTGAGATTCTGCAACTGAGCAGAAGTAACATAGGCACGCAGTTTCATTGACTCGGTATCGGCTATCTTAAATAATGGTTTTCCAACACTCACGAACTCACCACGTTCCACATATTTCTCGAGAATGGTTCCCTTGGTGGGAGTCATGATGTGACACTTGCGGAGCATATCCTGCAACTGTGCTTTCTGAACCTCAGCAGTCGAAAGTTGAGAGTTGAGAGTTGAGAGTTGAGTGTTGAGCGATGATATCTGCGCATCCAACTGCTTCTGCAACACTTTTACCTGGCTCGTAGCGTCGTCGAGCATCTTCGAGGGGGCAGCCCCGTCGGCAACCAGTTCGCGGTAGCGCTGCTCGTCCTGCTGGGCCTTAGCCAACTGCTGGCGTGTGGCAGCTATCTGGCGTTCCATATCGGGTTTCTGACTCTGATACACCGCTTTGGTAGCGTCCATCTGCTGAATCTTCAGCCACGTCTGCGTGGTGTCAATAAGTCCCACCTCTCGGGCTGCCTCCATCTTGTCGCCCTCGTTCACGTCAAACGACAGCAATGCCCCACTCTGTTCGGCAAACACGGTCGTCTCGGTAGCCTCGAACGTGCCCGTTGCATCGTATTCTTTCTCGTTGTTTCCGCAGGCTGTCATCATCAGCGCCACACCTGCCAATACATATATCTTTTTCATATGCTTAATTATTTGTCGTGTATTTGTTGTCGTATATCTCTTTCAGCATTTCAATCTCGTGTACTGACTGTTGCACACAGGCAGCATGCTCCTGATTAATTTCGCGCACCAGGTCGTTCGCATCGATGATGCCGTGTGCCAGCTTCGACTCTGCCGCTTTTCTCACAGCCTGTCGCAGCGATATAATCTCTCCGTCTTGAGCCATCAGCTTCTGATAGCGTGCAATGTTCTCGTGCTGCTGAATCTGTTCCAGGTTGTTATTGAAGAGGAATACCTCCCGGTTGTTTTCTGTCATATCACGCTGCAACTGCAGTTTTGCCTTGTCGTTCTTGCGAGTATAGAGGGCACCGATGTTCCACGTTACCCGTGCACCGACGATGCCGTTCAAGCTCCATTTGTGGCGCATCATATCCTCAAACATATTCAGGCCCGGATAACCGTAGAAGCCCTGAGCAAACACGCCTACCTTCGGCATCAGCGCTGCGTTGAGTGCTTTCTCCTGAGCATTCAGCACGCCTATCTGTGCATCCAGCGCCTTCAGTTCCGGACGACGGTTTTCTGCTGTCAGCCCTCCGTCTTCTGCCTTCACTTGCGGTTTTTGTATGTTATTTATCTCTATGCCGCAGAATGTACTCAGCATGCGCTGTAACATCTGCTTCTGCGATGCCAGTTCGGTGGCTTTCTGTATCGCGTTAAGACGCTCTGCCTTCACATTCTGCAGGTCGCTCTCGGCAGCTGTGCCCCGTTTGGTCATCGACTCCAGTTTGCGTTCGTTGCCTGCCAACAATGTCTGTAGGTCATTGTTCAACTTGATCTGTTCGTCAATCAGCAACAGCCCGAAAAACATCTCGTTCACGCGCTTGCGAACATTATAAATATTGACTTCGTTCTGAGTTGCCTGCACCTTGCCTTGTTCATGAGCTATACGTTTCTGACTGCCAATGATGCCACCGTCATAGATGGTCTGCTGCACATCGATGCCCACACGGTACTGATCCTTCGTCAGCCCCTTCATGTCGATGCCCATACCGCCCATCATCGTCTTCATCTCGTCAGGCCAAGCCGTCACATCACTCTGATACGTGGCTTGTGCGGATGCCGACACCTGCGGCAGCCAACCCTTCTGGATATTGGCAACAGTCAGCTGTGTGGTCTTCTCGATGAGACCATACTGCTGTATCAGCGGATAATTCTTCTCTGCTGCCTGCTGACACTCTTCCAGCGTCTGCCCCTGTACCAGCATGGGCAACATCGTCAAAGCTAAAAACAATTTCTTCATATCATCTTTTGTCATTGAATTTCGGGTGCAAAAGTACGATGTTTTTTGCATTTAGACGTTATCCGCAGGAACGCAAAAATGTTCTTTTTGTTCGATTTGCACGAAAATAGAGCATTTTTTCACGGAAAATGATTATCTTTGCCAGCAAAAAGGACTGATTATGAACAGACAACCGCAACTGATGGACGTCACACGAATGCGTGACATCCTGACACCACACCTCTCGCAAATTCGCGAGCATATATTCATGAATAGAGAACTGGCAATGGTTCGTGGCGACAGCACGGTGTTCAGTCTGCTGATGCGCCAAAAGCCACCTTTTACCATCAATGATCACCGTTTGGGCATCATCATGAACGGCGAGGCTGAAATTACCATCAACCTGCAAGACCGCCACCTTACGAGCGGCACACTCGTCTATATCGGTCCTGGTACCATCATCCATCCCAAGCGTCTGTCGCCTGACCTCCGCATCTTCGGAATGGGACTTTTTTCTAACTTCCCCATGCCCTTTGCACAGGGACAGATGCCGTCGGTCTTCAACGGTCAGGTGCGCGACTTCCAGTTGTCCGCCAACGAAGAGGATATCGCTACCGCCACACATATTATGGACGCCATCTGGCAAACGGTTCATGCCACGGACGACTATCATCGTCCCACCGTCACAGCACTCGTAGCTGCCCAGATGCACCACTACGACAAGCTGTTCCATCGGCAGACTGACCAGCTGGCCAGCAGTCGTTCACGCGAACAGACCATTTTCGACCGTTTCCTCCAACTGGTCACCCAGCATTGTGCCGAGCATCACCAAATAGGCTACTATGCCGACCGCATGTGCCTCACTGAGCGATACCTGAGCACCGTCATCCGACAAACCAGCGGCACCACCGCCAAAGACTGGATAGACCGTGCCCTCATCACACGCATCAAAATAGAACTGCGCCACACGGACAAGCCGGCAGCGCAGATTGCCGATGAGATGCATTTTGCCAATCCCTCATTCTTCTCAAAATACTTCCGTCGCCTCACCGGCATGACTCCCGGCGAGTATAAATCTATCAGTTGAGTAACTTTTGTATTGAAAAGTAAATGTGACTCGCTTGCGTCGGAAAAGGCATAAATGAAGATTTCAATAAAGGAGCCTACTCTACTATTAAAGAAACTTTGCAAGGATAAAGACAAAATATCCATCGCCAATTGTCAAATATAAGACAAAAATAGCTTTATTATGCACTTTTTTGTGATAAATGTTTGGAGTATTAGGATATTATATGTATTTTTGCACAAAATTTCACAAGTAATATAATTTGCAAAATGAAATATAATATAGCAACGATAACAGATTATCTGGAAGAATTGACAGGCAATAAAACAAGGAGACTTGCTCACGCCAAAGGCAAGGACAAAAAATTGCCCTTGGCGATTGCTACCAGTTATAGCTTTTATGATCTTGAATTCATGGAAACGCAAGTCACTATTGCTATACCTTCAGGACTTGACAGCATCACCCCAATGCAGTTATCCAAGCATCAAGCTAAGATGATAGAGGCATTCAATCATCCTGTCATCTTTGCTTTAGAATCAGTTGCATCCTATCAGGTAGCTCGGCTCACCCAAGCAAAGGTAGATTTTATTGTACCTGGGAAAATGGTTTTCATCCCAAGTATGCTAATCGTATTGCGTGAGCTGAAGAACACGGTCAAGGAAATGCCTGAGATGATGCCACCTGTAGCCCAGTTGCTGATGCTCTATCACCTTGAAACAAGAATAATTGACGGTCTTACCGCTTCGGAGATAGCCGAACTTACAGGCTTGGCATACCCGACTATTAACGTCGCTCTTCGATGGCTTGTGACCAACAACTGCATTGCCCTTGTTGGAAGCAAACAGAAACATGTTCAGATAACGATGAGCAAGAAAGAACTTTGGGACAAATCTCTTCCGTTGATGACATCGCCTATTGAGCGCATACTCTTCACAGACACAAAGCCCGAAGAAAGTTTGATGGCCGGAGAGACTGCAATGGGGCATTACACCATGCTCGCGGAGCCGGCTACTCCAGTCATAGCAATAGACAAAGCAACAGCCAGAAAGAATGCCGCAATAATGAATAAGGAATATGGCGACATAAAGGTGGAAGTATGGAAATACTCTCCAGCCCTGCTATCTGAGGATGAATGGGCAGACAGGCTATCGCTCTATTTGTGCATGAAGGACAGCGAAGACGAAAGAATACAAATGGAGTGTGACACTTTAATTGAAGAAATGAAATGGTAACAGGAATTGAACGCTGGAAGGAATATTTCAATGATTATAAGGACAAGTATGTGCTCATAGGAGGCGCTGCTTGCAATCTGCTTGAAGAAGAACTCGACATGAATCCTCGTGCGACAAAGGATCTCGACCTTGTTCTTGTAGTAGAAGCTCTCACTCCCGATTTCGGAGCCCGTTTGTGGGATTTTATCAAGTCAGCCAATTACGCTGGTCGAAGCAAAGGAGAGAACGAGTTCAAGCATGAATACTATCGCTTTACAAATCCAGAGGACAAGGCATATCCAAAGCAGATAGAACTGTTTGCTCGTAGTACAGGAATCCTCAACCTGCCATCCGATGCACACATAGAACCCATAAGTGTAGGAGAATACCTGTCCAGCCTGTCAGCCATCTTGATGGATGATGACTATTATGCGTTCACTATAGAACATAGCAGGAATATCGATGACATCCATGTAGCAAGTCCTGAAGCTCTCATATGTCTTAAAGCCAAGGCATACACTGAAATGCTGGACAGAAAAGCCAAAGGCGAACAAGTGGACAGCCGTGATATCGAGAAGCATAAGAAAGATGTGTTCAGGCTGATAGCCATGTTGCCACAAGACTCTCGATTCTCGTTGCCTGAGAAATTGAGGAATGACATGAGTGATTTCTATCAGAGGATAGGAGAACTGCCTAATCTAGACTTCTTCAAGAATGCAGGATTAAGAGGTTTGGATGCCCAGCGTCTTCTTGACCTCTTCATTTCCCAGACTGCCACAGCATTGTCATCTGTGGCGACATTCACGGGGACTTCAATCTCCTCGTGAATAAAGTTTGTGTGCAATATCAGATGAAAGATACTCTGGTCATTGTAGCAGGAGATTGCGGCTTTGGCTTTGAAAGAAAAGGGTACTATGAGAATATTGTCAAGCGCAATACCAAGCGAGTAAATGAATCCAA
>JAEEGK010001911.1_pt1 | contig 52285 bp, 39 predicted proteins | sample 8958771 | NCBI WGS metagenome assembly JAEEGK01 (sample SAMN16246547, study PRJNA631951) | gut metagenome | biome: gut microbiome; feature: rumen; material: SC-attached | host: Bos | place: Iran: Karaj | collected 2018-10 | reverse complement strand
TAGAATCATCATTTGTTACAATTGTCCAATCATCATTTAACATAAATATATCAGCATCACCAAGATTTAACATTGGTTCAACAGCTATAACATTACCAGCGTGAAGTATTGGTCCTTTTCTTTCTTTTCCATAATTTGGAACATCTGGATCCATATGAACCTTATCACCAACACCATGACCAACTAATTCTTTTACAATACCTAAATTATATTTGTGAGCAACTTTTTCAACGGCATGACTTATATCACCAACATAACATCCATCATGAATAGCACTAAGTCCAGCCATTAAAGCTTCTTCAGTTTCTTTAAGTAATTTTACATCTTTTTCTGATTTAGGTTTACCAACTATATAACTCCATGCTGAATCACCATGATAACCTTTATAGCAAGCACCAATATCACACTTAACGATATCGCCTTCTTTTAGCTTTCTAGGGCCTGGTATTCCATGAACAACTTCATTGTTAATACTTACACAGTTTGCTCCAGGGAATCCATATAAACCTTCAAAAGAGCATGTACAACCTTTACTTTCAATAAATTTCTTCATTAACATATCTAATTCTTTAGTTGTAATACCTGGTTGAATAAATTGTTGAATATATTTATGAGTAAGACCAACAATTTTACCAGCTTCTCTTAATTTATTTATTTCATCTTCAGTTCTTGTTACTATCATAAAAAATCACTCCAGGAACATTATACCACAAAAAAAGGGATTAATTACTTATAATCCCTTATTTCTTCGTCAAATAATCGCCATGCTATACGCCAATTTTCGTATTCCGGATCATTACGATGATCTTTAACTAAGTTTTGTTCTTTTAAATAATTACCTATATAAGTCGTTGTTTTTTTCGCACCACGATAATTTAAATGTTCTCCATGATCTTTAGTATCTGTATTCCAATCAATATGGACAGGATCATTTAAATTCATCTCTAAATATGGAACACCAAGTTTTTCAGCTGTTTCTTTAGCAGCTAGATATCTACCATAATGCCAACTCTTACCATTAGGAGCACTCATTAGAATAAAGGTAATATTATTATCATCACATAACTTTTTAATCTTTAATAATACTTCGTAATTACCTTCAGGTATCTTAGCTGGACCATCTACATCATTTACCATGTAGTCGCCAACATCACCAGGTTTAGTTTTATAAATATATAATAAACCTTTATATGGATCTATCCAGTTATATCCTAATGAATCTTTTACATTAGTAAATAATACTTTTTTCCAGTTATTATGGAATGTAATAATAGGTAAATAAGAATCTTGTTGTTTCATAGCTGCATAACGTTTAGGAGATTTAGCAGGATCTCTCATTAATACATTAGCCTCCATCATAACTACTTTAGGATGTTGAGTATCAATTGCTATTTTCAAATCTTCATATGAAGTAGTAATTTTTTGTGCAGGATATCCATAATCAAATGATGTATATCCGAATTCATGCCATAAGTCAATAGGAGAGATACCAGAGTAAGTTAATGAATCACCTAAGAAGATAATATCTATAGTATCTTTTTCTTCCCATAATAATTTATTACCTGAAACTGTAAAAATATCATATTTATCTAAATTATATTTAGGCGTTAATATATAAGATATTCCTAATGCTAAAAGTAAGAATATTACTCCGAACAAGAAACTTTTTAAACCATTTTTTAATATATCTTTTATCATATTCATCACCCCTAAAAATCAGCATATATTGGATCTACTGGAATATATTCTGATCCATATGCACCAAATAATATGACAGAGAATATTAATATATAATAGATTAGCCATCTAACATAAATAGGTTTTTCTGCTATTTTTTCTCTAATATTTATATTCTTTTCTCTTAAAATACCTACAACAAATAAAACGATAATTGAAATAAATAATACAATATAATCTTTACCATCTAAACCATATCTTAATAATTCATGTGGGAACATTCCTTTAAATGAAAGCATATTTCCTAACATACCAAATGCTACAGACATAGAAGGTGCTCTAAAGAATAATTCACCTAAGAAGATAAAGAACCAAGTTTTAACAATTCTAAATACTATATAAGGTTTACTTTCTCTCTTAATATGTAATAAACCACATAACTTAACAATCCATGGTTCAAATATATTACCAAGTAATATACAAACAAAATGATACATACCATAGAAGATAAATGTCCATCCAGCACCATGCCATAAACCATTTAAACTCCATACACAGAATAATGCTATACCACCGGTTACTAATGGTCCTGTTCTATTCTTTAAATGTTGTCTAATACTAGAATTTAACTTTTTCATTGGTTTAGATAAAGAAACTGGATAGAAGATATAATCTTTAAACCATTTACCTAAACTAATATGCCATCTTGTCCAGAAATCAGAAATATTCTTAGAAAAGAATGGTTGTTTAAAGTTCTCAGGTATTTTAACATTAAATATTTCTCCAATACCAATAACTACATCCATAGTTCCAGAGAACTCAGCATATAATAGAATAGTGTAAGCAATGATTCCTATTACCATAGATAATGAACCATAATGTGAATAATTATTAAATACATGTTCTACAATAATATTCAATCTATCAGCAATAACTAACTTCTTAAAGAAACCCCAAATGATTCTTTGATAACCGAAACAGAAACTCTTAAAGTAAACTCTTTCACCTTTCATTAAATCATCAGCAACTTCACTAAATCTTGTAATAGGTCCTTCCATAACAGTAGGGAAGAATGCTAAGTACAAGAATACCTTAATAATATTTTTCGAAGGTTCTTGTTTTTTATTGTATACATCAATAACATAAGATAATGCTTGTAAGGTATAGAATGAAATACCTATAGGAGCAGCAAATCTAAATATCTTAAAATGATGTCCCGCATTAAACCAATCTAAAATAATATTAGCGTTAGTAGTAAAGAATCTTAAATATTTAAAGACAAATAAGAAAGCAATATTAATTAATAATACCAAAAGCATCATTCTCTTATTTTTCTTTTGATATTTAGCTTTAACTTCCTTTTTATTTTCTTCATTTAACTCCTTATTTAAACGTTTCTCATTCCATATTGTGTACCAACCGTATAAATAAATAGTTAAACTAGAAGCTATAATAAATACAATTAATTTTCTACTTACATAAAAAAACAACAAATAACTAAATGCTAAAAGACCAAGTGGTCTTAACTTCTTTGGTGCTATTTGATAAGCAATTACCAAAGCTGGAATTAAAAATAGTATTAATCTATTATCAAAATATGTCATATTGTTATTCTCCTTTTCTAAACTCACTAATTATTATAGCTTATTTATATATCTAAAACAAGGTGTCGATAAAAAAATACTACTAGTTTTTTCTTGGAATTAAGTTATAATATTAAAAGGTGATTAAAGTGAAAATAATAATCGTCGGAGTTGGTAAACTAGGAGAGTATGTTGCTCATGAATTAGTTAATGAAAATCATGAAGTAACATTGATAGATATTAACTTTAGAAATAGAAATAATATTATAAATAATGAAGATTTAAATTATATATGCGGTAATGGTTTAGATTCTAATATTCTTATTGAAGCCGGAATCCATGATACTGATATTTTGATTAGTGTAATGGAAAAAGATGAACAAAATGTTATGTGCTGCTTATTAGGTAAAAAACTAGGAGCTAAACATACTATAGCTCGTATTCGTAATACAGAATATGCTAGTTCAATTGGTATTATTAAAGAAGATTTAGGTCTATCTATGGCTATTAATCCAGAAAAACAAACAGCTAATCATATAGCTGGAATTTTAAGTATACCAAGTGCTATTGATGTTAAACATTTCTTTAAAGGTCGTTTACAACTAGTATCTATTAAAATAACTGATAAATCATCTTTAAAAGGACATAGTTTAAATAGCCTTACAACATTCACTAATGATGTTATTGTTTGTGCTGTTGAAAGAGATGGCGAAACTATTATCCCTAAAGGTGCTACTAAAATGCACGAAAATGATATCCTTCATGTAACTGGAACGCCAAATGGTATCCAACGATTATTAAAACATGCTCATTTACTTACTGACAAAACTAAAAGAGTTATGATAGTAGGTGGATCATCTACAGCAGTATATTTAGCTGAATTATTAAATGAAATGAATATCGAAAATAAAATAATTGAAATAGATGAAAATAGATGTCATGAACTAAGTGCTAAATTACCTAAATCATTAATAATTCATGGCGATGCTACTGATGAAAATATTCTTCTTGAAGAAGGATTAGATGTTACAGATGGTTTTGTTTCATTAAATAGTATTGATGAAGAAAACATTGTTTTATCTTTATTTGCTAAAAATCATAATGTACCTAAAATCATTACTAAAATAAATCATATTAACTTAAGTGGTATTGTTGAACAATCTAATTTAGATACTATCATTACTCCTCATAAAATAGCTACTACCCAAATAGTAACTTATGTTAGAGCCATGATGAATAGTGAATTAAGTAGTTGTGAATCTATTTATCGATTCGGTGATGATGAATTTGAATTACTAGAATTCTATGTTAAAGATGACTTTAAAGCTTTAAATATCAAATTAAAAGATATTAACTTTAAAGAAAATATTATTATTACTGCTATCTGGCGTGGACGTAAGATAACTTTCCCAGGTGGTAATGATACAATTCAAGAAAAAGATACTATTATAGTTGCTAATAAAAATGCTGATATTAAAAACATAAACGATATTTTGGAGGAAGACTATGAGAAGTAAGGCTGTCTATAAATACTTAGGAAAAGTCTTAATAGGTTTTTCTCTTACTTTCATTTTTCCTATGTTAATAGCATTAATTTATCATGAACATATATATCCTTTCTTAATACCATTACTAATTACAATAGCAGTAGGTGTACTTCTTAATTTTGGTTTAAAAAAAGAAAAAGATCTATATGCTAAACAAGGTTTCATTATTGTAGCTTTATCTTGGATAGTAATAAGTATTCTTAGTGCTATACCATATATGTTAAACTTACATAAATCTTTCTTTGACGCTCTTTTTGAAGCAGTATCTGGTTTAACAACTACAGGTGCTACTATCATGACCGATGTTGAAAGTTTAGATAAAAGCTTACTATTCTGGCGTAGCTTTACTCACTTCTTAGGTGGAATGGGAGTACTTGCTTTTGTTATGGCCATTATTCCTTTATCTAAAAAAGATAAATCAATGCACTTGCTTAAAGCGGAAATGCCAGGACCTAGTGTTGCTAAATTAGTACCATCATTAAAAAAGACTTTATTCTTACTTTATACAATTTATATAGGATTAACACTATTAGAAATAATTCTTCTAATTATTGGTGGGACTCCTGTATTTGATAGTATCTTAATAAGTTTTGGTACAGCTGGTACCGGAGGATTTGCTCTACATAATGATTCTATAGCAGCATATTCGGTTTTCTCTAAATGGGTAGTCGCAATATTTATGTTACTATTTGGGGTTAACTTTAATATTTATTTCTTAATCTTAATTAAAGACTTTAAGAATGTTTTAAAAAGTGAAGAATTAAGGACCTATATCTTAATTTATTTAGCAGCAACTGCTTTCATTGTCTTTAAAACATATAGAGCCTTTGATACATTTAGTGAAGCACTGTTAGAAGGAGCTTTCCATATAAGTTCATTTATGACATCTACCGGTTATAGTATAGGTGATATTAATATCTATCCAGCTGCTTGTCGTATCTTAGTATTATTCCTAATGTTAGTTAGTGCTTGTGCTGGTAGTACTTGTGGTGGCTTTAAAATGTCTCGACTTATAATTACTTATAAAAAAATAAGATCAGATTTACAAAAATTAATTCATCCAAATACCATAAAAGAAATAACTTTTGAAGGTAAAAGATTAGATAGTACAACTGTTGATAGTACAACATCTTTTATGCTTTTATATGTTGTTATTTTAATTGTGATAATGTTCATAGTAAGTTTTGATCCATTAAATCTTTCCTTAAGTGAAATAGTTAATGCTTCATTTACTGCTTATGCTAATGTTGGATTATGTTTTGATATATCTAATTTTGCTAATTTTTCCAATCTTTCTAAGACAGTTTTAAGTATCGGAATGCTTCTAGGAAGACTAGAATTATTCCCAATGATAGTTTTAGTAACAAATATTAATAAAACATAAAGACTTTTATAGTCTTTTTTTATTTTTTTTAGTATAATTATCTGTGTAGTCAGGAGAATGCTTATGTTAGAGATAAAAAGCATTACAAAAACCTATAAAACTGAAGGCTTTGAACAAAAGGCTTTAGATAATGTAAGTGTTAGTTTTAGAAAACATGAGTTTGCCTCTATTCTAGGACCTAGTGGTAGTGGAAAAACTACTATGTTAAATATTATTGGTGGCCTAGATCATTATGACTCAGGAGATTTAATAATTAACGAAGTAAGTACTAAAGACTTTTCTGATAGAGATTGGGATAGTTATCGTAACCATCGTGTTGGCTTTGTTTTCCAAAGTTATAACTTAATTACCCATCAAAGTGTTTTAAGAAATGTTGAACTAGCTTTAACATTATCAGGATGCTCTAAAAACGAAAGAAGAAAAAGAGCTATCAAAGCTTTAAAAGATGTGGGCCTAGAACAACATATTTATAAAAAACCAAATCAATTATCTGGTGGCCAAATGCAAAGAGTAGCAATAGCTCGTGCCTTAGTTAATAATCCAGAAATTATTTTAGCTGATGAACCAACTGGTGCTTTAGATTCAGATACTAGTGTTCAAATAATGAATATCTTAAAGAAAATATCTAAAAATAGATTAGTTATTATGGTTACTCATAATCCAGAATTAGCTGAAGAGTATTCAAGTAGAATCATTAATCTTAAGGATGGTAAAATTGTTTCTGATTCTAATCCTTATGATGGTAAAGTAAATACTTCTGAAGTTAAGGAAATAAGCGATAGAAAGAATAGTAAAACTAAAATGTCTTTCTTTACTGCTTTATCATTATCTTTTAATAACTTAATGACTAAAAAAGGAAGAACCGTATTAATAGCTATAGCTGGTTCTATTGGTATTATTGGTATAGCTTTAATCTTAGCAGTATCAACCGGTTTCCAAAACTATGTTGATTCTATTCAAGAGAGTACCTTAACATCTTATCCGTTAACTATAATGCAAGAGTCACGTGATATAACTGGTACATTACTAGCTATGAGAGAAGGAAGAAACTATACTGATAAAGAAGACCATGTTGTTGAACAACAATATATGAGTACGATGTTATCTACTATTAAAGCTAATGATTTAAAAAGCTTTAAAAGATTCTTAGATAATAATTATGATGAAGTAGATGAAGATATATCTAACGTTTTATATTCTTATAGTGTAGATCCTAATATATATACAATAGATGCTACTAATAAATTAGCTAAACTAAATCCAAGTAGTATGTATAGTTCTATTATGGGTTCTAGTTCTCTTATGAGTTCCTATTCAACTATGGCTTCTATATTTACCCAAATGGTAGATAATCGTGAAGAAATTGAAGATGATTATGAAGTATTAGCTGGAAGATGGCCAAAAGAATATAATGAAATGATTATTGTTTTGTCAGAACCAAATAGTATTTCTGATTTACTAGTATATTCATTAGGTCTTCGTGATACTGAAGAACTAACAACTATGATTACTAAAATCATGAGTGGCGAACAAGTAAAAATTGAAAATGAACCACTAGTATTGTCATACGAAGATTTGCTTAACTTAGATTTAAGATTAATAATGCCTTCAGATACATATCAATATAATTCTAAATATGATGTATATGAAGATATGACTGATGATGATGCCTACATGCATAATGTATACGATAAAGCTATTAAACTAAAAATAGTTGGTGTTGTTTGTGCTAAAGAAGGAACAGAATCATTAGCATTAAGTCCTGGTGTAGCATATACATCTGATTTAATAAAATATATTATTGATTATTCTAATGAATCTGAGATAGTTAAAAAACAACTTGCTAATAGTGAAATTGACGTCTTCTCAGGAAATAGATTTGATAGCAAACAAAATGACTTTGATTTTGAATTCGCTGACTTAGTAAAAGTAGATGAACAAAAATTACACAGTGCATTCAATGTTAAAATAGATCAAAAAGAGTTACAAAAGAAAGTTCAAAATTATATAGGTGACATATCTAATTCAATATCAACTGACACCAAACCTGCTAAAAACTTATTTGAAACCAATCTAAATAAGTTTGCTAACGGAGTATTTGATAGCATTGATGGTGAATATTCTCAAAACGATATCGATTCTATAGTAGATAATTACTTAAATAGTAGTGAAGCTGAAAGTTTATTAGCTAATATGGAAAAACAATATGTTATTCCAGCCGATACCTTTAAAACAACTTATAGTGCTTTATTAAAAGGTTTATTACAAGCTTATATAAGTGGATATAATGCTTATATGTCTCAAATTATTCCAGGATATCCAGTTGATCAAACAAATCCAAAAGCTACTATAGTTAATGAAATAAAAAATCCAGCAATCACTAAATATATTGAAAGTGCACCAATAGCTGGAACAATTGATACAATGGCAACAGCTATGACTGAAGCTAAAGTTAAAGCAGCTGTTTTAACTAAAGTAGGAGATTTAACTACTTACTTAACTAATAGTTTTGCTTCCTCTTTTAATGTTGATCCAGAAAAGATTACATCTGCATTTACTCTTAACTTTACTGAAGATGAATTGGCTAGAGTAGTAAATGCCATGATGAATCCAACACAAACAACTCAAAAATCTAATCTATTATTACTAGGATATCAAGATATAGAAGAACCAACATTTATCTCATTCTATTTCACAAGTTTTGATGGTAAAGAACATTTCTTATCTTTCCTAGAAGATTATAATGATCATGTTAAAGAAGAACAAAAATTACAATATTCTGATACAACAGGTATATTAATGTCATCTGTTAAAACAATAGTTAATGCCGTTAGTTATGTTTTAATAGCATTCGTATCAATCTCTTTAGTTGTATCAAGTATAATGATTGGTGTAATAACATATATTTCTGTTTATGAAAGAACAAAAGAAATAGGTATCTTACGTGCCATTGGAGCATCTAAAGGTAATATTTCATCAATCTTTAATGCTGAAACATTTATTATTGGCTTACTATCAGGTTTATTTGGTATTGGTATATCTTACATACTAATTCCAATAATAAATAAGATATTACACCACTATACTGGTAATATTCCACTATCTGCTAAGTTATATCTAAATCATGCTGCTATTTTAGTAGTATTAGCTATTATCTTAACCTTAATAGGTGGATTAATTCCAGCCAGAGCTGCATCTAAGAAAGACCCAGTAGAAGCTCTACGTACAGAATAAAAAAGTGTGAAACCACTTTTTTTCTTGTATAAAAATATTAAAAATAATATAATAAATATAGTAAGGTAGTGATGATATGAAAAGATCATTCATTTATATATTAGTTATTGTACTTACCATTGGTTTCGTTTTATCTAAATACTATATTCAAAAGGATTTAGAAAACGTACCAATTGATGCTATTCAAGAATTCGAAAGTGGCAAATATATTCAAGATGATTTAGATACTTTCAAAGAAATCATTGATAGCGAATCTATTAAATCATCATTAACTATTGAAAACAAACAAAATGATACTGAAAAAGTTAAATATGATTATGTTCTTAAAGTAAGTGAAACTAAAGGATCATATTTATATAAAATTGGTGATGATGAATCATACTTAATCTTTGATGCAACGGGAACTGCAAAATTTAATTTATTTAGTAATGAAACTATAACAATATATAATTTACCTTTAGATTCTACATATAAAGTAGAACAAGTAGAAAATAGCAAATATAAAACTAAAGTAGGAGATGAAACAACTTTAGTAGGTGAAGGTAACATATTTATTGATTCTAAAGTAACATTTAATAATATAAGTGTTGGTAGCAAAGAATATACACCAGATACTGCTGATGGTATCAAATTAATTATGATGCTATTAATAATTGCTTCATTATCAATTATGTTCTTAACTAGATTAAAAGTTCAAAGGTTTACCACTGAGTAAACCTTTTTTATTGCTAATAAATAAAAATAAAGTATAATAATATCTCAAAGAGGAATAAATATGAAAAAACAAATCCATATTTTAGAAGGCATTATTATCTTATTATTAATTCTAATTGCTAGTTTATTAGTAGTTCGTTTTATTTATCGAATAAATCATGAAACTGTTGATACTGATTATATGTGGAATATAGAATTCGATAACTTAAATATAACTGAAGGATCTACTAAAGGTAATCTATCTTTAAATGATAATGTTATTAATTTAGATGTATCCCTAGAAAAAGATACTGAATTCTTTGAATTTACTTTAGATGTTACCAATAAAGGATCATTAAATGCTAAAATTGAAGAAGTAATCGTTGAAAAAGATGCAGATAATGATATTTTAAAATACAATATAACTTATCTAGATGATGTCCCAATAAATAGAGGAGATATCATCAGAAGTCATGATAAAAAAACAATTAAAGTTAGAATATACTATCCTAAACAAGAACAAAAAATATATGAAAAATTAAACTTAAAACTAAAGCTTAATATAAGCTATGTTGCTGTGTACTAGTATTGTCAAAAAAGCTTTCTTATTATATAATTTATAAGTAGAAAGTAGAGGTAGTAATATGAAAAATAAGATTTCTAAACAAATAAATACTACCTTGAATGTAATGAGCGTTATATTAGTTTTATATATCTTACTAACCTTTGTTTTCAAAGATAAAATAACTAATGTTTTATATCCTTTAAATATTGCTGTTTTTACTTTATTATGTTTTGCATCTGTCTTTTTACTAGGTTATATGCCTAATAAAAAGAATCGAATTAAAGATCATATAAGTAATGTATATATAGTCATTACTATCTTTTATTTGGTTACTATTTATTTACTAGGAAATGCTACTAGTTATGTAAGAATACCATTTAATATTTATAATACAGTTTATTTAATTATTTACTTAATATTTAGTGAAATATTTAGATATATTATCTTAACTAAATGTACTAAAAAAACTAATCATCAATATATAATAACTTTTATATATGTTCTTTTTGATGTCTTAATATTATCAAAAATGAGTCCTAATCATATGCTTTCTGTTATTGAGTTAGTATATATTACATTAATATCTGTATTAAAAAACAGTTTATTATCATATACATCTTATAAATACGGTTATTATCCATGTTTCATTTATGCCTTTGTTGTTACAATAATGCCATTAATAATGCCTTTATATCCAGATTTAGGCAATTATATAAGTTTAATAATATTTATTATTTATACTAGTATTATCTTCTATAACATTAGTAAACCTACTAGAAAAGAAGAGGAAGAAAGCGTTAACGTCTATAAAAAATCAATTGGTTACTATGTTGAAAGAGTATCCCTTGTTTTTATCATGCTAATTATTGCTTTAGTATCTGGAGCATTTAAATATAGTTTATCAGCAATTGCTTCTGATTCTATGTATCCAGAAATAAAAAGAGGAGACGCTGTTTTAATGTCTAAACCTAGTCAAAAAGAACTAGATTCCCTTAAAAAAGGAGATATTGTAGCTTATGAAGAAAATGGAATTATTATTACTCATCGTATCTTAGCAATCGAAGAAGAAGACGAAGAAACGTATATTATTACAAAAGGTGATAATAATTCAACAAAAGATGTTACAAAAAAGAAAAAAGATGATATAATAGGTATAGTAAAATGTAAAATACCATACATCGGCTATCCATCTGTAGAGATATCCGACATAAAAAATAAGAATAAATAAAGAGTAAATAAGGAGTTATCAGTATGAACGACAATAAAAAAACAATTACAATTTGTTCGTTTATTGCACTTATAGTTTTAGCAGTAGTAATTATAATTACACTTCTTAACAAACTATATGGTTTTAGCATTATTTTAGGAACACTATTTATCGTTTTAACAGTTTTCTTAGGCATATACCTAAAAGAAACACCAGATGAATATACAACATTCATTAAGAATAAAAGAAGAATACTAAGAACTTATAATTCTATTATAGTTGAAGTAGAATCTATTCCTAATATTGCTGGAAAGAATATTATCAAAGTAAAAACAATTGAAGACTTAGTAGATGCTCAATTAGAGTTACGTGAACCAATTTATTATAAAAATGATAACGATTCATGTTTCTTCATTTTATTACATTACAATGAAGCATGTATTTATATTCTAAAACTTAACGAAGATGTTATTTCACCAACTGAACAATCAATTAGATATATGAAAGAAGATCCAGATAAAAAGAATGAAAGTCTTCTTGAAAATGTTGAGAATACTATTGTATATAAATTAGATGAATTAAGAAGTTTCAAGATTTCTCCAATTCGTAAAGAAGAAAAGGTTGAATTAAAAGATGATTCAGCTATTACTGAAGCAATTGAAGAGTCTAAAGAAAATAAAATTACTAAAGAAAATCTGGAAGATGAAATATCTAAAACAATGTATATTAAAGATTTAAAAGAAAAACTAAGACAGTATGAAGAAGAAACTCCAGCTGAAGAAAAAGAAGAAACTCCAGTAGACGAAGTTAAAGAAGAACAAGATGAAATAACTCCAATTACTGAGGAAAATGAAGATATCTTCTCAATGATTACTGAACCAGTTAAAAAAGAAACAAAGAAGAAAGTTGTTCGTCGTAAACCAGCCAGAAAAGTTACTCATCAAACTAAACGTACAACTAAATATGCTTCTAAAGTTAAAAAAGCAACAAAAAAATAGTGATAGTAATATCACTTTTTTTATGTCTTCATTAAATATTTTCTAATTTTATGGTAAAATGTAGATGGGTGAGTGACATGGTTGATACAAAAATAATTTTAAAACATGAAAGTCCAGATTTCGGAAAAAGAAAATCCGATGGTACATGGGGTATTAGAACAGATAGTAAAATATATGCTCTTTTAGTTAATGGAACTGAAGTAATTGATTTAAGTGTTGAATATGAAAGATATGATGAAAGAACACCATCTTATTCATGTGCACATATTTCTTATGCTAATAGATTCTTCTTACAAGATTCTGAGTTCAATAACAAAGGGTATGCTACCCAAGCTTTAGATACTGTAACTGAAAGCATATTAAGAGAAGGTAAAGTACCTAAAATATCTGTAAATATTCCAAGTGATAATCTTATAAGTCAAAGAGTAGCTGAAAAAGCTGGTTACATTCCTGTAAAAGATGATGAATATGCAGTTTATAATCCATATGCTTTGAAAATGACAGAAGCTGCATTAAGTCCATTACAAGAAAAAGATCCTGAAAGTTATGATACACATATGCGTTCATTCTTAGAAGACTATAAGAGTTATATTGAAAATATTATTAAAAAAACCCAAGTACTATTAAATAAGAGGAGAAGTGGAAATGGAAATTAATATTAATACTCAAAGTAGTATCAAAATAGTAAGTGATAAGATTATTTATATCGATCCTTTTAAAATAACTGAGAAAACAAATGATGCTGATTTTATCTTCATAACTCATGATCATTATGATCATTTTGATGTTGATTCAATAAATAACATTAAAAAAGAAGATACAATATTAATAGTTCCTGATAGCATTATTAAAAAAATCTTCACAATTGGTTTTAACATGAATAATGTTAGGGGCGTATTCCCTAATGAATCTTATACAATTAGAAATATTACTTTTGATACCACTCCAAGTTACAATATTAATAAAACATTTCATCCTAAATCCGAAAAATATGTTGGCTATATTCTTAATCTAGAAGAAAGAGTATATATTGCTGGTGATACCGATTACTTAGAAGAACTAAATGATGTAAAATGTGATATCGCTTTAGTTCCAATTGGTGGAACTTATACAATGGATTATGAAGAAGCAGCCAAGTTTATAAATACAATAAAACCTAAAACAGTTTATCCAACTCATTATGGTTCAATAGTTGGTGATTTATCTCTAGGAGAAAAATTTAAAGAATTAATAAATGATGATATAAATTGTAAAATAGTATTGGAATGATTTTATGACAAAAAAAGATATAGTATTACGTGAGCTTTATAAATTAATAAAAGAAATAATCGATAACAAAGCTTTAGATACACCAATAGCAGATGCCACATTAAGAGCTGCAGCAACTGAATTAGAAAAATTAGCTATTAGATTAATTGAAAAAGACCCAGAAGAAGTCTTTACTGAAATAATAGATGAATATCATGAAGCAGTTGATGCTGAAGCCTTATTATCTCCAGGAATAGCTACTATAATTCAAGATAGTAAAGAATGTATCTATTTACCTGTTTATAAAGGTAATATAGGTTTTGATACTCATACTCATATTTCTCAAGATACCAGATTTGATTTAGCTAGTATAACTAAATTATTTACTGTATTAGAAGCCTTAAAACTAAATCAAGATGGTTTATTTGATATAAATCAAATGGTTGATGAATACGAAGCTTCCTACTTTAAAAAACTACATGTTACTGTAGCTGATTTATTACGTTTTAAATATGAATTACAAACTAAAGGTAGATTAGATGAAGCTAATATAACAAGTCAACAATTCTTTAGAAGATTATTTAGACCACAAATTGGTCCTAATACTCATATATATAGTGATATACCATTTATTATTGCTAAAATGTTAATGGCTAATAATGAGATGAAATTCTTCTCTGATTACTTAGGAGAACTAGGATTATTATCAGTAGGTTATGATACTAATGGTACAATAACTGGAGGATATGATCACAGAGTAGCTGATCCAAAAGCTCGTTTATTACAAGATTATTCTATAACACCAGGACATGCTGGTTTATTTGGTACAGCTGATGATTTAATAAAAGTATTTGATGGTTTAAATAATGGCTTCTTAACTCAAGAAAGTTTAGATATGTTATTAAGTCCAGGAACTACTGAAAGGTATGCTCCAACATATGATAAAGAAGGAAGACAAACTGGTCAAAAACCAATTGTTAGAGGTATGGGTGTTTATATAGAACATCCAGATGGCTTAAAAGTAGGTGAAGTAATACCTGGTTCTTCTAAACAAGCTTTTGCCATAACCGGTTATACAGGTGGTTATGCTGGCTATGATTTACAAAATGGTTTTGCTAGTGTTATCTTAGCTAATCCAATATCAATTGAAGCTACTGCTGCTAAAGTAATGGTAAGTAGAGTACCAGAAGGTAATAAAACTTTATTAGATAAAAATGGTGTTCCTTTCGAAGAAGGTACAACAATTGTATCTAACTATGTTGAAGGTAAAAAGAACATTACTGTTTTATCACCAGATGGTTTCGAACTAGAAGTTAAAAGACCATATACTAATCTAATGAATGGTGTTAAAATGGCTCAATTCTATACCTTGCTAAAACTAAGACTAACTAAAAGAGTAGCTAAAGCATTAGCAAAATCTGATCTAATGGTTGAACATATTGATGATATGTACAGCGGTGGTAAAGACTTTGGTAGAGGTAGATAATAATGAATATAGATTTTAAAGGAATAATAAAAGAAGCTATTAAAAGTAAATTTGATGAACTAAATAGATTTCTAGGTATTATCTTCTTAATCTTTTTAGTATTATCAATATTCATTAGAAATTTCTTTATTGATATAATTCCTTTTATACTATTTGGTTTAATTTTATTTCGTACTTTATCATCTAATAAAGTTCAAAGAAATAAAGAAAATAGAATATACTTAAATATTATTAATTTCTTTACTAAACCATTTAAATATTTTAAAGAAAAAGATTTCAAAAATAATGTTTATAAAAAATGTCCTAAATGTAAGACAACGTTAAAATTACCGTTACCAGCTAAAAGTGGTATTAATCATGCTAAATGTCCTAAGTGTGGTAATCGCGTAACTGTTATAAACATAAGACATAAGAAAAAAGAAAAAATCAAAGTAGAAAAGATAAAAAAAAGAAAAGATACTTAGTATCTTTTTTTATTTATTCATTTAATATATAATATAACACTATCAGGGGTGATATCATGAGCTATTTAGGTAATGCTATAACTGCTAACGGGTGTAAAAGAAAGACAGAAGTCCCACATAACAGTCAAGAGTTAGAAGACTTATGTCATTCAATTTCTGAACAATACTTTACTGAAGAGAGAATCTTTCTTCAACCAATTAATAAAAAAGCTGCATTACGTGAAGGTCGTATCTTTTTAAGCAGACATTTTCGTCTGCATAAAATATGGCAATTTGATAATAGTCGTATTGTATCATTAGCTAAAAAAGGTCCGATAACTATCGGTGATTTAATCAAAGAAGAAAATCAAAGTTCACGATATATTCATCCTTTTGACTTAAAAGTTGTTTTTAACAAAAAATATGATTTATTTGATGGCAAACTAATTGCTAAATCATTTCTTAAAGAATATGGTGACGAAGCAGAAATTGTTCGTGATCAAGCATCTTTCATGAAAATAGGATTATCTAGTAAAGTAACTGTAGTAACACCACCTGTCTATGTCCATGAGATAACTCATTCCCAACTTCAAAGCATGTTAGGTTCAGTAAGATATTATAAAAACATTGAACTATTACCATTTTTCATAGAATTACTATGTGCTTATGAAATGTCTGATAGTGAACAAATTCTAAAATTCATTGAAACTTTTTATGCTAATGAAATAGTTAGATATTATAAAGAATTAAAGTGTTTAGAAGCAGGTATCATAAAAGAAAGTAGAGAAGAATTAGTAGATCTTGGTAAATACCTATCTTCAACAATATCAGCAATAAACTTTTTTATAGAATATTACAGAACATCACCTGCAGGTAAAAAATACATTCTTCAAGAAATTCAAAAAATCTTTGATGGTGTTCAAGATTTAGAAGAGTTAACTAAGAAATTAGGTGTAACTGATAGAATAGATGAACCTCGTATAATAAAACACCTAACAAGATAATATGTTATAATTAAGCTAGGTGATGATATGAAAAAGATAATACTACCAATTGTTATACTTGTTTTGCTTTTAATTGGTTTAATACCAATCAAAACATTTACATCAGACCGACCATATTATTCTTATGATGCTTTTTTATATAAATATATAAAGTATTATGATGATTCACTTTATAATTTTAACTATAAAGAAGAAATTCATATTTTTCCTACTAACTATTTAACTAGTACTGAAGAATATTGGAATAGACAAATTCATCAAGTATATGCTATTTCAGGAGAACAAAAAGTAGAAACTCAAGTTGGCGATGCTGAATGGAATAAAGTAATTTATGATTCTATTTTTCCGATAGCTCGTAATTACAAAGAAGTACTTAATGTTAAAAATAATGATGAAATAACTTTCTTATATATGAATAATGTAAGTATTGATGATGTAATGCTATATGATGTAAAAACAACTAATAGTATAGAAGATAAAATAACTTATAATGATCAATCAATTACTGTTCATGATTTAGAAAAAGGAGAATATGTTATTAATCTTAAAACTAAAAATGGCAATAATAAAGTTGAATATAGTTTTAAAATAAATATAGAAGAATAATCTTCTTTTTTTATGTTATAATATATAAAGAATAGAGGGATAGCATGAAGAAATTACCAATCATTCTTTTTATTGTTTTTTCCATCTTAGGAGCTTTGTCTTTTATCTTCTTAAATAACATCTTATCTATCTTCTGCTTTGCAATTTCTTCAATGTCTATCACATACTTTTTCTATACTAAAAATGACAATATCAAAGATATTGCTGCTAGCAATGTAAAAGCTATTTCTTTTGTTTTAACATTTGTTTTAGTAGCAGCATTCTCTTTTTATATAACTTTCTTTGTTAAAGGCAAAGTAGATGAACTACGTAGTAAAGTAAAAGACTATGAAGCTCCAGTTAAATTAGTAGCAATATCTACTTATTCTGAACAAGAAGCAGATTTATCTTTACAAACTTATCGTAGTACTTTACCAGATACATCATTAGTAATAGTTAAAAATAATTCTAATATGATAATTAGAAATTCAACATTTACTAAATATGAAGGATCTAGTACAAATTGTGAATATTCTAATCTATATGGTTTAAATGCCTTATTCTTAAATAAAGCTGGTTCTCATACATTATTAAATAATGTTGAAATTTTAAGTGAAGAAAAATGTGCTATTCCTGTTTTTGCAACTGGTGAAAAAAGTATTGTTGATATAACAGATTCTAAAATAATTACTAAAAGTAGTAAAGATACTGGAGCTTTAGCAGCTACCATCGGTGGCGAAATAAATGCTAATAACATAACAGTCTTAGTTAAGGGTAAAAATAGTCCTGCTTTAACTACGTTAAAAGACTCACGTATAACAGTTGTTAATTCACTTATTGAAACTAGTTCATCATCTTCACCAATTATGTCTGCAGAAGGCTCTATTGAGCTTAAAAATGTAGCTGGTACTTCTAATCAAGATAAAATATTAGTACTTAAAGAAAATGGTAAAGTATCCTTAAATACATCAGCATTTCTAACAGCTGGTAGAGGAGATTCAATAAATAATCATAGTGCCATAGATATTGAAGGCAAGGATAACTATTTAAACATAAAAGAATCAACTATTAATATCAGTAATAAAAACTTATATTATGATGTAGCTTCTATCTTTAATATTAATAATGCTGATACCGAAATTGTTTTAGAAAAGAATGAATATAATACAGGAAGTAATGTATTCTTAAAGAGTAAAGATTCTAAAATTAAAATGACTTTAATAAATGAAAATATTAATAAAGATATTATCTTAGATAATACTGATTTAGAATTAAAATTAGAAAATTCTACATTCTCTGGTAATCTAAATGATGTTAATGTTACCTTAGATAAAAATAGTAAAATAGTATTAAATCAAGATACTAAATTAAAGAGTTTAAATAACGAAATAGAAGACAATTCTAATATTGAATTAAATGGTTATAAATTAGAAATAGAAGAGCAATAGCTTATTGTCAAAATAATCCTATTGTGATAAATTATATATATAATAAGAAGGTGTGTTGGATGGAATTCTTAAGAAGCGTTTTTGCTAATACTGATTTTCAAATCTTTCTTAAACTATTATTAGGAGCATTACTAACTGGAGTAATCGGATTAGAAAGATCATCTTTAAATAAACCAGCTGGTTTTGGAACTCATGCACTATTAGGTGTTAGTTCAGTTTTAATAGTTTTAAGTAGTGAATACTTATCAAAATTCTATAATATTGATATGTCACGTATTCCTGCTCAATTTATTTCTGGTATTGGATTTATTGGAGCTGGAACTATTTTACAAGATGGATTTAATGTTAAAGGTGTTACAACGGCTGCTGGTTTACTATCAGCAACATGTATTGGTTTAGCTGTTGGATCAGGTTATTATTTAGGCGCTATATTTGCTACATTAATTACTTATTTAATCTTAGCATACTCACATTCATTATCTGATCGTATTGAACGTTTTGCTGAATTATCAATTAAAATAAAAACAACAGGTAATGTTGATGATGTAATTAGATCTATTGAAATATACTTAACTAAAAATAATATATCTTTAAAGGGATTAAATCGTGAACCTAAAGAAGATAGAGTAAATAACAAAGAAGTTATTGAATTAGTAGTTACATATGATACAAGAACGATAAAAAGAAATAAAATTATTTCTACAATATCATCATTCAATAATGTAACTGGTGTATTTGAGAATTAAAAAAAGGACAATTAATTATGTCCTTTTACTTTTGTTCCACTTTCTAATTCTTCGTAGAACCATTTTTGGTCTTTTTCTTGTGAAGAACAGAATTCTATCATCGTGTGTTCTCCAATAACTGGAGCTAAATTCCAAGTTACGTTTCCATCTTTAAAAAAACTAGTTGCTCCAACTTCCATCATCGATTGATATCTAGCAGCAACAGCTCCATAGATCATTTGTAAAGAGTTCTCATCTAACTTTTCAATTTCTTCTATTAAATTATCATAACGACCTCTTAAAACAGTAAATCTAATTATTTCTCCAATATCAGCTAATTTAAAATTAACTATTTCTTCAGTTCTTAAAGAAGCTTGAACATATTCTAAAACAGTATTAATATCTCCCATAAATTTTTTAACTTTATTAGTTTCCATCATAATCCCCCTAAACAAGTAATAATTATTATAAAACAAAAAAAGTAAAAATCAATAAATATATGTTATAATAGCAAGTCATTGGAAAGGAGGGACTGTTATGACTCCAAGTGCATATGATGAAGATAACTATCTTGATGGGAATCCATTTTATCTAAGATTCTTTGAAGAAACATATCAAAAAAATAAAAGGAAATGGCATCAAGAATTAAAAGACTTTTATCCAGTCTTTAAATTATATGATGAATTAGTAACAGAAATAGCTATCTTTATAAAACATTTAGGATATACTTCATCAATAGATTGTTCAATTATTTTATCATACCTTATTAATTGTGGTTATCTATCTCATAACTTAGAGTTTAATAGCAAAGTCCCTAATGAAAATGAAGAAATAGATTCTTGTATGGGTACCAATATTGTAATTGGTAATGGTTGTTGCCGACATTTTGCTTCTATGCATACTGATGTCTTAAGTAAACTAGGAATAGAAACTTCAAAGTTTTATTGCTACGATGGAGATAATCCATTTAATAGAGCAAAAATAATGAGTGCCAACCATGTAATTAATTTAATAGAATATGATGGTAATATGTATGGAATAGATTTATACAATAGTAATCGTTTATTTCGTTTTCGTAAACCTTTCATTCTTACATCCATAACAACATATACCAATAGCGAATTAAGATATAAACCATATTATGAAATAATTAGAGGCGAATCAACGTTAGAAGATATAATTGCTAAAATAGCTTTATTTGAAGAATATTCTAAAAGAAGATGGATTAATCCTTATGATTATTATGATGGAATAAAAATAGAAACAGAGTCTCGACTTCGAAGAAGTGAAGACGATATGATGGATTTTCATGAAGAAACTAAATTATTAAAGAAGGAAATATCTGAAGAAATGCAACGAGGAATGTCTCAAAACAGATAAACTTTACTATAAAATTGATGAGTATTATAATTAAAGAAGAAAAAACGAATAAGTAGGTGGTTAAATGACAAAAGTTGTAATAGGAATGAGTGGTGGAGTAGATTCATCAGTAGCAGCTATTAAATTAAAAGAACAAGGTTACGATGTAATCGGTCTTTTCATGCGTAACTGGGATTCATATGCTGATGGTGAATTAGAAGGTGCTCCAACAACTGAACAAGGTATTTGTCCTCAAGAAGTTGATTACAATGATGCCAAAAAAGTATGTGATAAATTAGGTATCCCATTACACAGAAAAGACTTCGTTAAAGAATATTGGGATTACGTATTTACTTACTTCCTAGATGAATTAAAAAAAGGAAGAACACCTAATCCTGATATAATGTGTAATAAATATATTAAATTTGATATGTTTGCTAAAGAAGCAGAAAAACTTGGAGCAGATTATATTGCAACAGGTCACTATGCTCGTATTAAAGATGGTAAATTATTAAGAGCAGTTGATGATAATAAAGATCAAACTTATTTCTTATCTCAAGTATCTAAAGAACAATTAAAAAAAGTTTTATTTCCAATTGGTGATATGGTAAAACCAGATGTTCGTAAAATAGCTGAAGAATATGATTTAATTACCGCTGAGAAAAAAGATTCAACAGGTATTTGTTTTATAGGAGAAAGAAACTTCAATAATTTCTTAAAAAACTATTTACCAAATAAACCTGGTGATGTAATTAATATTGATACGAATGAAAAAGTAGGAGAACATATTGGACTTATGTACTATACAATAGGTCAAAGAAGAGGACTAGATATTGGTGGTACTAAAGAAAGAATGTTTGTTGTAGGAAAAGACTTATCTAAAAATATTCTATATATTTGTATTGGTGAAGATAATGAATATCTAGTATCTGATTCATGTATTATTGATGAAGTAAACTACTTAGGTGATGAAAAAGTAACTAATTGCACTGCTAAATTTAGATATCGTCAAAAAGATGTACCAGTTGAATTAGAATACTTAGATAATAATGAAATACTAGTTAAATACCCACAAGGAGTTAAAAGAGTAACTCCAGGACAAGCTTGTGTTTTATATAACGGTGAAGAATGTCTTGGTGGTGGAATTATCAAAGAAGTTCGTAAGAACGGAGAAAAACTTTGGTATTTATAAAAATCTCGAAAGAGATTTTTTTATGTTATAATTATTTTAATAGAAGCAGAAGGTATATTTATGAAAGTATTATTAAAAATTGAAGGAATGACATGTTCAGCATGTTCAAGTGGTTTAGAAAAATATTTAAATAAACAAGAACATATTCTAGATGCTCATGTTAATTTAGTTATGTCTTCTGCTGAAGTAACTTATGAAGCACCATTAAAAATTGAAGATTTAAATAGATTTGTTAAAGAAGCAGGTTTTGTTTCTCTAGGTGAATTTGATCCGTTAAAAGAAGAAAAACAAAGCAAAGTATATAAAGGTATTGTTATTATTATGGGAATCATTGCTTTAATATTAATGTATATTAGTATGGGTCATATGCTTAAATTACCAGAAATACCTATCTTTAATATGGAACATCATCCTAAAGTATATTCAATTACTTTAATGTCTATAACTATTTTATTTCTAATATATGGATTTGATATTTTAATAAGTGGCATAAAATGTTTATTCCATCGTCATCCGAATATGGATACTTTAGTATCATTAGGAGTATTAAGTACTTTTATCTATAGTGTATATGGAACTATCATGATTATAAAAGGTAATTATGATCATGTTCATAATTTATATTTTGAATCATCAGCTATGGTTATCTATTTTGTTAAATTAGGTCGCTTAATTGATCGATTAAGTAAAGATAAAACTAAAGAAGCTATCAAAGATTTAGTTACAATAACTCCAGATAAAGCTTTAAAACTAGTCGATGGCAAAGAAACAGTTATTACTTTAGATATGATTAAGAAAAAAGATATTTTAATTTCTAAACCAGGTACTAAAATAGCTGTTGATGGAACTATTAAAAGTGGTACATGTCATTTAGATGAATCTTTTATATCCGGTGAATCTATCCCTGTTAAAAAAAGTGTAGGGGATAAAGTAATAGCTGGTAGTATAAACTATGATGGCTATATTGAATATAGTGCTGAAAAGATTGGTAAAGAATCAACTATTTCTAATATTGTAAAACTAGTTTTAGAAGCTACTAACTCCAAAACTAAGATATCTTTAATAGCTGATAAAATAAGTGGTATATTTGTTCCGCTTGTTATAATAATTGCTATTCTTTCTGTTGTTGTTAACTTAATACTTCATAAGTCACCGAATGAAATAATTAATACTTTTGTTTCTGTTTTAGTAGTAGCTTGTCCATGTGCTTTAGGATTAGCAACACCTTTAGCAATTGTTGTAAGTGAAGGTGTAAGTGCTAAAAAAGGTATCTTAATTAAATCAAGTGAAACAATTGAATTAATAAATAAATTAGATACAGTTGTTTTTGATAAAACTGGAACTATAACTTATGGTAATTTAAAAGTAAATAGAATATATAACTATTCTGATTCCCCAGATCATAAAATACTATCTAAAGTATGTAGTATCGAAAAGAAATCATTACATCCTATTAGTAATGCCTTTAAAGAATATAGTGATGAATATGAATTAAAAGAATACGAAGTAGATAGATTTGAAAGTATGGATGGTTATGGAATCAAAGCCAATATCGAAGATGAAGAAATATATATTGGTGGCGAAAAACTATTAACTAAATTAAAGATTAAAAATACTCACAAAGATGATGAAAAAGAATTAACTAATAATGCCAGTAGTTTAGTATACGTTATTATCAATAAAAAATTAGTAGCATTAATTGGTGTTAGAGATAGTATTAAAAGTGAAGCTAAAGGAACTATTTCTAAATTAATAAAACTAAACAAAAACGTTATCATGCTAACTGGAGATAATGAACAAACTGCTAAAGTTATTGCTGATAAAGTTGGTATTAAAAATATCATAGCTAATGTTTTACCAAGTGAAAAAAATGATAAGATTAAAGAATTACAAAAAGATAATAAAATAGTTATGATGGTCGGTGATGGTATTAATGATGCACCATCTCTAGCTACTGCTAATATTGGCGTATCACTAAGTACTGGAACTGATATTGCTAATAACTCATCAGATGTCATAATCTTAAATGATGATCTATCCAAAATAATAGATCTAATTAATATAAGTGAAAAAACTATAAAAAATATTAAGCAAAACTTATTCTGGGCCTTCTTCTATAATTCATTAATGCTTCCAATAGCATTAGGATTATTAAATAAATGGCATATTCATATAACACCAATGGTTGCAGCATTTGCTATGACTATTAGTAGTTTAACAGTAATATTTAATGCCTTAAGATTAAGAATACCATTAAAAGAAAGGGATGAATATCATGTTTGGAAAAAAAGAAAAGAAGAAAGTTAAAATAGAAGGAATGCATTGCTCTCATTGTGTTAAAAGAGTAGAGGAAGCTTTATCTTCTTTAGATACTGTAAAAAAAGTAAAAGTAAACTTATCTAAAGGAGAAGCTGATATTATTTCTGAAAAAGAAATAAGTAACGATTTAATTAAAAATAAAATCGAAGAATTAGATTTTAAAGTAACAGATATTTCATAATATCTGTTTTTATATGATATAATTAAATAGATTTTAAGGAGTTGGAGTTATGAACCAAGAAAAAATAGGTCAAATGATTAAAGACATACGTAAAAAGAATAATTTAACCCAAGCTGAACTAGCTGAATCTCTTGGTGTAACATTCCAAGCAGTTTCCAAGTGGGAGAATGGTAAAAATATTCCGGATATCGAAATAATAAAACAAATATGTCAAAAATATAATATTGATATAAATGAATTATTAGATAATAAAGTTAAACCTAAAAAGAAAATAATAATTCCTATTATAGTTATTGGTTTAATAGTATTAGGAATTTTAGGTGGCCTTTATTTAATAAATAGAGATTCATTTCAAATGAGACGTATTATTACTAACAACTCTGATTTTAAAATATCAGGTAGTGTTGCTTATGATAAACAAGGTAAGACCTATATTTATATTAATAAAATAGAATATAATAACGAAGAAGATAATGAAGTATATAAAGACATCAAAGTATCATTATATGAATTCTATAAAAATAAAAGTACTAAAATAAAAGATTGTGAATGTGAAGAAGAAAATGTCACTATTAAAGAACATTTAGAAAATGTTACTTTTAATGTTGATGATTATAAATCATCTTGCTCTGATTTAACTAAATCCCATTTATATTTAGAAATTGAAACTAAAAATCAAGATGATAAAGTAACATATTACAGAGTTCCTCTAGAATTAGAAGAATTATGCCCAGAAAAATAAGTAAGTAGACCTTACTTTTTTTATTGCTTTATAGTATAATTGATGTTGGTGATATTATGAAAAAACTAATTCTATTAATACCAATCTTAATTCTTTTAACAGGTTGTGGTAAAGTAGCTACTACAGATTATGAAATGAATGACGGATTGATTATAAAATATACAGAGAACGATTATGAATTTGAAGGTTTACAAAAAAAGGTTAGTAATTCATATGTAATCGAAGTATATTCTGATCGTACAATTAAATACGGAGAATTAAATAGTCCACTAAAAGAAAAGAAATTAAGTGTATCTAAATTTAATAAACTAATAACATTAGCATTTAGTGATGAATTCTACGATGAATTCTTTAAGGATGTTGAAACTGAAGATGTTGATCCAGCAGATGTTGATTTAACTAAAGATATTGGTTCCAAAGACGATAAGAAAAAAGGAAAAGATTCTTATGTATATATCTTCTCAACTGGTGGAGGCGTTATTGCTGTAGGTGGCCAAGACGCTGATAATGCTATGTACAATAAACTAGTAAAATTAATAACAAAATATGGAAAATAGGTAGTGACAACTATCTATTTTTAAAAGAGGAGGCTAATATGATACCAGAATTTCTACAAGATAAACTTAATGAGTACTATCCAGATAATTATTCAGATATAACTGATAGTTATAGCAAAGGCAAGAAAGAATCAATTAGAGTTAACACTATTAAATGTGATTTTAATGAAGTTATATCATATTTAAATGATAATAATATTTCATATGAAGAAGTAGATAATATAAAAAATGCCTTAATAATTAATAATCATATTGAAATATTAAAAGAATCTAGTTTATATGATGAAGGAAAGATATACTTTCAAAGTTTATCTTCACAAATTCCTCCATTTATAGTTGATCCTAAGAACAATGAACAAATTCTTGATATGACAGCAGCACCAGGTGGAAAAACAACAGAGATGGCAGCATTATCAAATAATACAGCTATGATAACTGCTATTGAAAAGAATAAAATAAGATTTGATCGTTTAAGTTATAACATTGAAAAACAAGGAGCTAAAAAAGTATCTGTTCTAAAAGAAGATGCTCGTAACTTAAATGAGTATTTCATCTTTGATAAAATTCTTTTAGATGCTCCATGTAGTGGTTCAGGAACTATTACTAATAATGACTTTAGTAAAATAAGTAATGAGTTAGTAGATAATTCTGTCGCAACTCAAAAAGAACTAATTAAAGAAGCAATTAAACATTTAAAAGTAAATGGTATCTTAGTATATTCTACATGTAGTATTTTAAAAGACGAGAATGAAAATATTGTTAAAGAAGTATTAGATAATAATCCTAATATAATATTAGAACCAATTGAATTTAATGGCCTTAAAACATTACCAACTACATTAGAAGGAACAATTACAATAATGCCAAATGATTATTATGAAGGTTTCTTCGTTGCAAAACTAAAAAGGGTAAAATAAAAACTTCAGTTTTTCTGAAGTTTTTTTATAGCCATACACCATATGTTATAGCAGCCATTGCTAATAATAAACCAGCAACATAGAATACTTTAACAATATCTCCTTCGGCCCAACCAAGTTGTTCAAAATGATGATGTAATGGAGCCATCAAGAATACTTTCTTATGGAATTTACAAATAGCAATAATTTGAATTAATGATGATAACGTTTCTACTACAAATACACCACCAACTAAAGCAAGTGATAATTCGTGCTTAGTTAATATTGCTGTAGCTGCTAAAGCACCACCAAGTGCTAAAGAACCAGTATCACCCATAAATACTTTTGCTGGATGAGAATTAAATAATAAGAATCCAAGTAAAGCACCAACTAATACGAAACAGAAAATACCAACTTCTTGATTTCCTTCCATCCAATTAGCATTCCAAGCTAACATACCATATGCTAAGAAAGCTATTGCTGATAAACCACCAGCTAAACCATCTAAGCCATCAGTTATATTAACAGCATTACTTGTTCCAACTAACATAAACATAATGAATAATCCATAGAACCATCTTAAATTAAGATCAATTCCTAAAGATGAAATCTCTAAAGTAGGATTACCACCATTAGTTACATATATATAGAAGAATACTAAAGCTATTGCCATCTGACATAACAATTTAAACATAATAGTTAAGCCTTCATTATTCTTAAATTTAATTTTAACAAAATCATCGGCAAAACCAAGTAAAGCATAAAATGAAAATACAAGTAGTATAATTAATAAGTTATACGATATATCAATACTACCTTTAATTTTTAATAGTAATAAAGTAACAATGGTTGGAATTATAAATATTAAACCACCTAGAGTAGGAGTACCTTCCTTTTTTAAGTGTCTATCTCCAATCATCTTACTAACATTTTGTCCGAAATTCATTTTCTTTAATATAGGTATTAATATTAAGCCACAAACAATTGAAAGAATGAACCCTAACATCATCGCCATTGCAGCTTTTGCAAGCACTAGCATAGAAACACCTCTTTCTATAAAAAATTATACTACAAAAAGTATATATTTATTCGTTTAAAAGGCTGAATTGACATAATAATATACAATCTGCTTCATTGCATAAAAGTACTTTATTTGATAAAATTGATAATAAGGAGGATGATAAAATGAAGAAATTATTAATCTTAATAACTTTATTTTTATTTATACCTTCTGTAAAAGCTCGTGAGTTAGATGTTGATGTAACTGCTGAAGCAGTAGCAGTTATTGATTTAGATAGAGATGAAATCATCTTAGAAAAGAATGCTGATAAAGAAGTAATACTTGCTTCCTTAACCAAAATGATGACAGCATATACGGTTACCCAAAATGTTGATAATTTAAATAAAAGAGTAACAATTACTAATGATGATTTATTTGCTTTATGGGGATTTACTCAAGTAGGTCTTGAAAGAGGAGATAAAGTAACCTATATGGATCTTTTATATGGAATGATGCTATATAGTGGAGCAGATGCTGCTCAAGCTTTAGCTAATCATATTTCTGGTAATAATGCTGGTTTTGTTAAATTAATGAATGAACAAGCTCAAAAACTAGGTATGAGGCATTCTAGGTTTGCTGATACATATGGTGGTGACGATAATAACGTATCTACTGCTCGTGAAATGGCTTACTTTTTAGGTGAAGCTTTAAAAGATGATGTTTTCTATAAAGTATTTACAACTACAACTAAAAGATTATCTAACGGATTAGAAGCTACTAACTATGTTAGATCAATAGCAACTTTCTATGGTTATGATTCATATTTACTAATTGGTAATAAACCAGGTTATACTGAAACAGCTGGCTTATTATTAGCATCATATGTTAGAGTTAATAATCATGAATATGGTATCATTGTTTGTAAATCAAAAGAAAATGCTGATTTAAGTACACATGTTTTAGATACCTATAAAATTATTGATTACTTAGAAGATAATGAATATAAAGAAAAAACAGTTATTCCTAAAGGAACATACATAAAGAAAATAAAAGTAGAAAATTCTACTATTAATGAATATACTATTGTAGCTGATCGTGATGTTAAAGAATACTTATCAGATAATGAATTAAAAAATATAACTTTTGAATATCATATTACTGATTCAATAACTAATGAAAACATCATTGGTGATAATTTAGGATATGTAGATATATTACTAAATGGTGAAGTAATAGATACTTATAACGTTCATTTAAGAGATGATATTTTTAAATCAGCTAAAACATCTAAAATAATAATATTAGTAATCTTAGGCTTATTAATATTTATCATATCAATGTTAGCAGCTAACATGTTTGCTGTAACTAAAAAAGAAAAGAGGAAAAAATGAAAATAATATTAGCAAGTTCTTCTAAACTTAAAAGTGACTTATTAGATACTGTTGGTATTAAACATTCTTGTATAGGAACTGAAGAACCAATAGTTGATGAAAAAGATTTTTATAAATTTGCGATGGCTAAATCATTAGGTAAAGCCAAAAGCGTAAAAGCTGAAGGTATAATAATTGGTTTAGATACAATTACTATTATTAATAATAAAATAGTTGAAAAACCCAAATCACTTGAAGAAGCTAAACAAAATATCATAGATGCTTCTAATAATACAACTAGTGTTATTACTGGTTTTACAATTATTAATACTGAAACGAATGAAACAATTACTGATTATGCAGAAAGTTTTATAACTCTAAGAGAAATACCTGAATGTGATATTGATTATTATATTGAAAATGAACCATCTGCCTTATATGCATCTGGATTTATCTTAGAAACCTATATTTCTAATTTTATTGAAGAAATAAAAGGAAGTTATTACAACATAATAGGTGTTCCCGTTGAAAAAATTTATAAAGTTTTAGAAGGTTGGAATATACATTTAAAAGATATGGAATAAGCCATATCTTTTTTTCTTAAAAATTATTAATAAATGTAAAGAGAGTTGTTTTTAAAATTTCAAAATGTTAAACTAATTATTGGTGGTTAATATGAAAAAAGTACTTCATATTGGTATAGATGTTGGATCTACAACTGTTAAAATGGTTGTTATGGATAAGGACTATCAAGTTCTATATAGCGAATATCGTCGCCATTTTTCTGATACCAAAAAAACCATAACTGATTTATTTGATGAAGTATTAACAAAATTTAATGATAATAAATTTACAATAACTATGACTGGTAGTGGAGCTATAGCATTAGCTAGTTTTTTAAATGTAAAATTTGTTCAAGAAGTTATTGCTTGTAAAAATGCTATAACTAAATATGCTCCTCAAACCGATGTTGCTATTGAATTAGGTGGAGAAGATGCTAAGATTATCTACTTTGATCAAACTATTGAACAGAGAATGAATGGATCATGTGCAGGTGGAACCGGTGCTTTCTTAGACCAAATGGCCGTTTTATTAAATACAACAACTGAAGGCTTAAATGACTTAGCTAAAAATGGAACTCAAATATATCCAATTGCTTCTCGTTGTGGAGTATTTGCCAAAACCGATATTCAACCATTATTAAATGAAGGAGCTAAAAAAGAAGATGTAGCTTTATCTATAATGCAAGCTGTAGTTAACCAAACTATTAGTGGTTTAGCGTGTGGTAAACCAATTAAAGGTAATGTTATCTTCTTAGGAGGACCTCTTAATTATTTAAATATGCTAGAAGATCGTTTTGTTAAAACTCTTAATCTAAAACCAGAAGAAATAATAAGACCAGAAGATGCTCGTTTATTTGTTTGTATGGGAGCAATTTTAGATAAAGAAAAACAAGATACTTATGAATTAGGTGAAATAAAAGATTTATTAATAAAACTACAAAGTTTTAAAGAAACTGAATCTAATAATTTACCAACTTTATTTAAGAATGAAAAAGATTATCAAAAGTTCTTAAAAAGACATAATAAAGCATCTGTTGTAAAAAAAGATTTAAGTAAATATAAAGGAGATATCTTTGTTGGTATTGATGCTGGTTCAACAACTGCTAAATTAGTAGCTATTGATACAGAAGGAAACTTACTTTATGAAGACTATCGTTCAAATAAAGGAACACCAGTTGATACGGTTAAAGATATGATTCTTAAATTATATGAAGAATTACCTAATGAAACAGTAATTCGTTCAAGTGGCTCAACTGGCTATGGTGAAGCTTTAATTAAAACTGCTTTCAATTTAGATATATCAGAAATTGAAACAATGGCTCACTTTGAAGCAGCTAACTTCTTTTTACCTGGAGTAGAATCAATCATTGACATTGGTGGTCAAGATATGAAATATATCAAGATTAAAAATGGTGCAGTTGATTCTATCATGTTAAATGAAGCTTGCTCATCAGGTTGTGGTTCATTTATTGAAACACTAGCTAAATCTCTAAATATGTCTGTTGAAGAATTTGTTGATTTAGCTTGTAAATCTAAAGCACCAATTGATTTAGGATCACGTTGTACAGTATTTATGAATTCTAAAATAAAACAAACTCAAAAAGAGGGTAGACCACTAGGAGATATCTTTGCTGGTTTATCATATTCAGTAATTCGTAATGCTATTCAAAAAGTTATGAAAATTCGTGATGTTGAATCATTAGGAGAAAAAATAGTTGTTCAGGGTGGAACATTCTATAATGATGCTGTCCTTCGTGCTTTTGAAATAATTACTGGTAAAGAAGTAATAAGGCCAAATATAGCAGGACTTATGGGAGCATATGGTGTAGCCTTAATAGCTTTAAATAACTTTAAAGAATATGAAGATCAAGACGTTATTAGTTCTATGCTAACTAAAGACGAAATCAATAATTTACAAATCAAAACAATGCATTCACGTTGCCAAGGTTGTGAAAATCATTGTGCTTTAACTATAAATATGTTTAATAAAAAATCATTTATCTCTGGAAACCGTTGTGAAAGAGGTAGTGGAAATAATGGTAGTGCAAATAACTTACCAAATATGTATAGTTGGAAATATGATCGCTTATTTGATTACAAACCTCTAGAAGAAGCACCACGTGGAGAAATAGGAATACCTCGTGTCTTAAACATGTATGAAGATTATCCATTATGGTTTACTATCTTCACAAAATTAGGATTCAAAGTTGTTCTATCAGATCATTCTAATAGAAGAATATATGAGGCCGGTATCGAATCAATGCCTTCTGAATCAGTCTGCTATCCAGCTAAATTAGTCCATGGACATATAATTAACTTAATAAAAAAAGGTGTTAAAACTATTTTCTACCCATGTATAATGTTTGAAAATAGAGAATTTAAAAATGCCGATAATAATTATAATTGTCCAATTGTTCAAAGTTATAGTGAAGCTATTCGTTTAAATGTCGATGACTTAGAAGAAGAACATATTAAATTTATAAATCCTTTCTTACCTTTAGATGAAAAAGCTTTATTAAAAAGATTCTTAGAAATTGATGACTTTAAAGAATATCATTTTACAACTAGAGAATTAAAAGCTGCTATCAAAGCCGGCTTTAAAGAACAAAATAAATTTAAAGAAGACGTTCGTTCTAAAGGAGAAGAATTCTTAGAATATATCGAAAAGCATGGTGAAAAAGCTATCGTCTTAGCGGGAAGACCATATCACTTAGATAAAGAAGTCAATCATGGAATTGATACTATGATTAATAGTTTAGGCCTAGCTGTCTTAACTGAAGATGGTATTTGTCATTTAAGCCAAATAACATCTAAACTAAGAGTAGTAGATCAATGGGCTTACCATTCAAGAGTTTATAATGCTGCCGATGTAGTATCTCGTTATCCAAATTTAGAATTAGTTGAATTAAACTCATTCGGTTGTGGACTAGATGCTATCATTACTGATCAAGCTGAAGAAATTCTAAAGAAAAATGGTAAATTATATACTACTATCAAAATTGATGAAATAAATAACTTAGGTGCTGCTAAAATAAGAATCCGTTCTTTAATAGCGTCTATGAATAAACATATTCGTGAACAAGAATATGAAACATATACATATACAAAAAACTATTTCAAAGAAACAGATAAAAAACATACTATTTTATTCCCAGATATGACACCACATCATATGCCTTTATTTGAATCAGTTTTAAATAGTGAAGGCTACCGTGCTGTATATTTAAAAGAAACAACTGATGATATGGTTGAAACTGGCTTAAAATATGTTAATAATGATGCTTGTTATCCTGCTATTATTGTTATAGGTCAATTAATACATGCTTTAAAAAGTGGAGATTATGACTTAGATAATACTAGTGTAATTATTACTCAAACTGGTGGTGGCTGTCGCGCTACTAACTATATCGGTTTAATAAGAAAAGGATTACGAGATGCTGGTCTAGAAAAAATATCAATTATTTCTTTCAATACTAGTGGTTTAGAAAAAGAACAAGCCTTCAAAATAACTTTGTCATTAGCTAATAAAGCATTACAAGCTGCAATCTATGGTGATCTTCTAATGAAACTTTTATATGCAACTAGACCTTATGAAGTTAAAAAAGGAGAAGCCGAAGAAGTATATGCTAAGTGGGAAGAAAAATGCTACCAAGCTGTTAAAAAAGGTAATTTCAAAGAATTTAAAAATAATATTCATAATATAGTTAAAGACTTTAAGAAAATTAAAGTTGAATTAGTACCTAAACCTAAAGTAGGTATTGTTGGGGAAATCTTAGTAAAATATCATTTCTTTGCTAATGATAACTTAGTAGAAAAATTAGAAAAAGAAGGAGCTGAAGTAACTGCTCCAGATCTAATGGGCTTTGTTAAATATTGCGCTTACAATGCTACTGTTAAAGAAAAAATTCTTAAAAAAGGATCACTTGCTTCATTCTTTAATAGAAGAGCATTAGATTTAATGAATATTTATGAAAGACAAGTAAGAAAAGAATTAGCTGGTACTAGATTCAGAATGCCAACTGATATTTATGAATTAGCAGAAAATGTTAAACCAGTTTTATCTACAGGTAACCAAACTGGAGAAGGTTGGTTCCTAACTGGTGAAATGATTGAATTAATGAAAGATGATATTAAAAACATTGTCTGTGTTCAACCATTTGCATGTTTACCAAACCATATCGTTGGTAAAGCTGTTATTAAACAAATTAGAAAACTATATCCGGATTCTAATATAACAGCAATTGATTACGATCCAGGAGCATCTCATACTAATCAAATCAACAGAATTAAACTAATGCTTACGGTTGCTAAAGATAATATGAAAAAAGATAAGGAAGATGAATAATCTTCCTTTTTTTTGTCTTATTTATTTGATATAATAATTACATAATAAGAAGGTGTCTAAAATGAGTATAAAAAATATAGTTCAACTAAATAAATATACTTTTGCCGAAAAAGGAACCCCTGATAAAATATATTATTATATTGAAGCGGCAATGTTTGAAAAAGAAATAAAGAAAAACTCATTAAAAGTAGTATTTGAAATAACTAAAGAAAAAATAGAAAAATTATATGATATGCATATTCTTTTAGTAAATAAAAGAAAAGAAACTGTATATCGTTCTTATAGTGTCTTCTTAAAAGAAATAGATGAATATAACTATGCTATTTTAAATGGTCGTAATGAAATAACTCATGCTGAAATAATGCCAAAGAATACAATTAATTTCAATACTCTAGACTATGCTTCTTTTAAAAAATTATTAGCAACTGAAGAAGAGTTTACTAATATGATTCCTGAATTAACATCAGCTTTAAAAGATTACCAAGAAGAAATTCAAGATGAAAAAGAAGTAGCTGAAACAATTGATATTTCTAATCCAAATAACTATTACCATAATGTAGTAGGTAATGCTGTTATTACATTTGAAGAATTAGTTGCTAACGAAAAAGAACAAGATATTACTGAAAAATTATTAAATCAAGCTAAAAAGAATTTTGAAGTGATTTTAAATAATGACTATGATCAAAAATTAGCTTTAATAAACTTACTAGCATATAACATTAGTAAATCTAAGAGCTATGCTCTAAGACCAAAAGATATTCTAAAAGAAGCTGATTTAAAACTTGATACAAACAAAGAAGAATTATCTTTAAAAGAATTAAGAGAAACTTTAAATAGCTTTATTAAAGATGAAGACCCAAGTGGTAATATCATAAGTGAAAGAATTCATTATATTCTAGAATCAAAGCCAAGATTAAAAACAATTACTAAATTTGTTAAAGTTATTTTTATAGATAATGATTATCAAGATAAAAAGAGAAGAGTAAGAGCTATTAATGAAATAATGTTAAAAGACTTACTTATTAATTCTTTAGTCGAAGAAACATATCTTCCATTACCTCGTAATGAAGTATTACTATATCATCTAAAAGATGAAGAAATGGTTGATTTCTTATGTGTTATAAGTTTAGATTTATTATATGATTTATTAAATACAATAAAACTAAATGCTATTCCTGAAAATCAAAAAGCTATGGAAATGTATAAAGGTATTAATAATGTTTACTTAAATAAAAAAATATCTAAAGAATTATACATCACTATTAATGTTAATATAATTGCTATGATGTATCTATATTACCTAAGAAATATTAATCCTAAATCACTATTATTTAATAAAGGTGAATACATAATTGATTTAGCTTATTACAAAGGTGAATATGATATCAAAATCATTAACAAAAATACTAAAAAGATTTTTGGTAAATTAATAAAATTAAATGAAAAAGCTAATACTGATATCAAAGAAGCTTTAGAAAAAAATGAAAAGTTATTTGTTGATTATATCAATAATTTAATATATATCAATATTCGTAATTCAATTTATAATCAATCATTACTAATTGATATCAAAGACATATCTCATAAAGGAATTAAATTCATTTTAAAAAGACCAACTAAAGAAAACGCTTTTGAATGTAACTTCCCAATTGAAACAATTATTTCCTTATTAATTAGTCCAAATAAACCAAGAAGTGTTTCTTCTAAAGATGAAGAGGGAGAGGAAGAAGATAGTAAATACATATATAATATTCCAATACCTGATTATGAATACATAGTTAGAAAAGCTGATACTATTCATAAGATAATGAAGAATACTCCTCTTAATAATAAAGAGTATATTGAAATTTCTAAATTATATGAGAAGTTTAAAGAATCCAAAGAAGATAATAAAAAGACAGAAATACTTCTAAGATTAGCTGAGATTTTTAAAATTGAAATAACTGACATAAAAAAAGATGAAGTAGAATAAAAGTATGTTATAATACTTAAAGAAATATTTAAAGGAGAGATATTATGGAACTTAAAGGATCTAAAACTGAACAAAATTTAATGACAGCATTTGCTGGTGAATCACAAGCAAGAAACAAATATACATATTTTGCTTCTAAAGCTAAAAAAGATGGCTATGAACAAATAGCAGCTATCTTTGAAGAAACTGCTAATAACGAAAAAGAACATGCAAAAATGTGGTTCAAAGAATTAAATGGTGGAGATGTTCCTTCAACAGTTGAAAACTTAAAAGCAGCTGCAGATGGGGAAAACTATGAATGGACTGACATGTATGCTGAATTTGCTAAAGTTGCTGAAGAAGAAGGATTCAAAGCAATCGCTGCTAAATTTAGAGCTGTTGGTGAAATAGAAAAACATCATGAAGAAAGATATAGAAAACTACTAAAGAACATTGATGATGAAGTAGTATTTAGCAAAGACGAAGAATGCATTTGGATTTGTCGTAACTGTGGTCATATAGTAATTGGTAAAAAAGCTCCAGCTGTATGTCCTGTATGTGCACATCCACAAAGTTACTTCGAACTTAAAGCAGAAAATTATTAGAAAGAAGACTCAAATGAGTCTTTTTTTATGATTTAAAATATGACATATTGTCAGTAAAAGAAAATATTTAATTAATAACTTTTTCATTTGAAAAGTCAAAAAAAACAGAATAAAAAGCATAAAAAAGCTATTTTTTTTACCATTTTTATTGACAAAAGTTGAAAAATGGATAGAATAAAGACCACAGGCATATTATGGCAGGTAGAGAATAAAAACGGGTTGAAAAATATTTGGTTAAGAATAAAAAGGGGCAGAATTAGATTTAGATAACAGATCTAAGTTTTCATTCTGCTCTTTTTAATTCAAAAAATTCGAGGGGGGATTTTAATGAAGAAAAGAAAAACCAAATACAACTTACTTTTCTATTCAATGATTGTATTGAGTATTTTTTCCGTTGGAATACTTTCAACACTTTTGTTGAGTCCAAATGTAAGAAAAAGCTTATCTAATAGTAAAGAATTAGAAGCTAAGAATAGTAATGGAACACCATTACGTTCAAAAGTGTTGAGAGATAATGGAGATGGAACATATACATTATCTTTAGACGTAACAGGAGATTCTGAAAAAATAACTCCAAAGGTTAACGTTATAGTTATCGTTGACCGCTCAGGTAGTATGGGTGAAGGTTCAGGAACAGGTGCCTATGTAGCTGCGAATGATACGAGTGATAATAGGTTCGGACTAGTTAATGGACAATATATACGTTTAACTAGAGAAGGTAATACTTATAACAGAACATATTGGTACACAAACTCTGCAGGAGAACAAGTTCAATATACTGGACAACGTTATCAATATGATTCTTCTGCTACACGTTTAGAGGCAACTAAAGCAGCAGTAAATAAACTAGCTAATAAATTGTTAGGCTATAACGGTAATGGTAATCCTGATGATACAGTTGAGATGTCTTTAATATCATTCTCAGGTCCAAATCAACCAACACCACAAATTCAAACAAATGTAAGAAAGACAAATACATTTACTACATATGAAACAGCCGTTAATGGATTAGGCGCTCAAGGTGGAACAAACTGGGAGATAGCACTTCAAACTGCTAATGGAATCGATTTTGAAGATGATGATCCTACATTTGTAATCTTCTTCACTGATGGAGCACCTACAAGGTATGGTACTAGTTCAGGTACTGGACAAGAAAGAGAGCCAAATATGAGAGAGTCATATAATGCTGCAACTGACGATGCTGCCACTTTAGCTCAAAATGTGGGAGTTAATAATTTCTATACAATATTTGCCTATGGTACAAATACTGGTTCAAATTATTTGAAAAATTTAACTGCAGCAGCAGGCTCACCAGCAACAAATAATTATTCTGCATCAAGTACAGCAGAATTAGAAGCTGCATTCGATGAGATATTATCAAAAATCGAACAAGCAGGATTTGCTGATGTATCAATCAATGACGGAACAACAGCCGCTGTACAAGCTTCATCTGGAAGCGTAAGTGGTGGATTATTAGAAGTAGATACAAACTTCAAATACTACTTATCATTCCCATTAAAAGAAAATGGTCAAAGTGATATCCCTGAAATTACTAATATTACATTAGTTTCTAATGATCAATATAAATTGACTGATGCAAATGGAAATGAATATACAGTAACAAGAGTACCTGCATACGAACAAGATACAACAACAGGTAGAGAAACAGACGTTGTTTTAGAAAATGTCTTCAAATTTGAATGGGTAGATGCACAAAACCCATTACATAAAACAACTCCACCTGCAGCTACATTTGATGAAAACCCAACTATTAAAGATGAAGAAAACAACGATATTCCAAATCCAAATTATGGAGCAGTTGATTGGGATTTATCAAGTTTAGATGTATTAAAAAACAATGTAACTTATACAGTATCTTTTAACTGTTATCCAAGCCAAGTTACATTAGACATAATTGCCGATATAAAGAATGATCCAAGCTCATATGAAGATTTGGATGAGACTGTTAAAAAATATTTAGATTCAAATGGTAACTTAAAAACCAATACAGGAGCTACTTTAACATACGATGATACACGTACTACTGCCGATGAAAGTAGAGTACCTATCGAATTTAATGATGTAACACCTGTTGAAACTAAAACAGTAGAAGCTTTATCAGTAGCAAAAGAGTGGGATGGTGGAGATCCAGATCCTAAAATTACACTATATGTTGATAGAGATAATGATTTGAAAAAATATTATACAGAATTAAGTAGTCCAACATATAAAGGTAGTGTTAATGCTTCAATTGGTATCATGAAATATGATAATGAAGGAAATGTAACAATCTTAACACCAGGACATGATTACAAGTTCTCAGAAGATGTTGAATTATCACACATATGGGATTTTACAACTCCAACAATCCATCCAATGATGATTAATGGTAGAGTTTATACATTGCTACAAGTACCAGATGGTACAGTTACAATGACAAAAGATCATGAAATTCATGGTGAAAATGAATACTTTAGATTAACATTTAAAAACGGTGACACTACTACAACTAAAACTTATATAGTTGGTAGTGAAGATGCAGTACTAACTGCAAAAAATGTTAAGAGAAGTCACTTAGACTTTAATAAAGTAGTAGTTGGTAAGGATGCAGCGAATGCTAATCCTGAAGATTTATTTACATTTGATGCTACTATTACAACAAAGACAGGAACAGATTTCTGGTTCTCAATTTGGAATGGTAGTGGATATGTTGTAAATACTACAGATAAACAATATATAACAAACGCTACTCAAGAAGTAATTGAGGTTAATACAAATGATACAGCTAATATCCAAAACTGGAACAAGACAGATAGCGTAATTACTTATAAAGAAAGAAATGCCATAACAGGCCTATTCGAAGATAAGAAAATATCATCTTATGTTTCATGTACAGAAGTATCTGAAGGTAAATATAGTATCGTAACAGGATTCTATTATGCACCAAGTGGAACACATGTAACTTACCAACTTCAAAGAGATTGGAATGTAAGATTCACATATGTACCAACAGGCTCAACATATACAATTAAAGAATTAGTAGAGGAAGAATACTTAGATGAAGCATATAGATTCATTGATATTACAGGAGTAGGAACACAAGACAATAGACAAGTAACAGGAAGTGAAGTTACTGGTACATTGAAAGAAGCAAGTACTACTTACAAAGAAACATTCAAAAATGAATATCTATTAACACACGTAGATGTTGAAAAAGTTTGGGACGATGCAGATAACCAAGATGGTAAACGTCCAGACTCAGTAACAGTTGTTTTAAAAAGAGATGGAGTAGAAGTTGAAGGAAAATCAGTTGTTCTTGATGGTAAAACAACAATCAAAGACGAAACAACTGGTGAAGAAGTAGCAGATCCAAATGAAAAAGTTGCATGGAAAACTACATTCGATAATCTACCTGTTTATAATAAGACAACTAACCAACCATATGTTTATACAACAGATGAAATAATTACATCAAATGATTATCAAAAAGATGTAACATGCAATATGGTTGGCACACAAACTGAAGGAGAAACTACAGAAGGCGAAGAAGGCGAAGAAGCTTCTGAAGATGAAGGAGACCCTGACCCTACCGCTCAATCTACAATGAGTTGTGTAATTACAAACACTCATACTCCAGAAACTAAGAAAGTTAAAGTTGTTAAAGTTTGGGAAGATGCAAATGACCAAGATGGTTTAAGAAGATCAGGCAATACTACTGCAACAGTTGCATTAACAGAAGATGGAACAGCAAGCAGCACAATGAAAGTAACTTCTGGAACAGATATAACTACAAATAGATTTGAATCAGAAGTTTATACTGTACCTGTATATAAAGCTGGAGCAGTTGGACAAGAAATTGCTTACTCAGCAGTTGAAGCATCAGTACCAACTGGTTATGATAAGAGTGATGTAGCAACAACTACAGAAACAATTGATGGTGAAACTGTAACAGTATTTACTATTACTAATACTCATGAACCAGAAAAAGATGATGTTACAGTTACAAAAGTATGGAATGATGAAAATAACTATGAAGGATTAAGACCAGAAAAAGTTATATTCCAATTAAAAGCTAATGGTGAAAACTATGGTGATCCAGTAGAAGTAACTTTTGAAAATAATATTAGTGAAAATACTTGGAAATATACTTTCCCAGATTTAGATGTAAATGCTGGTGGAGATCCAATTGTTTATACAGTAGTAGAAACAGAAACTCCAACAGGTTACCAAAAGACAGAATCAGGCTTAACAGTTACTAACTCTCGTTCAGTATCTAAAATAAGTATTACAGTTACAAAAGTATGGGACGATGAAGATAACTACGAAGGTTTAAGAACTCCAGTTACATTCTACCTATACGGAACTGACAAAACTATTCCAGTAGCAGAAGCTACATTTAATGGAACAACAACTGATGAAGATGGCAACTGGACTTACACATTCACTGACTTAGATGAATATGCAAATGGTCAAGTTATTAATTATACAATCGATGAAGCTGATCTAGAATATTATGATAAAGAAATCGAAGGATTAACAATTACTAACTCTCGTGACATTGAAAAAACAACTGTTACAGTAACAAAAGTATGGGATGATGAAGATAACTATGAAGGATTAAGAACTCCAGTTACATTCTACCTATACGGCGTAGACAAAGAAGAAGCAATCGCTTCAGCAACATTAGATGGATCAACAACTGATGATGACGGTAATTGGACATATACATTCACTAACTTAGACAAGTATGCTAACGGTGAAGAAATTGAATACACTGTTGATGAAGAAGAATTAGAATTCTATGATAAAGACATTGACGGTTTAACAGTTACTAACTCTCGTGACGTAGAGAAAATTGAATTAACAGTAACAAAAGTATGGGATGACGAAGATAACTATGAGGGCTTAAGAACTCCAGTTACATTCTACCTATACGGCGTAGATAAAGACGAAGCAATCGCTTCAGCAACATTAGATGGATCAACTACTGACGAAGATGGCAACTGGACATACACATTCACTAACTTAGACAAGTATGCTAATGGTGAAGAAATCGAATACACTATCGATGAAGAAGAATTAGAATTCTACGATAAAGACATTGACGGTTTAACAATTACAAACTCTCGTGACGTAGAGAAAATTGAATTAACAGTTACAAAAGTATGGGACGATGAAGATAACTACGAAGGCTTAAGAACTCCAGTTACATTCTACCTATACGGCGTAGATAAAGACGAAGCAATCGCTTCAGCAACATTAGATGGATCAACTACAGACGATGACGGTAACTGGACATACACATTCACTAACTTAGATAAATATGCTAATGGTGAAGAAATCGAATATTCTATTGATGAAGAAGAATTAGAATTCTACGATAAAGACATTGACGGTTTAACAATTACAAACTCTCGTGAAGTTGAAAAAATTGACCTAGAAGTTAAAAAGGTATGGGATGATGGAAGTAATTACGAAGGTCTAAGACCTCCATCAATCACATTCTACTTATACGGAGTAGATAAAGAAACATCAGTAGCAGAAGCTACATTAAGTGGTAGCGGAAATGAGTGGACATACACATTCAGAAACTTAGATAAGTATGCTAATGGTGAAGAAATTGAATACACTATCGACGAAGTTGAAGATGAAAACTATGAAAAAGATATCGATGGTTTAACAATTACTAACTCACGTGAAGTAGAAAAAACAAATATTACAGTAACAAAAGTATGGGATGACGAAGATAACTATGAAGGCTTAAGAACTCCAGTTACATTCTACCTATACGGCGTAGATAAAGAAGAACCAATTGCCGAAGCTACACTAGATGGAACAACAACTGATGAAGACGGCAACTGGACTTACACATTCACTAATTTAGATGTATATGCTAATGGTGAAGAAATTGAATACACTATCGATGAAGAAGAATTAGAATTCTACGATAAAGACATCGATGGATTAACAATTACAAACTCTCGTGAAGTAGAGAAGATTGAACTTACAGTAACAAAAGTATGGGACGATGAAGATAACTACGAAGGTTTAAGAACTCCAGTTACATTCTACCTATACGGAATTGATAAAACTACTCCAGTAGCTGAAGCAACATTAGATGGAACAACAACTGATGAAGATGGCAACTGGACTTACACATTCACTAACTTAGATAAATATGCAAATGGTGAAGAAATTGAATATTCTATCGATGAAGCTGATCTAGATAATTATGACAAAGATATCGATGGCTTAACAATTACAAACTCTCGTGAAGTTGAAAAAACAACAGTTAAAGTTACAAAAGTATGGGATGATGACGATGATTCAGAAGGATTCAGACCAGATTCAGTAACATTCAACTTATTCGGAGTTAATAAGGAAACTCCAGTAGCATCAATTACTTTATCTGAAAACTCAGAAAAAGATGAAGACGGTAATTGGACATATACATTCACTGATTTAGATGTATATGCTGAAGGTAAAACTATTAACTATACTGTAGAAGAAGCTACAACAACAACTATAACTGGAACAGATGGAACTGGAACATATGCTACATCAACATCTGGTACTATGGCAGCTGGTTATGTAATTACTAATACTCATACTCCAGAAACTACTACAAGTACTGTAGTTAAAGTATGGGATGATAATTCTAACCAAGATAAAGTAAGACCAGCTGTAGCAGACATTGAGTTCCAATTACAAGCTAACGGAACAGATGTTGGTGAACCAGTAACATTAACTGATGCTGGAAACAACAGATGGACTTATACAGTAAGTAACTTACCTAAATATGCTGATGGCGAGTTAATTGAATATACTTGGGTTGAAGACGAAGCAAGTCTAAATGAACTTGGATATACATTAACAAGCGCTGAATTATCTAACGATAAATTAACATATACAATGACTAACTATCGTGAAACAGATAAGATCACAATTAATGGTAAGAAGACTTGGGATGATTCAAGCAATAATGATAAAGTTCGTCCTACAGACGGAATTGATGTTCAATTATATGCAAATGGTAACCCAGAAGGTAAACCACAACATCTTGAATATAGTGATGACGATGAATGGACATTCACATTCCCAGATTTAGAAGTAAATGATGAAAATGGTGCTATAACTTACACAGTTGATGAAGTTTCAGTGCCACAATATTACGACAAAACTCAAACTGGTAATAAAGAAAATGGTTATGAAATCATTAATAAACATGATAAAGAACCAACAAGCGTAAAAGTTAAGAAGGTTTGGGATGACGACAGCAATAGAGACGCTATCCAACCAGAGAATGTTCAAATTCAATTAAAAGCTAATGGTGACATAGTAGGATCTAAATATTTACCAGAAGACGGTAAATGGGAAACTACATTCACTGGCTTAGACAAACTATATAATGGTGAAGAAATTGAATATACAGTTGAAGAAGTTAAAACTGATGTTATAACTGGAACAGATGGAGCAGAAACATATGCTGTATCTGTAAGTGGTGACCAAGAAAGTGGTTATATAATCACAAATACTCATACTCCAGTTAAGACTCAAGTAACAGTAACAAAAGTATGGGATGACGACGATAACAGAGATGCTCTTCGTCCAGGAACAATAACAGTTAACTTATATCAAGACGACAGTACAACTCCATTTAGAACTGCAACTGTAACATTCGATAAAGATATCAATGAAAATAAATGGACATATACATTCGAAGATTTACCAAAATACAAGAATGTAGGTGGCAAGAAAGTTGAAATAGCTTATAACATTGATGAAAATGAAGTTGATAGTTATCATGGTGAAGTAGATAATGAAAAATATACAATTACTAATTCACATGATACTGAAAAAACTAAGATTACAGGTTATAAGGTATGGAAAGACGATTCTGATAAAGAAGGTAAACGTCCAGGATCAGTAACTATTAAGCTATATGCTAATGGTGAATTCTATGATTCAAAAGAAGTATCTGGCGGAAAAGATAATGAATGGGCATATACATTCGAAGACTTACCAGTTTGGTATAACGATGGTGGCGAAGCTAAGAAAGTAGTTTATACTGTAGCTGAAGCTGACGTAGCCAACGGATACGTATCAACAATTAAAGATAAGAATTCAGAAACAGATAAGTTCATTATCATCAATACAATTACTGGAACTACTGAAGTAAGTGGTAAAAAGATTTGGGACGATGATAATAACCGTGATGGTGTAAGATTATCATCTGTAACAATTGTCTTAAATGCTGATGGTAAGAAACTTGAAGGTGAAGCATATTCTAAGACATTAAATGAAACTAATGGTTGGGAATATAGCTGGACAGAATTACCAAAATATAACGAAGATGGTACTAAGATAGTTTACTCAGTAACTGAAGAGTTATCTGAAGATGACGCTAAAGTCTATACAGCTAACTATGAAACTGAAGGAAACAAACTAAATGTTAAAAACGTTCATACACCAGCCAAATTCGATATAAATGGAACTAAAGCATGGGATGACGACAATAACCGTGATGGACTTCGTCCAGAAACCGTAACTATTGCATTAAATGCTGATGGAAAACAAATAGAAACATACACTGCTAAAGCAGCAGATGGATGGAAATATGAATTCAAAGGCTTAAATAAATATAGAGACGGTGGTGTAGAAATCAAATATACTTTAACTGAAATCCAAGAAGCTTCTGAAGAGGGAGAAGAAGGAACAGAAGAAGAAAAAGAACCAATCTATACACCAATAATTGACGGTTATACAATAACTAATAAACACGTACCTGAAACTGTATCTTACAAAGTAAGTAAAGTTTGGGATGACGATGAAAATAGAGATGGTATTAGACCAGAATCTATTACAGTTAACTTATTAGCTGATGGTAATAAAGTTGAATCTAAGACAGTAACAGGACCAAAATGGGAATGTGAATTTACAGGATTACCTAAGTATAAAAAAGGAGAAGTAGGAGTACCAATTGTTTATACTATTACAGAAGATATCAAAGAAGGATATACAGCAAGTATTGTTCCTCAAGTTGAAAATCCAACTGAAGTAGTTATTACAAATACTCATACACCTGATACAATTGACTTAGATATAACTAAGACTTGGGAAGGTGACGAAGATCATCTAGACCAAAGACCAAAATTCGTTACAGTATACCTATATGCTGACGGTGAATTAATTGATACAATCACTGTTAAAGAAGACGAAGAATGGAAATACATTGTTGAAAATATGTTCAAATATAAAGGCGGAGTTCCAATCAAATATACAATTGACGAAAAAGATGTTGAAGGATATATCAAGAACATCGATGGATTAAATGTAATTAATACAAGAGATTCATCAGGAGATGTTGTACCAGATGAAGAACCTCCACATACAAAAGCTGATTACAACTATGTATATGAATTTGTAATTGCAACATTATCAGGAATTGTAATTTCATTCAAAAAAGAATACTAAGAAAAAAGTCTATGCAAATAGACTTTTTTTCTTGGATAATATCGGTAAAACTTGACATTAAAAGTAATAGAGAATAGAATAATTCTCATCAAAAGCGAAAGAAGGAAAAAAAGATTTTTATGAAAATCAAAAATGTAGATTTATTTTTGGGAAATTTCAAACCAAAAGTAAGAAAAATCGTTAGAGTTGTACCTGCTGTAGCAATCGCAGCAACAATGGCTATGACACCATTAACTGCACATGCAGCCGTACCTAATGAAGAAATTTTAGGAGATCTTCAAGTACAAGAAGACAGAACTGATATCAAAAGAGAAGATGCTTATCAAATGGCTGAATATTTTGATGGATATGATAACTATGGATGCGTTACAGTATCTTTAGAAGATTTAGAAAAAGCTATCGAAATGTCAGATTTATTAAATGCAACTATGCCACCAGAGTGGGATAATGTTAACACTACAAGAAATGAAATACTAAATTTAGATGTATATAGTTTATATACAGAATATCAATATAATCCTGATTATTTTGCTCGTGCTCACCAAGGTGAACGTTCAGCTATCGATGGTTACCTAACTTTTGGTACTCATACAGTAGCATCACTAATTAAAGAAGAATTAGCACACTTAATAACTTCATTACTACATGAACAAGGATATCAAGTAACTAACTATCCAGTAGTTATGGTTACTGAAAACGAAGTATCATGTGTAGTTGGAATAAATGGATGTGTTCAAAAATTCATTCTACATGGTGAAAAAATAGAAGACGTTAAACGTCTATGTACAGGATTAGATTATCATTACAATACTGCTATGGCAAGTATTGATGGATCATCTCCATACTATGAAAATACATTTGCTTATAATGGTGTAAGAAGTACTAATGGTGAATCAGTATGGTTATCACTTGGTAATTCAGAAATCAAAGGCGAAATTAGAGAAGCAATTGCTTTAATTAGAGTAATAGAAGATAGAAGAACATTAGAAATGGTAACTGATGATCCACTAGGATATCGTACAATTTCTGCTGAAGAAGCTTTAGCATTAAGAAATATGGGATATAATATTCCAGATTTAAATAATGTTAGAGTTCAAGATATTTACGTTAATACAGTTCCATCATTAGAATATAATAAATAATTGATAAATTAATCTAAATATTGTAATATTAAAACAAGGAGGGATAGATATGAGTCATATTTATGAAAAACAATCTATCTCTTTATTTATTCTATAGACTTATTATTTTTTATAATAAGTCTTTTTTTGGAGGTTAAAATGAAATATAAAAGAGTATTACTAAAACTAAGTGGCGAAGCCTTAGCTGGTTCTAAAGGAACTGGAATTGACTTCGAAAAAGTACTTGATGTATGTGCAGAAATAAAAGAAATAACAGATTTAGGAGTAGAAGTAGCAATCGTCGTAGGTGGTGGAAACTTCTGGAGAGGAAGATCTAACCAACAAATGGATAGATGTACATCTGATTACATTGGTATGCTAGGTACAACAATGAATGCTTTAGCTATTGGTGATGCTTTCAAACAACTTGGAGTTCAAGTAAGAGTTCAAACTGGTGTTGAAATGCGTCAAATAGCTGAATATTACATTAAAGATCGTGCTGTAAAACATCTTAATTGCAAGAGAGTAGTAGTGTTCGGTTGTGGAACAGGTTCACCATTCTTCTCAACTGATACAGCAGCAGCACTAAGAGCTAATGAAATCGAAGCCGATGCTTTACTAAAAGCTACTAATGTCGATGCTATCTATGATAAAGATCCTAAAAAATATTCAGATGCTAAAAAGATAGAGAAAACAACATACTTAGAAGTCTTAAATAAAAAGTTAAATGTAATGGATACAACTGCTACATCTCTATGTATGGATAACGATCTACCAATAATTGTCTTTGATATAAATAAAAAGGGTAATCTAAAAAAAGTTATTGAAGGTAAAAAAATAGGAACTATTGTTACTAATGAAGAATAAAGCTTCTGCTATTATCCTAATGGCTGGCAATAGTACTAGATATGGTAATAAAAATAAAAATTTAGAAACCCTTAATAACCAACCCGTTATTCTTTATTCAATAAATGAATTTATTAAAAATAAAGATATAGATGAGATTATAATCGTTACTAAAAAAGAAGATATAAATAAACTATCTAAAATCCTTCCTGAAGACAAAAATATAAGAATTACTACAGGAGGAAAAGAAAGACGAGATTCGGTCTATAATGGGCTAAAAATAGCTAAAAATGATATAGTTATTATTCATGACGGAGCAAGACCTAATATTAAGCAATCTTACATAAATAATTGTTTAAAAGAAATGGCTAATTATGATGGCTGCACTGTAGGTGTTAAAACTAAAGATACTATAAAAATAGTTAATAAAAAGAATGAAGTAGTAGAAACTACTGAAAGAATAAATACCTATCAAATTCAAACACCTCAAGTATTTAAAAAAGATATCTTACTTAAATTGCATGAAACTAATAGAAAAGAGAATATTACCGATGATTGTATGTTATTAGAACAAGCAGGATATCCAGTTAAAGTAATAGATGGTGACTATAGTAATCTAAAAATAACTACTAAAGAAGACTTAAGTATCTTAGAAATCCTAATGAAATAAATTGAAAGTAAGCATTTTTCATGGTATTATAACCACCAAGCGAGGTGAAACACATGAAAAGTGACAACCTATATAGCCAAATGCTAGATGTTAAAGATACTACTAAAAAAGTTAAAACATCTAGAAACCTTTATGCGGCAGCTGCAACTGTATGTACAGCTGCATCCATCTTTGCTTTTAGTAAAGTAGGAACTGCTAATTATTTAGCCGCATCTTTAGGTACCGGTACATTATTTGCAGCTGGTGCTACTATAAGTTTTTACAAATTAGATAAGAAATTAGATCGTATAAGAGATCTAAAAAGAGACTTAATTAATTTAAGACATGAATATGAACGTCAAAGATTAATAGAAACTCAAGACTTTCATAAGAGATTAAGATCTAAAAGCCCGAAAACAGTGGCCTAAATCAATTTCATTTGACATTTAAAAATAAATTTTATATCATATTTTTGGCAAGAGGTATATGCATAATTTATAGAAATGGTGAATTAAATGAATATAATAAATTTCATCAAGAATAACAACTATAAGTTATTAAACATTGCCAATTATAATGATATTGATTATTATGTAATTGACTTTGAAGATAACTATAAATTCTTTTATGAAGAAAACAACGAAATAAAAGAATTATTTGATAGTATTATTCTTGAAAAACTTAACGCAATGTTAAAATTAATAACAGGTTAATAAACCTGTTTTTATATGCAAAATTTGACGCTTTTATATATTAAATGCTAAAATTTTAATAGTTCAAGGGGGATTATAATGAAAAAGAATAACGAACAAAGAGGATATAGAGTAACAGATTATGAAGATAATGCTTATGAAACTGAATCAAAATTAAAAAAGGCAGCTTTAATAGGATTGTCAGCTTTACTTATAGCTGTTGGTACTAATTCTTATATGTATAACCATGCAACTGTTGAAAAAGATGGAGTAGAGTATTACAGATTTCAAACAGTAGAACCAATTGAAGGAACAACCTATTCTTTACCTACAGGTGGAGTTCTTACAAGTAGAAATGGAGAACCTATTGGAGAAATTAGAGTTAATGCCACTGCTATACATACTGAAGATGGTAAAACAGTTTATACTGTTCCATCAGGTTATAGTTTAAAACAAGAAAACGGAATGATATATGGTGTTAAATATGTTAAACCAACAGAAACAGTTACTTATCGAGCACCAGAAGGATACATATTAGTTGGCGATAAATGCCATAAAATAGTAGAACCTGTTGAAAGAGTTAAAGGAAAATAGAGATTAAAAATCTCTTTTTTTTGTGATAAAATTAATATGGTGGTATCAATGATAAGAATAGATAATATAAAAATATATGAAGACTTATCAGATGAAGAAGTAATCTATAGAACTTTGAAAAAAAATAATATAGCATCAAAAGATATAATAGAATCTAATATCATAAAGAAATCTATTGATGCTCGTGATAAAAAGATTGTTCATTATAACTATGCTATTGATGTTAAAGTAAAAGATGAATCTAAATATTCTAATTTAAAAATAATAAAAGAAGTACCTAAAGAAGAAATCAACAAAAAAAGGAAAAGTGTTTATAAACCTGTAATAGTAGGATCTGGTCCTGCTGGATTATTCTGTGCTTTAACCTTAGTAGAATATGGCTACGAACCAATCATCTTAGAACAAGGTTCTTCTGTTGATGAAAGAATCAAATATATAAAAGAATATCGTGAAACTGGTCATTTAAATGAACTATGTAATGTTCAATTTGGTGAAGGTGGAGCCGGAACATTCTCTGATGGTAAATTAACTACTGGAATCAATTCTCCATATATTAAAGATGTTTTAAATACTTTTTATAAATTTGGTGCACCTAAAGAAATAACTTATTTATCTCATCCTCATATTGGAACAGATAATTTAATAAAAATATTAAAAAATATTCGTAATTATATTGAAGAAAAGGGTGGCGAGTATCATTTTGATACTAAGCTAATAAACATAACTAAAGAAAATGATGATTATTTACTAGAAACAAATAACCAACAATTTACAACTGATTGTTTAGTATTAGCTATTGGTCATAGCGCTAGAGATACCTATAAAATGCTATTAGATAACAAAGTAGATATGACTCGTAAGAATTTCTCTGTAGGAGTACGTATTGAACACAAACAATCTATGATAAACGAATCACAATATGGAACATTCACTAAGTTAAATCTACCTCCAGCAGAATATAAACTTGCTTATCATAATGATGAACGTAGTTGTTATACCTTCTGCATGTGTCCAGGTGGTGAAGTAATAGCTTCAGCTTCTAATAAAGAAGCAATAGTTACAAACGGTATGTCAGAGTATAAAAGAGACAAAGAAAATGCTAACGCAGCATTATTAGTCAATGTATTAACTACCGATTTTGAAGGAACAGATCCTCTAGCAGGTATGTATTTCCAAGAAGAACTAGAACATCATGCTTATATTTTGGGTGGATCTAATAATAACGCTCCAGTCCAAAGGGTAAAAGATTACCTAAATAACCAACCTTCTACTAGAATAGGAACCATTATTCCATCATACAAACCTGGTTATACATTAACTAATCTAAATAAGTTGTTCCCAGATTACATAAATAGAACATTAAAGGAAGGAATTATATCATTTGATCATAAAATAAAAGGATTTGCTAACCCAGATGCCATTCTAACAGGTGTTGAAACAAGATCTTCTTCACCAATAACAATAACTAGAAACGAAGATCTAGAAGCATCTATTCCAGGCATCTATCCGTGCGGTGAAGGTGCTGGTTATGCTGGTGGAATTACATCTGCAGCAGTAGATGGTATCAAAGTAGCAATAAAAATAATAGAAAAATAAATGTCAAAAACATGAGGAAAATTAGACAAAAATAAATAAAAATAGTACAATTATTACAGTTAACAGGGGTGTGTGAATATGATGAATAGACAAGAAGTAATGCAAAGTATCTTAAAAGATCATAACCATTCATGGTATGAAGATATCTATATGAGAAACAAAGATAGAAAAGATGCAGTAGCAATGCTTTATCGTGGTTCTAAATATACATATGGAGATTTCTTTGAGATGGTAATTGCTTATGCGAAAGCATTAAAATCTTATGGAATAGAAAAAGGAACTGAATTCGTTGCTTGTTTGGAACAAACTCCAGACTATCCAGTACTAGTTGCTGCAGCTAGTTACATCGGTGCCAAGATAAACTTGGTTAATGCAAATTTTGATAAAGAGTATTTAGCAACTATTA
>JAEEGK010001910.1_pt1 | contig 52286 bp, 52 predicted proteins | sample 8958771 | NCBI WGS metagenome assembly JAEEGK01 (sample SAMN16246547, study PRJNA631951) | gut metagenome | biome: gut microbiome; feature: rumen; material: SC-attached | host: Bos | place: Iran: Karaj | collected 2018-10 | reverse complement strand
CCAGATTGACAGTCCCCATCAAAACCAGCCTTGCAAGAAGCACGCTTCTTAACGAAAAGCGTGTTGCCGATTCAAGTTCCGCCATCTTATACCTTATGGAGCGATTGCTCTCGGAAACCATCAAAAGCGCAAGAAGAGGCATCAGTCCCGAAACGAACCATATAACAGAACTGTCGATGATAAACGGAACCGCTGTGATCCCCACTATCACAAGCGAAAACAGTATCCAGGTAAGCTTTCTTATGTATCCCGCCTGAGATAATACAAATCCGGCAAAAGAAATCTCGGAAGGCGCCAGACTGTTAATGAACTCTTCTTTTCTCTTAGGCGCGGGTGCCTTGAAGTATTCTTTTATTCTGTGGTCCAAATTATTCATAAGCGTCCTCCTTTCGAAGTTCTTCCTCCAGTCGTTTCCTTGCCGCAAGTATTTTTCTTCTGACGGCAAATCGGGAAATATTGTATATGGCGGCCATTGCGCCTATTCCTACGTCATTGGCATATCTTAGCAGTAATAATTCTCTGTCTTCCTCCGACAATTTACTTATGGCGGCTTTTATGCTTAAATTGTCAATTATGTTGTCCTCGTGGGGCATCTCCGCAATATCTTCGGTACTTACAGGCTTTTGCTTCCTGTATTCGTCTATGCATAGATTTCTTGCTATTGTATATAAGTATTTAAGAGTTTTTTCGCTTGAAGTGAATTCATAGTGTTCCAAATACTTTAAGAAGGTTTCCTGTGTAATATCTTCGGCCAGTTCTTGATTATATAGTTTGAAATAGCAATATCTGTATATTTTGTCGTATTGTTCCTGCAGGTCTAACAAGTTATCCGAAACCTCCTTTCATATAGTAATACGTTTATCATACATCAAATGTGCGCCTTAAATAAAAAAGAACTTATCTTTTTGATAAGTTCTTTAAAACAGATCTAAACTGCTGTCCAAATATATCTCTTCTCTTACCTTAAGCCGATACTCGGGCTTCGTCATGTAATAGAGCAAAAACTCAAGTACCACAGCACTTCCGAGGCTTCGGCCTTCAATCTTGAAATGCCTAAACCCTGCGGGTCCATACACTTTCAAAATATCTTCCGTACCTATAAAGCTCGGATTCTCCATTGCGTCTGAGAACCTATAACCCCTATCTGCTGTAGGCGATACACATACGTGATCTTCACAATCCTCGCCAAGGCTCTTCCTGCTTACGTTCTCGTAGCAGTTCTTGCGGTCGTAACAGCCGAACCAGCAGCATTCGTTACATAAGAATTCAACCTTTTTCTTAAGGCTTGCAGACAGTGCGTTAAGTTCGGAGAATGCTCTGTTAAGCCTGAAATCGGGCACCACATAGCGAAAATCGTCTCGATTGAGTTCTTCTTTAAGTTTATTAAAATCCGTAAGTACCTTAGTGGTAGACGATACGAAATAGAATCTCGGGAAGCGACCCTTAATGTAATCCATAAGAAGGTCCGAATGCACTATTATTCCACTCTCCGCCTTCCCGTTATGCTCAAAAAGCTCGCACAAAGCATTGCATTTTCTGTCCGATAAATGCTCTTCTTTTATCAAAGAATTGCTGAAAGTAAGTCTTGCGGAAATATCATACTCACGCATAAGCGTCGCCACATCGTAAGGCTTGGCATCGCCGAATCCCACGCGGCCGCCGCCCCACAGGCAATCGCCGGGAGCGCCGTATATCGAACCTATCTCGCACCAATCATAGAAGTACTCCCTATGCTCGCGAAACAGCGGCAAAAAAACGCTGTAAAGCTCATAGAACTCAAACAGCCCCGGCAGATGATAATATATAGCCATATTATCCCTCCATGCCCTTAAGGAATTCCCTCGCGGCTTTCTTCATTTCCTCCACCACATCCTCGGGGCCTACCACCTTAACATCGTGGCCGAGGCTGAATATCCAGCCGAAGAACTGAGGGCTTACATTAACATCCACAAACACTGTGCTGTGCCCGTCTCCTGCAGGAAAGATTGAAATGTCCTTACCGAACCTGTCTATAAAAACTCCGCACATGTAATCCGCGAACTCTATCTTAACCTTAGTCTTGCGCCCCTGGTACATACCGAAAGTTGCCTTGGAATACTCAGCCATATCGAAGCCTTCAAACTCGGCCTTACCTTCGCGCTTCTCATCAGTCACTGCAATGTGCATCATCTTGTCCACGCGGTAATGCTTTATTCTTTTGTCAAGGTCGTCAAAAGCAACCATATAGTAGTTCTCGTCATCCCACGTAAGCGCCCACGGACTTACCGTGAACCACGCTCCGTTGTGGCGTTCCACAAGCTTCTTGTTGATGTCCCACTTGTAGTATTTAAACTTTATTTTGACATTACCGTTTATGGCGGCATGAATATCATCGACGTTATAGTAAACGCTTTCATTCATGGTCTTGACGCGGTCGTTGATAAATACCTGACGCTGCAGCTGACCCGCCTGATGCTTGCTTACGAATTTCTTTATCTTACCTATAAGCTCACGGGACTTGGCCTGCGTAATGAACTTTGAAGACTGAATAGCGTCGATTAAGAGCTTAACCTCAGCCAGTTCAAACTCTCGCGGACCCACATGGTAAAGCGTTTCGTTGCCCACATGCTCCTTAATAATCTCAATCCCGAACTTATCGGTCATATCCTGAAAATCCGTATAGATACTCTTACGCTCTGCCGTAACATCGCGTTTCTCAAGCTCTGCTATAATCTGCGACATGGAAAGCCCATGCTCGTCATCGGTTTCTTCAAGCATAATCTGACAAAGATAAGTGAATTTGAACTTCTGATTCTGACCTCGCGCCATAGCAACCTCCGTGGCAAAAGAATATATTTCTTTCTCCATAATAACACAGAAATACCCGTTTGACTTACATGTGGCGTGCGGGTATACTAACTTAAGTATAAAATGTATTTGAGGAGTTTATATGGCACAAGAAACTATCTGGCATCTGCCCGGTCTATGCACCTTCGGAATGATCAATCACGTATTGTTCGATACGATGAAAAAATACCCCGAAATGTTCAGAGAAAACATGAAAATCGGTTCCGTATACGGGACTTTCCCCGGTGCAATCTGGAACGGAGGCCGTAACATCATAGAGGGATTTACGGGTAAGAAAGAAGTCGAAAAGATTATAGGTTCTTACAACGCCCTCGGCATTCCGGCGCGCTTTACCTGGACCAATGTCTTACTTGAAGAAAAGCACACCTACGACACCTACTGCAACATGATTATGAACGTGGGCAACAACGGTATGAATCAGGTACTCGTCAACAGTCCCGCGCTTGAGGAATATATCCGCAAGACCTATCCCGGCTATAAGGTGTTATCTTCTACCACCAAGCGAATTTTGAGCTTAGATCGTCTCAAGGAAGAGCTTGGAAAAGACTATTACCTTGTGGTACTTGATTATGACCTGAATCACGATGAAAAGGTTCTCAAAGAGCTTGAGCCCTGCGCCGACAAGATAGAGATTCTGGTCAATGAAACCTGTCAGCCTCACTGTCCGTTAAGAACGGCTCACTACAAGGAAATTTCCAAGTATCAGCTTGAATATGATACCCGCATTCGTTTTATCTGTAGCGATCCTTCTCCCGAGAAGAGACTTTTCAAGGGTTGCATGAAGCGACCTTCTTTCATCTCTTACGATCAGATAGACGAGTATGTTGCAAGAGGCTTTAAGAACTTTAAGATTGTAGGCCGCGGCGAGGGTAAGGAATTCTATGTGGATTCACTCATCTACTACCTTGTAAAGCCCGAGCACAAGGACTTCATCCGTAAGTATTTTAACAGCGTGCTTAACGGCCTCGGCGGCGGAATCGACCCTAATGACAACGGCAGACGTAAGATTGTATAAAAGAAATAAGAAAACGGCAGAATCTGTATTCGCTACAGGCTCTGCCGTTCTTTTATGCTTATTAGTATTTGTTGGGGTAATATACGTCTAAGTCCACGTCGCCCGCGATACCGTCGATGCGACCGGTGCTGGAGTGCTGCCACATGAAGTACTCGCCTTCGTAGTTGGTGGAGGTGTTGTACTGGGCAAGCCATACGGGGTTCTTTTTGGGCTTGGTCCAGATAGTATTCTGGGCATTCTTACTTCCGTAGAGACATGCTTTATAACCGTAAGACTCAACTTCCTGTTCGAAGTATACAAGGAGGTTGTTTAAGTCCTGAAGGTTCATGCCGTAGTTCTCAAAGTTCTTGTAATCTTCCCAGTCGTAAGCTATCGGGAAATCAAGCTTCTGTCCGCCCAAAACTCCCATAAGGTACTTAACACTTGCCTTAATCTCTTCGGGACCGCTCTCCTCAGCGTGCCAGTAGATGCCTACCTTCATGCCTGCTGCCAGAGCTCCTGCCATATTCTGTACATAGTATCTGTCTGTGTAGTGTTCTTTCTCATCGTAGCCACCGAGTCTCATGTACACGAATTCACAGCCGGCGTTCTTGCACTTCTGAAAATCTATGTCACCCTGCCATCTGGATACATCGATACCAAGCATTGTGTTCTCGTTCTTGTAACCAGCTATAAAATCCGAGAACTGTTCCTTGCCGGTGGGGTTGTCCTCTCCGGTACCGCCACCGCCTCCGCCTGTGGCAATAACTTTGACTTCCATGTTCTTGGATGTCGAGTGGCCTACGTCATCTGTAATTGTAATGGTGAGATTATATGTGCCAAGGGTAGAGGTATCAACCGAACCCTGCACGTTAAGGTCGACGTTTCTGTCTACGTCGTCCGCATATCCTATGAATGAATGTACATTGAAAGTATCGCCCTGCTTAATCTTGGGATTGGCTCTGTAATAGAGGAACACAGGGGCCTTGGTATCCTCGCCCGTCTGCTTAAGAGCTTCCTCGGCTGCCTTGGCTCTGGCGGCTTCTTCCTCGGCCTTTTTCTTGGCTTCTTCTTCGGCTTTCTTGCGGGCCTCTTCTTCAGCCTTAGCCTTGAACTCAGCCTGTGCCACACTGTCGGCTTCTGTCCATGCAGTACTGAGTGCCAGAACGGTGGTCTTCGTAGCGGCCTTCATAAGCTCAGCACGCTCCTCGTGCGTAAAGCCTTCTTCGACCGGTTCAGGTTCGGGCTCGGGCTCCTCTGAAACCGACACCACCTCTATGGTCGTCTCCGGCATCAATTCGACTATCTCACCGTCGTTATTACTCTGTACTTCCGAAAGTACTATAGCTGCCAGAACACCCACACCGCTTAGCAGTGCAAGTACCACGACAGTTGTCAGGATAACTTTCGCTTTCTTCATCAACTTCTCCCCTCGGTCATTCTCGGCAAGCCAAGCAACAACCCATAATCAATTATTCGATATCACACATATGCTATTATAGCATGATTTCCAATATCGATATCAAGAGGTGGGGTATGGTAGTTTCTTATTTCATTCTTAATTTTTTACCCTTAATGATTCTGCTTGCTCTCATCACTATGATGTTTGTAAACAGAGACGTTAAGATTCCGCGCTGTGATAGCGTGGGTTATCTATTGTCGAATAGACTTTAACTACTTTGATTTAACTACTATATTGTCAACCCTTTCATTCGTGTCATCATATATAGTACTGAATCTGATTCTCTCTTGCTTGTTGCCATCACCATCAATATACTCAACAAAGACTATGCTGTAATAGATATCGCTTCCGCCGGCATTGAGTACCGAAGTCTCAGACATATTCATGCCATAATCGTACTCTTGCACTTCACGTTCCACAAGAACAAATTCCTTCTTTTCTCCAAACAAATCTGTTGTTATAAAAACAATGTTTCCGGGAAGAACTTTGACTTCTGCCGTACCTTCTGTTTCATGAGAAAATAAATTGCTTGTAACATATTGTCCTTCCCAATTAACCTTAAGTTCTTCTCGGCCAAGCCATTCTCCTGCCAACTTTGCAAGTTCGCTTTCATCTATCTTAGTGACTTTTTTAGAAGGTTTAATCTTCGTAAGGGGAGTTTCTGACCATGTGCTCGTCTCCGTAAGAGTTAATTCAGCCTCATCTATATTGTCCAAAAGATGTCCTGCTCCGTCACCGTAAAAAGTAGCAAAATAGCTGTTTTCCGTTATTTTGAAAGTATCCCACGCATAAAAGGATTCAGATTCATCGCCCTCAAGCTTATGCCAAAAACTGGCTGTCGTGGAAGTAAAGTGAATGTTTTGGCTAAAGTCAGCCGCTTCAAGTTCCATCTCATATTGAGCCTTGTCCTTCCCCGCTTCGGGTATAAGCTTCGCACAATCTTCGCCTTGTATAAGCACCGCCAAAGTGTTGTCTCCGCAAGCATAGAATTCAACGGTAGGACCCTTCTTACCGCATGCAGCCATAACAAAGGCAAAAGAACAAACAAGAACCATTAAGGCTATGTTCTTGGCTTTTCTGATAAATTTCATTTTTAATTGTATCCTCCTAAAAGTAAACTCGAGTTATTATATCATCATTTGTCAAGTAAGTTCGTTTCTCTGTCTTCCTCGCGGCGCTTATTTCTTACCGTAATCACCACGTTACCGATTATCAGCGTGAGCGCAAGTGTGATTAACTGCGCCGGGATGAATAATTGGAAGGCAAATGCCGCTACGTGAAAGTCCGATGATGTGAGTGCCGATGCAACTTCTATCGCGATTACCGCAAGTGTTGCCAGAACTGTTATAAGCGAGAAAATATCTTTCTTCTTAACCCAAAAAAGCAACAGTAAACACATCAACGGACATAAACAGATTATTACTAACTCCATTTACGTATACCCCCTATTATCTCTTCTTAATGTCGTACAAAGCCCAATCCTCGTACTCGGGTCTGTATTCGGTGCCGCAGTACGGGCACTTATTAGTCTTGTAGGCATTAAAGCTTCCGCCGCAGGATTTACACTCGATTTCAGTTATGGAGAAGTTAGTTGTAAAAGGAACATCTAACCTTCTTCCTGCTGTGACACGGTAAGTTTCTCTCTTAGCCTTAATCTTAGTGCCGCAGTCGCGCTCAGTCTCTACGTAAAGGTCTGCGGTGACATAGACCATGTTATCTCGTACTCGTACCTGCTTACAGGTAGCCATTCCGCGGAAAGTTATATCTGTAACGTCATCAAACAGACTTCCCAAGTCTTTTCCTTTGTAGAAAGGAAGCTCATCGTCGCGGTCTGAGTAAGCCACGATTTTTAACAGCGACATCATTCGGGCGGAGAATCGTTCAAAAGTGTACTCCGGGCAAATCTGCGACATTCTGTAGGCAAAAGAACTTCTGGAAGTAATGATTGAGAATATAAGCGGTAGGTCCATTATCATTGCCTTCAATGCCATAGCGAACATGTGTAAAAAGAAACCCATGTATCCTACGATAGGTGTCATAATCACCATACACACGAGCAACCATATCAGTTTGCCCGGGTTCTGAATATACTCTATCGGAGCTATTCCATTCTCTGAATAACCTGTCCACAGAAAAAATCCGAAAGTTACAGGCAACAAGCACAGCCCATGCTTCAGCACAGTATGCCACAATTCCTTGCCGTTTCCTGCTATATCGCGTACGTAAAAGAAATTGGAAACCTTAGGATAAAGCTCCGTCATCTTGAAAGACGTACCGCAATGAGGGCATCCTTCCTGCAGTGCTGCGATAGTCGATACCGCTCCGCAGTTGGGACAACAGTAATTATCGCAACTTACATCCTCACCGTCATGCACATCCACAACAGTCTCATATATTAACTGTTTTCCGCTCTTTTTGTACATGCGCATACCTTCTCGTGAGTATGTCTTAGTATGCTCTATATTATCAACGGCCCACGTAGTCCGGTAATGGCCGTCATTCCAAGAGCGAATGTTATTACGGGGACTTTCAAATACTCCCCGCCGAACCATTTCCTCCGTGCAGCTTAGTTTCTTTTTACTGAGTCTGTCTCTCTGAAGCTCAAAGCAGAATCTAAGCTCCCTGTCCGCCGACATAACCTTGGCGCCGGGCTCGTAGGCATGCTTGATTTCTTCACGAAAGTCGTTTATTATTTTCTCTCTGTTATCGGACATAGTTACTCTTCTCTCCTGTACTTTCTATATATCTTTCCGTATGCAATCGGAAGCACGGGTACGCATAAAACGCATCCTATAAGCATAATGAGCCCTGCAATCTTCATGCTTACGAATCCCAAAATCGTGCAAGCCCAGAACAATAGAGAAAATACAATCCACATGATTCCGTTAGCTCTGTTGTATGCAGGAACGTTTGATATTTCTTCTTCCCCGACAGTACTGCCCGACCAAAACCACATGGGCTTTACGCGCTTCCATGCATACACCCCAAGTGCTGTAAAGCAGACGCTCACCGGAACCATTATAACCAACCAAATAATTACACTACCCATACGTTTACCTCCTCAAATACGTCAAAAGAAACCTCTTACTCTTATACCCTGATTATATCAGACCTGTGGCGCGGATTATACCGTTAAATCCGTAACTTAAGGTACTTATTTCACCGTTGTAACGAAAAAGCCGAAGAATATTACGCTTCTTCGGCTTTTTTATCTCTTTATTTACCTTAGTTGCTAAACGTGGAATCGCTTCTGGAACTCAGCTATTACGGCCTTTCCCTTAAATATAAGTGCTCCCGCAAACAGCACAACACTTATCATCGTGCATATGGACCACGCAAGCGGCATGGAATCTCTTACAAAGAACTGTATCACGCTCGGCACCACTCCAAGGAACAGCGCCGAAAGAAGGTACGACATGGTGTTACCGTTTTTGTCTATCATAACAAGTATGAAATTGGTTATGATGACTGCTGCCAGGGCGCTTGGAACCGCTATATCAAGCGTAACCTGCATGAACCCGAAGTAGTAGGCGGTAACGCACCACAATGCAATGGTAAAAAGCGTAAGCGTCGTTACCTTGCCCGCGGAACCGGTGCCCGGTTTAAACTGGCGCATAATGCCGAATTCAAAGGTCACAAGCCACATGGCAAGAAGCACACTCCAGTGAAGGGTCGGATACGACGGAAGTCTTATGCCTACCATGAAGTCAAGACCGACTCCGACAATCAGTACTACCCACACAAAGAATAACTGAAGCTTATATAATATCGACCGCTTCTTCTGAGCCTCTAACTTGGGAAAATAAGGTTCTTCCACGGTTCCCATTAACTTGCTTTGGCATAAGGGGCATTTATAGAGGTCGCCCGTGATTTCAACTTTACAATAAGGGCATCGTCTCATTTGATCACCTCCGTTGCGCTTACCGTAATGTCCACTCCCGACTCTGATAAGTATCTTACAAAGTTCTTCACAACCCCGGTATTGATATAAGCATATGAAACGCCCAAAGTAAGCTTGTCGCCGTAACTGAACATAGTCGAAAATACTGTATTTGTACTGCAAAAGCCGCTGTAATTATCAATCATTTCTCCAACCTCAGCCGGCGGTCTCTGCACACCCATGTTGGAGAAAGTCATGGACACTTTCTTGGCCGCTTTCTTGGCAAAGAATCTTACCACGCGTTGCTTGATAATAAGCGGAACCACTCTTACAGGTGCCACATACTCCATGGTCTCGAAGTTGTCCATCTGCTTCTTAACGTTTTCTTCAGTAAGCTTACTCTTAAACTCAGCATCAAACTCAGCCGCAAGTTCTTCAAGCGTAATATCGCTGTCAAAGACATGCGTTACCGTCACGCTGTTAAAGAAATTTCTTGCGGTCTTCGACGGATAATAGTTACGAAGATTAACGGGAAGAGAAATTGTCACCGGCATATTTCTCCGGCGCGGAGGCATCTCGTCACGAATAGCAAGCATCCAAAGCGCTCCCAGATAGCTGGTCAAAGAAACCTTTATCTCCTTGGCCCTCGGAAGCACCTGAGAGGTCGGAAACATTATTTCAAAAAACTGTAACTGATGATACGGAAGCTTAATTCCTCCGGGATGGTATGCTACCTTATTGTCGGAGCTTCCCGATAAATTCTTGCTTCCGAAAAACTGCCTGTAGCTGTCCTGATTAAGCTCTCCGTCAGACGCTCCCGAGTGAATCGTCACATCCGTGAACTTACCCGGATACTTAAGTCTTAAATAATCAAGCACGATGATGTTAAGAAACTCCATCGCACCCGTTCCGTCGGTGAGCACATGAAAAATGTCCAGATTGATCCGACGACCGAAGTACGTCACCTGATAGTGAAGCATAGTCTTCGACGGAGTATAAAGAAGGGGACAAATCCTGTCGTCCTCTTCTCTCACCGTAGGAAGAATACTCGTATCCTCCATATAGTGCCAGAAAAGGCCGCGACGAATCCTCACCTGCATCTGCGGGCGATCTTCAATAGCCGAGAGTACCGCCTGCTTAAGAAGCTCAGGGTCGACCTCCTCCTTAAGCGTGCAGGTTACACGCATCGCTCTTGTGTCTCTCTTATCAACCGTGGCAAGAAATACCTTGGCCACGTTATCGATTTTGTACCAGTTAGTGCTTTCCATATATCTCGTCTGAAACATGTGCGGCAAGACGCTTCATGGCCTCACGAGCCATAGCAATAGGCATCTGCTGATATACATGCCACCCTTTCTCCTCTATGTCAATGAGAGCCGTTCCGCCCTCTTCATCAATTTTCTCCTTGAGCCTGATACTGTCATCTAACAGTATACCGTTTCGTCCCGCCATAATGTAGACGTGCGGAAAGCCCTTAAAGCTTCCGAAAAGCGGACTGAACGCCGGATCTGCCGGGTCGCCCTCTCCTATATACGCGCGGGCCGAATCCATTACAAATTCCTCGTTAAGAATCGGGTCGATATCCTTATTGGCTTCATAGCTCGGAGCCGTTCCCGTCATATCGGCCCAGGGACTGAACAAAAGAAGTTCTCTCGGCACAGCCTTCCCTGCCGCTATCAGCCTTTGCGTAAGGCACAGTGCCATATTGGCGCCCGCCGAGTCCCCCGCAAGCAGCACATGGTCCGCTTCCGCAACATTCTCTGTAATATACTGCCACATAGCATCCGCGTCCTCAGCCGCCGCCGGATAAGGATGCTCCGGAGCCAGCCTGTATGCAAAAGAATATGTCGTAAAGCCCGTAGCAAGAGCCAGCTTCACCGCAAGGTTACCCGCGTAATCGAGACCTCCGCTTACATATCCGCCACCGTGACAATAAATAATAACATAGCTCGGATTGTGCGCAAAAAAAGGTATGATTTCCTCGCAACGCATCTTACCTATCTTAAACTTACGCCGCTCAACATCGCCCTTAGGCGTAGCCAGATGCCCCGCCCACTCAGCAAGTTTACGGTGTCTATTAAGCTCAGCATCCGTGGTGGCCTTACCCGACATGAAATTCACAGCCTTCAAGGCTTTTGTCAATGAATTGCTCATTACGTCTCCCCGTTACCGTTCTGTGTGGTCACATCTTAAGACCACATAGATGATTATACTTCAAGACACCTAAATTGCCAATAAACACGTTAATCACGTGTTATAACGAGTTCCCTATAATATATAACTAGAGTTATTTAATTATTCGAAAAAAGAAGAGTCTTAGTACCCTTACATAAAAGGAGGAGTAATACTCTATGAGAAAGATAAACAGTCTCAGAATCAAACTGACAGCATTCTTTCTGATTCCCGTAATCTTCATTGTAATAGTAGGCGTAACCGCCTATTCCATTGCATCTCAGGGAACACAGGAAACGTATCAAAGCAATGCCATCACCGCCCTCGAGCAGGTGGCCAAGTACTACGAGCTTACTTTCTCTATTGTAGAAAGCAAGACCGATCAGCTTGCAAGTCTTTCGGAACTTAAGAACCTCTACGGAGGCGCTTACAGCGACGGCGACGAGTTAAGAAGCGCACTTTCCAGTATCTACAGAAGTGCCAAGAACCTTGCCGAGTCGGACCGTATCGTTGAGGACTTATCAATCCTCGCTTTCAAGCAGACTTCTTTCTCGGTAGCAAACGGTAACTATCTTATGGCCGATTATGTCGGCTCATCTACCGCTGCCGAATTTGAAAAAACAAGTGACTACAGCCTGATGAGCGGCGAAGCCGGCACTTGGATGGGCGTAAGAACATTCATCGATTCTTATGAAGCTTCCAAGGGCATCGCGACCCAGCCTTACTGTGCTGTTTATGTTAAGCCTTTCTATAACTCGCTTAACGAAAAACTCGGATATATCACCATGAATGTTAAGCTCGATATTTCCCTTGATGCTTTGGGCAGTATCGATCTTGGAAGCGGAAGTTCTTTTGCCTTCATTACTCCCGACGGTGTAGAGACTACCAGAGACGGTAAGAGCGAAGTCAATCAGACAATCTTCTCTTACACAACATTCTATGATGATTTAAAGGCATCGTCACAGTCTTCCGGTTACGAATGGATGCAGGATGCTTCAGACGGAAAAGTATACCTGTACGCTTACGCGAAAATCGGTGAGTCGGGCGCGGTTATCTGCGGTCGTATACCCGAAAGCGTAATCAGCGCCAGCGTTAACACCATAAGAACCACCTCCATCATCGTGGTTATTATTGCGGCAGTTGTATCTTCACTCGTAGGTGTTTTCGTATCAACCAGTATGGGTCGCGCCGTTAAGGGCATTTCAAACGGCTTTGAGCAGGCAGCCAAGGGCGACCTTACCGTTTCCATCAATACCAAGCGTAAAGACGAATTCGGTGCACTTTCCGCTTCTGCCAATAAGATGATTGAAAACACGAAGCGTCTGTTACTAAAGGTATCGTCAACCGCCGACTCGCTTAAAACATCCTCGGATGATATCGGCGGTGCATCGGATGCTTTGGTAGATGCTTCCGCAAATATTACTTCATCGGTTAACGAAATCAGACTCGGTCTCGACACTCAGGCTCAGGATGCAGGTTCCTGTCTTGCAGCTGCCGATCAGCTTACCGAAAAGATTGAAGTTGTACGTGAAAACGTCAAAGTCATCGACGATATGGCAGCCGACGCCGACGCTTCGGTTAAGAGCGGTATCAGCGCCGTTGAAAATCTTAAAGTTAAGGCTAATGAAACCAGCGATGTTACAAAGGGTGTAATCGTTGATATCGAGGCACTTGCCCGCGAAACATCCTCTATTGAAAACATCGTTGCCACCATCAATGATATAGCAAGCCAGACCAATCTTCTTTCGCTCAATGCTTCAATCGAAGCCGCACGTGCCGGCGAGGCAGGTCGCGGATTCGCGGTAGTTGCGGAAGAAATCAGAAAGCTTGCCGAGCAAAGTGCTGTATCGGCCGGTGAAATCGGAACCATCATCGCTTCGATTACCTCCAAGACCGAAAAGACTGCCACCGCTGCCAAGCACGCCGAAGAAATCGTTAAGCAGCAGGAAGACGCAGTTTCCACTACGCTTAGTGAATTTAACGTTATCAGTGAAAACGTCAAGACTATTGCCAGTCACCTTAAAGATATCGGCCTTCAGGTTGCGGAAATGGAAAAAGCAAAAGTCAATACGCTTTCAGCCGTCGAAGGCATTTCCGCAGTTTCGGAAGAAGCAGCCGCATCTTCTGCCGAGGTTGAGAACACTGCTCTTACCTCACAGAATGCAGCCAAGGATCTTAATGATGTCATTAACAACTTACGAGGCGCGGCTGATTCCCTTACTACAGAGCTTAAGGGCTTCAAGTTATAATTCGACGAAAAGAACAAGGAGGATTAAGCACATGAAGAAAAAACTAATGGCGCTGTCCCTTGCAGTGGTTATGGTTTTATCTGTATCGGGCTGTGGCAATAGCAAGAATATAAAATTAAACCAGAGGACTCAGACATTTGACGTAACAACCACCACTCAGACGACAGCTGCAAGTACGAGTGCAGCTACTGTTGCCGCTCCCCCCAAATCGGTGGATGTAAGCACGCTTTCTTTTGCAGAAGCACCTATGCTTTCGGCTTTGGTAAAAGCAGGAACCCTTCCCTCTGTTGAAAACAGAATTCCAAATAGAGACAGCGTTTTCGTGGCTACGGCGGACGCCCTCGGAAACGGCCTTGAAATAGGCGAGTACGGCGGAAGCTACAGTATGACCGGAGGCGGCGGTTCCTGGGGAATCGCAAGACCCGTGCTTGAAAGTATCATCCGTTACAACAACGACGGTACTTACTACCCCAACGTAATTAAGAGCTATGAATATAACAGCGATTACACCGTTTGGACCTTCCACTTAAGAGAAGGCATGAAGTGGTCCGACGGCGATGATTTTAACGCAGATGACGTTACATTCTGGTACTACATGGCTCATATCAATAACTTTGATACCAAGGCCAGCTGGGATGCTCTTAAAGATGTTAAGACCGGCGAATTTGCAGTACTTAAGAAGGTAGACGATTACACCGTTACCTGGACGTTTGAGAATCCCAAGAAGCCGGGTGCTTTTATCGAAAGCGGTGACTTTAAGTGGTGCTGGGCTCCTTCCCACATCTTAAAGGACATTATTCCCGCATCGATTTACGTGGAGAACGAATACTGGGAGAACACAGGTCTCTCCGACTATCAGGCACTTGCCAATGCGGCGGAAAAGGGCTTTGTATACGAATCGGTCAAGGATCTTGGTAAGAATGTATGCTACTATTTCTGGAATGTATCCGGCCTTCCGACCGTGAATTCGTTTGTTCTTTCGACTGAAGAAGGACATAACTCCAAGGATTCCGAAGTATGCATTCTTGAAAGAAATCCTTACTACTGGAAGGTAGATGCAGAAGGAAATCAGTTGCCTTATTTTGACAGCATTAACATGAAGGCTAACATTGAAGATCAGACTGCGGCACTCATAAAGGGTGACCTTGACCGAATCGATATCGGAATGGAGCAGGTTTCATCAATCCTTGCCGAATACGGTGATTCCGTAACACTTAAGACTATCCTCGGTTCCAACTGGGGCTCTTATCAGATAACATTTAACTATACGAATGCAAACAAGAAATATGCCGAGCTCTTCGCCAACAGCGACTTCCGTCAGGCAATGTCGCTGTGCGTAGACCGTCAGGAAGTATCACTTCGTACTTCGGAAGGCTTCTTAAGCCCCGGACAGTGCGCTCCTACGGCCGGTAACTTCGGTTACGATGAAGAATGGTCCAAGAAATGGACAGACTACGATGTAGCCGCATCGCAGAAGCTTCTTGAAGGCTGTGGCCTGAAGCTGGGTGCCGACGGATATTATGACTTTTCAGACGGTTCCGACTTTACTCTTGACTTTATAACAATTGACGGAAGCGGCGATTATTTCTACAGCATTGTAAAGAGATATTATGAATCCGTTCACATTAAGACTACTCTTACAAGCTATGATGCAACCACTTACGACCAGATGATTGATGACAATGACTGGGTAGCGGTTATGTGTCCTCACATGTCAGTCGGCGGTTTGTCGTTAAAAGAAAGAGCAGCTTCTTTCGTACCTTGTGCTCAGGCAGCCGAGTGGTACGGCGACTACGGTACTTACTATACCGACCACACCAAGGGTGTCGCTCCTACCGGCGATATGGCTAAGCTTGTAGAGTATTACGAACAGTGGATTGATACCGCGGATAACTCCGAAAGAGACGCGATTGAGCTTAAGATTTACGAGCTTCACAAGAACAATCTTTGGTCAATTGCTTACCTTGAAGGTGCCAACTCCTACAGTCTTGTGAACCCCGCGCTTCACAACTATTCGGACAAACTGATTAGTAACGACCTTTATCAGTACAACAATATTTATCATTTCGAGACATTGTTCAAAAAACAGTAATACGGCTCATCAGATACAACAACTGCCCGGAAGTGAAATGCTCCCGGGCAGTTTTATTATTGTGTCGCTATGTTATGTTAACCTTTATAGTTACTTCCGAGCCAGATTCTTGCAAGCAGGTCTATCATGAAAAGTGCCGTGATTATGATAAAACCTATGTTGTGAGGCTTGGAATCCCTGAACTTGTTCTGAAGCTTCTTAAGTCCCGGCTGAATCAGGCACATCGCCACGAATATCATAAGGCCGAACATTAAGTCGGGCACCAGCGCTATTCTTCCCTCGAAGTTTAAGAAGTAGCCTGTGTAGTCCCACATACGCTCCCCGATAGTCGCCTCTATGATATAGCTTGCAATCAGTTCCGCAAGCGTCGCAACCACCGTTCCGACCACAAATACCCATACGGGCTTCTTGACCTTAAGAAGCGTAAAGATTCCCAGTATTACAAAGAAACCGACTCCGTATATCGGAAGCCACGGTCCGAACAGATATCCTCTGTTAATGAATCCTCTGTGGTGATATATCATGCAGCACCACACCGATTCATATACCCATCCGATTATTGCATATACCAGGAAATACTCCATGTAATCCCTGAAAATGTTCCATAACTTCTTACCGTTCATTTTGTTACCCCCTGCCTGTGTACCTATCTCTCGCTATTTCTTTCTTTGGCCGATGATTGCCAACGCTATCCTCGGAATGAGACCGATTGCAAATGTAATCAGACCGACCTTGAACAATTCGTCGCCGATGCCCATGTTGACAGCATATTGAATGCGCAACTCTTCCGTCGGGTCCTGATACGGTATTCCCGCCTTTATAATCCAGTAGTATAAGCTTACGCCAAGGATAATGATTCCGGCGATTATTAGACCGTTTAAGAGGCTCTTACATAGTCTTAATCCGCGTGTTTCTTTGTGTTCCATGTGTACTCTCCTTTGCTTAAGGGAATTTATTTGGAAATCTTCAAAATGCCTGAGCAAAATGTTACCTTCTCAAAGCTTAAGCCCGGGAACGCCTGCCTTAATTCATCGGCAACACAATAGATTTCTTCGTCGTCCCATTCGTCGCCGCTTATCTCTCGGCATTTGTCAAGTTCGTCACGACTCTCAAAAGCCACATCGCCGATTATAATCACGCCGCCTTCTTTGACATGCTCAAGCAAATCCTTTAAGAATCTTACCTTTTGTTCATCCGTCAAATGATGTATAGAATAAGTCGCAACTATAAAATCATAAAAGTTCTCTCTAAGTGGCTCCACCAAACCCTGCGAAAAGTCACCCTGATACAGGTGAGCTCCCGGCATCTTTTCGGAAGCAAGCTCAATCATTCTTGACGAAAAATCCTGCCCGTAAACAGTGCACCCGTTTTCATACAGTTTCGTAGTCAGTGTAGCCGTTCCAAAGCCTATATCAAGCACTGCCGCGTTCGGCTTATACATTATCAATTCATAAATACTTCCCAGTATTTTCTTGTATCCTGCAAACGGATAAGTGTCATCTTCATCCGATAAACCCACTGATTCATCATATCCGTCTGCCCATAAATCAAATCCTTTGTTGTCTAACATATTTACCTCTGTATACCTCGATTTACATATTCCATAAAAATTTTATGCTTATAATTTACGGGCAAATTCCTCGTTCATACCTATAATCTCTGCCAAGGGGACGATACTTTTGGATGCAGTTTCTATATTGCATTCTTTGGCCCATAGATAGGGATATATAAGTATTCCTTTGTCAAAAGAAACCGATTCCGCATCCTTGCGCCAGTCACTCCACCTCATTGAACCGTAAAAATCGGACAGATTTCCCTGAGCGAGCCAGACTATAAATTCCGAGTATTTCATCCCCAGAGCTTCCCATTCCAGCGTGTCGGGAGCAAAATACCACACCAGTCCTCTGTCTTCTTTAAATCTGCCCATATTAAGTGCAAAAAGCCCTCCGACAATATCTCTTGCAACTACAAGCAATCCGGCAGAATCATAGTTCATCGCCTCAGCAAAATTTAATACGCCGTACCTTTCGGATGTTTGCCCAAGAACATATACCCATTTATCAATAACTATCCCGCAAGTGTTAATGATAATCGCTCCGAAAACAGAGTCCGGGCTTGCGCCAAGTTCATTTATTTCTTTAATGCCCCTATCTTGCGCACCATCATATATTTCAACAGAACGGTCTGCTTTTTGAAACATATCTAAAAGCCGTTGCCACATAACTTATAACTCCTGACACTTCATTTTTTCATCAGCATATTGGAACACTTTATCCCAAAGCTTTTCATAGTTATCGTTAATCGAAAGTTTTGAGTAGCATAAATCCCAATTCGCTTGAGAAGAATCGCCTTCTAACATGGCTAATGTATCTGCTTCCTCGAATATACCAATATCTCTAAGTGCGTCTATAACATCCCTATAAGACTTAAAATCAAGTCCATTCATCGCCAGTTCTGTGTCATAATCAATAACTGTAATGATATTCCTAATCCATTTAGGATAATTCGGCAGCTGTTCTCTAACCTCTGCATGCTCATAAATGTCTCCCAGCTCCTGTACGAATTTCTCCCCGCTATTACTCTTTGATAAAGCTTCATCGATATAGTTCACGACTATCTCCCTATAGACCCTTGATCCATCTTTTCATTTAGCAACTCTATATAATTATTGATATCTTCATCCTTGCAATTCATCTTTGGTTTGAGAAACAGCAAAGCTTTCTCAATTGTTTTAATCCAGAATGATTCTTTTTCCTTTTCATCCATACCGCTATAGCTATCAAAGTCAAACGGAATTACTATTTCCGGATAACCGGGCGACAGTTCCGAATAGACGCGTATATTTTGAGCGGAGTCGGAACATTTTATATTCAGCTGTTTCAAATATGCATTATCGATATACTTTACCTTTTGGGCAAATACAAAATCCAAGAAATTAGAATCTGCCCTTAATTGTCCTGTTCTTTCTCTTGTTTTTTCTGTGTCACCTAAGTAATCAGAATACACGTTTATACTTTTTAATCTCATATTTAGTTACAAGCTCCGATTTGCCTATTAAAAATAATGCTCCATCAAACGATCAACCCATTCCGGAACTGAAGTATCTTTCCTGTCATATACAGGGTAATATGGCTTTATATCTAAAACAGGAGTGCCATCTACAGCATCAAGTCCTCTAACAATAAGTGTATCTTCAGAAACAGAGATCACTTTAACGGAAGTCATTCCGATACGGTTAGGTCTGTCCTTTCCACGTTGGGAAAAAATACCGACTAATGGCATATCATCTCTATTCTGAGGTCTCCTTTGAAGGTGCTTTTCCTTTTCATACTTTGCTTTATCAAGATGATAAATAATAATCACATGAGAAAAATCTTCAAGTCCCTTCAAACCTGAAATATACTCTTCATTCAAAACTATAGAAGAAATATCTTCTCCCCAGGAAACATCTTTTCTGTCCTTTACTTCATTTCTGACATAGCCAATTGGCTCCATTTCGATTGTCATGACCATTCTCCTCATATCCCGATTTGCCTAAGTTTTTATCCGATAAACTAATCATTATCCCCAACAACCCAAATCAATTCTTCAGCCGGAACAACCTTGTATTCGCCCACGCCTTTCCCTACACGAAGGTAAACATTTTTAATACCTGCCTGAATGATCATTCTGGCACATAGCGGACATGGCTTAGCTTCATGTATTGAGCTGTCTTCAGGGTTAATACCTGTAAGATATAAATCTGCACCTATAGTCTGCTCTCTGGAACAATTAAGTAACGCATTTGCTTCTGCATGAACAGCTCTGCAAATATCATATCCCTGGCCTTGATGAAAATTCTTTTCTTTTCTGGGGCAATATCCGATGTCACAGCAATTCTTCTTTCCTCTAGGGGCACCGTTATATCCTGTTGAAATTACGGCATCATCCCTTACTATAACTGCTCCATATTTTCTTTTTAAACAGGTACTGCGGTAAGCAAATACTTCTGCCGCATTCAAGTAGGCATCAATCTTTGTTACTCGCTCTTCATTAGAGTTTGTTATTACCATATTATTTCCTCATATATTTCTCATCCGATACATACTTTTGTATCACCTTATCGCTCCATATATGAGCTTCTATATACCGCTCCGGCCCATACTTTCCGTCATCATTCCAGTCCTGCGGCATACCATATTTCTTTATTATTTCCAGGATTTCATCGTACATGTAGACCTTTTTCCGGTACTCTTTGCCATCATTCACTCTGTCACTGAATGTAGGCATTGAGTCACCATAGGTAAAAGAAACTGTCCGCAAGTCAAATTCCTCTACCGGAATTTTGATATATCTACACTCTTCAAACCATGTTGATAACCATGGACTGAATTCCAAAACCATATAATGAGGCGAATCTATCTCCATAATTCCGCCCTTTTTGGCAAATGCTTCCCGAAGCATTCGCTCGCAATTATGTCGATATTGTACGTATTTATCATGTCTTAATGCGCATTGAGAATTGGGGCGTTCTATCTTTATCCTCTCAATAACTTCTCTGGCTCCATCCTGAGATATAGAAGTCAGGCTTTTAAATGGACCCGATCTGGCATCATAAAAATGATATAGAAACATAATTTCTCTACTTTCTTCTAAACAAGTTTCCTTGCTTTTATGCAAAAAGAAATCGGCAACATTTGGGCTTTTCTTGTCTTAAGATCCGTTTTATCTGCCGCTTCCTCGGAATCGGTGTCGCTCTCTTCAATGAGCTGCTCTATGACAAATCCAGCCTTGGCCAATGCGTTTATGTAAGTTGAAATCTTACGATTGCATAGTATGATTTCGCTGTCGTGAACCGGCATCGTAAAGTATGATTCGTCAAAGTAGCTTCTTGTCATCACAAGCTTATCGCCTTCTATGACATCTTCCCCGTCCTCACAAGAGCGCGCTATGCAGTAGTTCAGCGTATGGTGCCAGCTGAAAATGAATATTCCGTCTTTCTTCAGATACGATGCTATTTTATCAAATGTCCCCTGCAAGTCTGTAGTCCAGCCTATGCCATAGATAGAATACACATAGTCGAAATATTCGGGAGGAACATCCAGTGTGTCCTCCATTCTGGCGCATTGAAGGTGTGCTGAGTAACCGTTTTCTTTTAACAGCTTAGATGCATTCTCAAGCTGCTTCTCGGAAAGATCTATTCCCCACAGTTCTCCTGCGCCTCTTTTCGCGTTATAAAGCAGCGAATGACCGCTGCCACAGCATATTTCCAGCATCTTCTTACCGGTTGCGTCCCCAAACAGATGCAAGTCGTCTTCCGTAGGAAAGCGAACGCCGTACTTCGGAAGTGCAGTCGTCCCGAACCACAGGTCGGCGTGGTCATTCCAGTAATTTTTATTGATTTCAATTATTTCCTCGTTACCCATATGTACCCCTCAAATTACAATTTCTGTAAATCCTATGCTTTCTTTCTCAAAAGAACAAACGATAGTTAAAAACCTGTCTCTCCGCTACGCGCGATAAATCGTTAATGTTTGCTTTTCTTATCATGATAATCACTTTTCCTGCAAACTTGAATTTACTAATCTGTTGCCGATACGAGCACCACAACATATCTATCCATGCTTTTGTCATAGATACTATAACAACATGCGCCGTACCATTCATGCCCATCATCAAAAAATTCTGACCAGTCAGTCGTCCATTCATATATCTCAAGTATATCCGTACCGTTTGGAAAAAGAATCTCATTAATTTTTTTAAAATCATCCGGCTTTTTTCTTTTGCCATGTATCGGTTCCATAAGAGCGTACCAATACGGAACCGTCGTACCAAAGTTATCATCATTCGGCTTCCATTCTGCATCGTAGATGGCGTTACCGTGATAATCGGTATTTATTACATCGGGGCAGTAGAAAAAAGCATTAGTATCTAAAGATGTCGGTTGAGCCTTATCAATATCATAGGTCAACGGGTACAACCGTTCAAAGACAGCAATCAAGGCCTTCCTGTGAGATTGCAAGCCTTCATAAGGCTTATCACTTTTTAACAGATGATATTCAACCTCACCCACAAAATGGTATTCGCAATCAGAATCATATTGTTTTATGTAATCATAGAAAATGTCATTTTTTACTTCATTCATAGTAGATGTCCCATAATTGCACTTCCACATAAGCACATTTTCCGAGAGATTCCTTAAAAAAAGCCTCCGTCGAGCCGTTACATGCTTCAATTCGTTCAAGGAGCATTTTCTTCGTCAGAACAATCGGCTCCTCGCCATGCACTATCAGCGCGCAACTGTCACCCAGCGTAAAGCTGACCTGATCATCGGGAATGTTCTTTAGATCAATAATAATCTTATCACTGCTGTTGAACCATTCTCTGAGATATTCGCATTCCATAAGGGTAAAAGAAAAAGGATGCTCAAGCTTCGGTTTTCCGCCTAACCCAATAAATCTTTCTCGTACAAACGCATCTGCTTTCTTTCGTGCTGGATAGTAATTCTCGAAATCGGCAAATCGCCCGAAGCTGGTAGTATCAGGATGTAAATCGGCAAGTTCTTTTGCCTTGCGAAAAGCCTCCTCCTTGGGAAGAAGCATTATATTCTTCCAGGGATTTGTTCCCGGATAGTAATAATGTGTTATGTATAGCTTATCCATAATGGTTGCTTTCCTTTGATGTACACATTCTCACCCCAAAATCCAAATTATACAATCAACTGTCGGTATAGTACGCTACCGAATTGTTCGTCCAAACGTGCTCTTCTATATTATTTTCTGCATTACTACAGCGTCTTTAAACACACCGTTTACATAGAAATAGTCTTTATATATTCCTATATCGACAAAGCCCATTTTATGGTACAAATTGATGCCTCTTGTATTTTCAGAGATTACTTCAAGCTCTATGACTCTAAGCTTCATCTCCCTTGCTTGCTCGATAATTTCTTTTAACATTTCTGTTCCTATTCCACGGTTCCAGCAGTCCTTTCTTACCGAAATCGAGAACTGGGCTCTGTGGCGAATTCTTGCCGGATAATATCCGTCTAATTCTGCCCTCGCAATAATCTGCCCGTCTTCAAGAGCTATCAGAATAATGCTGTTCTCCGACTCTTTAGTCATAGCCAGTTTCCGCTTTACGCCTTCAATCGGAACAGTGAATTCATCTTTTCCATATAACATGTTGTCGGATTCGCCATTTACCTGATTCAGATATGAAATCATTTTCTCGGCATCATCCGGAACAGCCTCTCTGATTATATATGAGTTATCCATCCGATTCCTTAACCCTCCTATAACTGCATATATTTATTCAATGCTTTGGTTAGCAGCGTCGTATCCGTTCTCAAACTCTCTGCCTTTATCGTATGCCTCAATCTCAGATGCCGACAAATCGCCTTTCCCGTCGTAACGATAAAAGCGGCCGCCGTCGGCTATAAACTCCAATATGCAGTAGTCTTCATCTTCTACACCCTTCGGGTAGTACTTTTCATCGCCTTCATTCCAAAGAAGCTCTCTATACTCCTTCTCAAAATGAACTACAAATTTACCAAACAGACAGAGCCCCTCAAACGTCGAATCGTCAGCGAAATAAAGACAGGCATTATCGTTCTTTTGCAGACTTTGAACGTGAGCCGAGCTTGTATTGGTAGAAATCAAGTGTCTGCCGAGTCCCTTGTGCCATACGCAGAATACTCTTCGCACATTCTGCCTGCCGGCTTCGTCGGTATAGCCAATCGTTGCGCAAAGAGAACGATTGACGAGATTCATTAATTCTTCTTTTGTCATATTTACCCCCATAAGTTTTATATAGTCTATCAAAGATGAATCTGAAACCCTTCGAATTCAAAAACACCTTCGCCCTGTTTTAATCTGCCATTCTTATCTAAAGATTCAAACCCGAACTTTATATTATCAATGAACGAAGGCTTGATGTTCAGTTCATAATGCCCGGGATATATACTGTCTATTTCGTATTTATCGAGTTTCATTATTGACCTATAGTAGGCTTGCGGATCTGTAGTAGGATAAAATGCATCGAGACAGCCTTTATAAATAAGGTCCCCGGAATACAGTCTTTTCTTATCAGATTCGTAAAAGCAGCAGTGGCCGGGTGAATGACCCGGAGTGTGTACCACTTCAAGAGAACGTCCACCTATATCCAGAATATCTCCGTCGCGTAACAGCCTATACGGTTCACCCTGAAATAGCTGATAATCGTTTATGTTAAACTCTGCCGGAAATTCACAGGGCTTCTCCGTTAAATTCTTCTTCACGGCTTGCAGTGGTAACGGAAATTTAGTTGTAATCCATTCTTTCTCCAGTTCGTGAACTGCAAATTTATCAAATAACCCGTGTCCGCCGATATGGTCCCAGTGGACGTGAGTCGTTAAAACCGTCACAGGCAAAGAAGTCAATTTATCGACAACTTTCCGAATGTCGGAAACACCCAAACCGCTATCTATAAGCAAAGCTTCTTCGGCTCCGCACAACAAATAGCAATGGGTTTCTTCCCAATGTTTGTATTCACTGATTATAAATGTTTGCGAATCTATCTTTTCAATAGTAAACCAATCATTCATACTATCCACCGATTATCTTGTGTTCCTCAGCCACCAATATCATCAGCAAACAAATCCGGCACACCTTTCTCCTTCAATGAAAGGCTGCCTGCATTTTGCCTATCTATACTCGAATCAATCGCAAGAGTATCCGGGTTCTTTGTACAGGTTTTCTTTGTCAGGAACAATCTTTTTGTCCCAGACTGATTCTTTCCAGTCGTCTTCGGCTATTTCTTTAATGGCTACCGAAACGCTTGATGTCTTGCAGCCAAGACTTTCTGCTATTACATCAGCTATTTTCTCGGCACAGGCCTTCTTTTGTTCATCACTTCTGCCCGGAAAGCAGTTGATCTCAACATGTGGCATGGGCGCCTCCTTTATAAATTTGAAGTTGTTCTCTTTGACATGCGAATCTGATATTGAGTCAAATTTGCGTGTCCACATCTGCGTGACAAAAAGTTAAAAGCATGCGAATTTCGTGCCTATTCTTTTCCTCATGTATGTATCTGTTACATATTCGAAACGCGAACATGCGAATAATGATTCATGATGTTTTTGCATGTATTACCTTACATGCTTATTCTGCTCGAGGGTCACTTCGCATGTATTCATTTGCAACCAATCCAAAATATGAACATGCGAATTTAGCTTCGTTGAGATCTCGCATGTCTTAACCAATAATTATGTAAAAATCCATACACGTATATTCCAACCACTTGTCTGCTCGCATGTAATAATATCCATAAGAAGGATATCGGCCATACAAATGTCGATTTTTGTATCATCCTTTAAGTTTCACCGACATAATATGTCTGGTAGGCCAGAACTCATATAGGTGGAGCGTGGTGACTGTTCCGGTTGGAATCGGCAGTTCGCTTAATACTATCTGTGTGGCCTCGGCTATTACGTCGGGCTTGTCTATTATCATTGTAGTGTGGGCCGACCAGCCAAATGGGTCTTCGCTGTCCATGAATTCGTCCTTCAAAAGAAGCATTTCCTTGCTCACTTCCGGTGCCACAAAAAGAACGTCGTTCGCAGGCAGTCTGAAAAGGCCTACGTGGTTAAACTCTGCCTTGAAAGGCTTGTGAGTGTCAGCTATCCGGCGAAGGCGTTCCTTGAGCTCTTCTTCTTTGGCTGTGTTGTAGGAACCCATGGTGAAATGCATGGGGATGTCCTTGGTCTGAACGCCGCTAAAGCCTTTTTCGTATAATTTGTTCTGTATTCCGGACAGGAGTTTCTCCGTATCGTCATCATATCCTGCAAGGACATATAAAGCCTTGTCTGCCATGGCATTATCTCTCCCGATTCATTTAAAATTTGTAGCGCATGTCGCGGTATCTGTGTTCTTTGTCCTTAAAGCCAACCTTGGCGTAGATCGGGTATCCTGCGTCGGTAGCTGAGAGGTCGATGCGGCCGAGGCCTCTTCTCTTACCATATTCCACAAGATTTTTCATAAGCTGAGTGCAGATTCCCTGCCCGCGGTAAGCAGGCTCTGTGTAGACGCTCAGGACGTCGGCGTACAGGCCGTTTAAAAGGATTGAATTGGCGGGCATTTCGATGATGTGCAGGTATGCGACGGACACGATTCTGTCGCCCTCCTTGGCCACAAAAGCAATCAGCTCGGTGCCGAGTTTGCGATTGAAATAGTCAGGGAGCTGTGCCTCCATACCTTTTCGCTCTTCGTCGGTAACCGACCCGAAATCATCTATCATATATTCGATACGCATGCGTATCAGTTCGTTAATGTCTTCCCCGGTAGCTTCACTGTATACAATACTCATTTTCTTAAACTCCTATGTCCCATATTATATCTCATTGTTCCTGCAAAAGCACGAAAAAAAGGCGCCATTACATTGTAACAGCGCCACCTCGCACTTACATATTCTTATTTCATGATTTAAGTCTTTCTTTGTCCTTATACATTTCTTTGTCGGCTCTCTCAAACACATCCGATACAAAGGCGTCGCTCTCAGGCTTGTATTCAGACATTCCGGCGGACAAGATTACTCCGGCTCCCACTCGCTTGTTTTCAAGGACCTGATTGCGCAATTTGTCCATCAGCTCATATCTCATTGTGTAATCATTTCCGCGAAGGAATACTACAAACTCGTCACCGCCCACTCTGAATACAGGGCTGTGTACAAAAATGTCACACAAAAGGCGCGCTGATGCCTTGATATATTCATCACCTGCGGCATGTCCCTGAGTATCATTAATCTGCTTTAAGTTGTTGGTATCGCATACCACTAATGCAAATGTCAGATAATCCATACCGTTGTCGATGTTTCCTTGCGCAGACTCCTCCAATTCCTTGTATGCGGTCTTGTTCTTGATACCGGTAAGTTCATCACGTCTGGTAAGTTCTTTTTCCGTCTTTAATTCTCTAAGATGCTGCCTCTCTCGCTTAACTTCGGCATCGATGTCCTCGACACCTATAATAAAGTGCGTACCGTCACTGCTCTTTCGGACGCTCATCCTCGTAAACCGAGACTTGCCATCGTCCAAAATACGATAGTCTATACTATAGTCTTTACGGTTCTCAAGCCTTGAAATCATGTTGTCTTTATCAAGGAATTCCAGCACTTTGTCGCGATCCTGTTTATGAACAATCAGTGGAATGTTTTCGATAGAATCGCCAAAGAAATCATATCCTTCTTTCTCAATTTCCAATTTTCCGTATATGTTATTTACTTCATAACCGATATAAGAAGAGTCCGCCACATCCACGTAATAGATTACGTCATAGTTGGAAGCAAGGCTCTCCGCAATCTGTCCGAAGGTAACAGTCTTTTTCTGATTTTCTTTTTGTGCTTTCTCTGCGTTAAGTTCGTCTTCAATATCTTTTTCATAGAAGATAATATACTGACTGTTGCCGTCACGCATCATTGTGAACAGGAAGAATCGCGGTTCCCCGTTAATCATAACCCTGTATTTGAAGGAAAAAGAATGCCGTCCCTCAGTATTCTTAAACATGGTTTCTTTATTATAAAAGCTCTTGGCATACTCCCTGTCTTCAGGATATACGCACTTATCAATGCTTTCCATAACTTCAGCATAGAAGTCTTTGCCCAATTCCGTTGCGCCTAAAGTCATGTATTTGCTGCTTTCGGTAAAAGAAAGGTATTCGCCCGAATCTATTTCAATGTAGAATATGGCTTCATAATCTTCCGCCATTACGGAGGCAATGTGGTCATGTATTTCTTTTTCCTTCTTTTCACCGGATAACACAAAAGAATGAACCATGCAAATACCAAGCATGAGTCCTATGGCATATGAAGGTAAAAGGGCAAAAAGAATCTGGAATACAAGGAATACCCCCAGGACCATACTTGTTGCCGCAACTACTTTGTATCTGAATTTTTGGCGTCCGGTGCTTTTGGCGGCAACGCACATCATGTAGCCCGAAACTACCGCATAGAAAGCAATCTGCAGAAAAAATGATATATTTCTTCCACACTCACCGACGTATTCATGAGCTTCATTATAAGAAAACATGAAATGATGATAACGATTGGCAATAAGGCATATTAGCCCTATTACGAACAGCACCCACACTCCGTAGAGCAGCACCGCGCTGCGACGGCCGCCCTTGTCAAGGAACGCGACTATGTATCGCGTCCATGTCAGCATGGTTAAGAGCATGAACATGAAATAGAAAACAGTCAAAAAATAAATAATCGGAAACAGCGCCGTTATATCGTGGTGCTCGTATAAAATCCCCCATGTCATATCCACGATAAAATAAATACTTGCGGCAAGAAGAAATAAATTGTATCGAACCGGCACCGAGTTCTTTGCATCAGATTTCTTTTCAATAAATCCGTACCTTTTAAGCGACTCTCCATTTAATATTATGTTTATTATCAGCAATGACGCCGGTACCATCGCGTATAACATTTTATTATAGGACCTCCATGCCTGTTAATTATCCGAGCTTAATTCTTATGCTCCTCTCACTTCACTCGGACTTGATAATTATAGCATTTGACCTATTACACATATGTTATCGAGCGGTGCCGCTTAACGCCTAAATAAAAAGGAATTCGGCCGGTGGCCGAACTCCTTGGGAAATTACCATTTCTATAGTGCCGATATGACTTTATGTATCTATGAGCGGATGCTCGTCCATGTACCTTTCGGTTGCAAGGACGTTGGGCACAGAGTGCTCCAGTTCTCTTGCGTATAAGTAAGTAAAGTAAATTACATCTTCAGTGCTGATGGCGCCGTGCGCCTTGAAGTGCGCCAGCGCAAAATCTTTTAGATGAAGGCAGGCAGCCACTGCGAGCTGTGCCTGGCCGTAATAGTACTCATCGTATGCGGAGCCGCAGAAATAGATGTAGAGGAAATAGTGAAGAATCTGCTCGGTCACAATGTCCCAGTCCATGCCTTGAGAGGAAAGGGAAGCCCTCATTTCTTGGTCCAAGGCAGCCTCATCCTGCGGGCAGTCTTTGTACAGTGCTTTCTCTGTCGTCTTAAGCACTTCTTTAAACTCGTCGCCGGTGTATTCCCACTTTTTCATGACTTTGAAGAGCTCGTAACGGTTCGAAGAAGTGATTTCCAAAGGCTTATAGTCTGCTGCTATTGCGCCTTCAACATCCACTGATTCTATGTCGCCGTCACTCATTAAAACGTCATCGGTTTGATTCTGGAATTCTCTTGCGATTGCAAGAATCCTTCCTGCTTTCGTGGCAAAAGAAAGCGTCCTGTTAAGCACGATTTTAAAGAATTCTTCACGAAGCGAATATAACTTTATGTAAACCAACTGTTCCTCGCTGTCATATTCTTCCGTATCAGTTTCTCTATCTTCCACCGTTCTGTAAGTCACGGGTTCTTTGCGTTTAAGAAGGTACTGCGCGACTTCGGGGCACGAAATGCTGAGGGAATACTCGCGCACATTTTCAAACTCCTCGATGTGCCTGGGAAAAAGCCTGCAAGTGTTGCATAAGATATCTTCGCCATGCTCCAGAATCAGCTTGCAAAGGCCCTTTTCGTTTAGGTTCTTGCATCGTTTTTCTTTGTCCTGATAGAAGCACTCGTGCTTAAAATCAACAGTCTCAATCTTCTTGTCGCGATACTGCTTTAATGCATCCTCATCAATCTCTATCTGCCAACCGGCGCAGCAAGTCTCGGGGCACTTGTCGGCTATGCATACAAAGTTATCATAATAATCGGGGTAGGTACGTTTCATATGTTAAATTCTCCTATGCGGATTATACCATAAGTGCCGCACGGCTAGTGATTAATTGCGAAAAAAATACCTCCACCACATTTCTGCAGTGAAGGTATTAATCTTTGTAAACAATTATTACTTATTTCCGCTTCTGCTGATTTCCAGAATCTTATTAAGAATTTCTTTTGTGGCAGCCATGTCCTTCTTGCAGTCTTCACTGATCTCGATGGCGGACTGGGAAGATGCCGCAACTTCTTCGGATGTAGCTGAAAGGTTGCTGATTGCGTCCATAACTGCGGTGTTGGCTGTTACACAGGCATCAACGTTGTCGGAGATTTTGGTCGCCCTTGTGGTGAGGTCCGAAACTTTTTCAAGGATGACTGCAAATTTCTCGCCGGTCTTAGAGATGATTTCTCCCTGCTCATTAGCGGATTCAACGCTCTTATTCATATTATCGGAAGCAGTATTGACCTTGTCGATAAGATCGTCGATGGTGGATGCAATCTGCTCGGCAGATTCCTTGGTATGCTCGGAGAGTTCTCGTATTTCGTCCGCAACGACCGCAAAGCCTTTTCCTGCTTCTCCTGCTCTGGCTGCTTCGATGGAGGCGTTTAAAGCAAGGAGGTTTGTCTGTCCTGATATAGAAAGAATTGCGGCTACGATATCTTTTACCGTGCCTGCAGACTTTTGAAGGTTTAGGGTCATCTCGGCAGTCTCTTCGTTGATGACTGAGGCTTCCCGGGCCTTAGTTGTCAGTTCTTTTACCAAAGTGTTGCCGTCTTTAATGTTGGCGGTAACTTCGTCTGCGTTGCTGCGCATTTCGGTTGACTGATGGGCAATGTCCTCAAGCGATTCCGTGATGTTTGCATTCATCTCGGTCTGAGTCTGAATAGCCTCGGCAGTCAACGTCACGGATTGTGATATTTCCTCGGAAGCGTCGGCACTGGATGTAACCTTCAAAGAAAGCGACTCCATAGCTTCGTTGGCTTCCTCTAATTTTTCACCGATCTGAACACCGATTGACTTAATGATTTCGGCATCTTTCTTTTGCCTTTCGGCGGCTTCCTGTATCTCTTCAATGGTCTCGACGTTTTGTCTGTTACTGAGTCGTACGTAGAATACGACCATTAAGCCCATCAGCAAGGCAAATACCGCATCTGTAAATACCATATTTTGTCTCGCGGCACGTTCAAGTGACATATTTAAGAACAAAACGACATACAGTAAATTAATGCCAACCACAGCTCCTGCTGTAATACATGTGAGTTTGGGGTCGGTATAAAGCAGTACCAAAATCAGAAGTGCCGGTCCAAAAGCCCACATATAGGGCACATGAACGGAGCCCAGTATGACTACCAGATAGCCTGCCAGCATACAGCCCATACTGAGATACTTGCCCTTCTCGTCCCGATTGAACTTTATGAAGCTGAATACAAAAATTCCCAGGATGATGAATTGCAAAACCAGCATTGCAGCTGTGTTTAAGACGCCTACCCTTTCGGCTCTGTAGACAACGGTGGAAAGAATTTCAAAGACATTAATGATGAAAGCCAGTTTGAAGGCTAACAGGTTGCTTTCGTATACGTGTTTTTCTTGCAGACTCATATTTTTACCAATCCTTTCACCAAATATAGTATTAGGGAATGATTAAAAAAGCGCTAAATCGACCGTCCGTTGGCCTTTTTGGGGCGCGGGCAAAAGAAAAGTTCCTGCATCGGAGAAGATGAGGAACTTTCATACTTTATGTCGGTTTTGTGTATATTGTGTTTTTTTCTCAGAACTTAAGAATCGTCGCAAGGACTCTCTTTGCACATGTCAGGAGATCTTCGCGGCCGAGTGCTCCAAGCTCCATGGCCTGTTTAACGCGCTCCGGAAAGCCTGTCGCCATCTTAAGGTCGTTGCCCGCCAGGATTTCTTTGTACTGCTCGGAGCGACACCACCAGTCGGTCATGACAAGTCCTTCATAGCACCACTCATCACGCAGTATTCCGGTCAGAAGCTCTTTGTTTTCCGAAGCTCGCACACCGTTAATTGCGTTGTAAGAGGACATTATGGTATACGGATTTGCATCCTTAACGATAATTTCAAAAGCCTTTAAATATATTTCTCTTAAGGCACGCTCCGATACTCTCGAATCCGAATGTTTGCGGTTCGTTTCCTTGTTATTGCATGCAAAATGCTTGACGCATGCACCCACGTTATTGGTTTGTATGCCCTGCACTAAGGCTCCTGCCAGTTTGCCCGTAAGATAGGGGTCCTCAGAAAAGTACTCAAAGTTTCTGCCGCACATAGGGTTTCTGTGAATGTTTATAGCCGGGGTAAGCCACACGCACAGATTGTTTTCTTTGAGTTCTTCGCCGCCCGCAAAGCCTACTTCTCTTGCGATTTCGCGGTTCCAGGAATTGGCTATTACAGTTGCGCTTGGGAAAGCGGTTGTCACAATTCCTGTTTCTTTGGCAATTCTTACTCCCGCGGGGCCGTCAGCTGTCTGCGCATTTGGGATGCCGTACTCGGGCATGTTACCAAAGCCATACACATTGCCGACACCCGTATTGGGCTGTCCTCCTATCAAAAAAATGAGTTCATCATCACTTAGTTTCGAAACAAATTCATCAAGGGAAACCTTCCCGTCTGCCACGTCCTTAAGGGGATGTACACCTTCTTTGACGGTCTTCATCAGGAGATGCCTTGACACGTGACGAACTTCGGGCGCAACAGCCTCTTCAGTACCGGGCACCATCTTTTCTAAAAGGCATTCGTTTATATCCTTGTGGGGGCCCTGAAGCATTTCTTCGTAAGAGCCGTCGCTTCTCATTCGCTTTGTAAGCTCCGAAGGCACTACCTTGTGTGAAAACCTGCTCAATACTTCATCCTGCTTAAGCACATACTCATAGTCAAGCTTGCGGGCTGTACGTACATTGGCTCCGAGATAAAACTTGTAGCGGCCTGCCTCCAACACGTATGAAGCTTCGCATACCTTTCCAAGATCGTCATAGGAAGCCAACAAGTACCTGCTCACGTGCAAAGAAAGCACCGTACTCTCTCCGGGCTTAAGCTCCTCAGTCTTGGCAAAATCACCCAAAATCCTGGCCGCCTTACCGAGTTTGCCCTGTGGTGCCGACACATATACCGCTGTCACGTCCTTGCCTTTCACAGAGCCTGTATTGGTCACTTTTACGTCTATATCGAAGCCGTCGCCGGCCTCACAGGCCCTTACCGTCTCTTCCTCAAAAGAAGTATAGGAAATCCCGTATCCAAAGGGATAAATGACCTTCTCTGCCGCTCCCGGTATCGTTTCAAAATACCTGTAGCCCACGAAAATATCTTCGTTATATTCGACATAGTCAAAAGAATCATGAAAACCTTCCGTAGACGGATAGTCGGACAGTTCACCCGCAAAAGAATCCGCAAGTTTTCCCGAGGGAGTTTCGTAGCCCAAAAGTATGTCTGCTGCCGCAAGCCCGCCTTCCATACCTGCCTGACCCATGTATAGCGCCGCCGAGATTTTCTCATTATCACGTATCCATTTACAGTCCGTCACGCCGCCCGTATTAAGCACCACGACTACTTTATTAAACTTTTTCGTGACAGCCTTTATCATTTCTTCTTCGGCAGTTGACAGATAAAAATCGCCCTTGGGAAACAGTCCTTCTGAAAGTTTAGGTAAACTCGGAGTCTCCGGCCAGGGATTGAATTCGTTGTTGCATTCTATGCTGCAACGGTCCCATCCTTCAGCCGAATAACGGTTAAACACCATTACCGCAGTATCGGAAAAATCGGCTGCGGCCGCCAGAAGTTCATCAGACACTATGGGTTCAGCCGTCATACCCGGTATGAATCCTTCTTCATACTGCTTATTCAGTTCTTTTCGGTAAAAATCCGCCAGGGGTTCAAAAGGCTTTACGCCTCGAAACTTAAGTCCTTCATAAATGGAGCGCACATACGCGCAGGACACATCTCCCGAGCCGCCGCCGCCTTTTATGTACTCAACCGATGCCTTTCCAAGCAGAACCACTTTTCCCTTCGGATTAAGCGGGAGTGCCGAGCCGGTGTTCTTTAACAGAACCATGCCTTCTACGGCCGCCCTTCTCGCTATGTCTATGTGTTCGGGGCTTGCTGTAACCCGTCTGCCTTCATAAAGTGGAAGCGCAGGCTGGTAAAGAAGCCTAGCCCATTTTTCCATATCGTTCTCCTTTAATTACAGATTTTCGGCCTTTTCAGCCCAAGTCCTCACCGTTGCTTTCTATACAATTTTTGTACCAGAAGAAAGAATCCTTCTTTATACGCGCAAGGTCCTTAAGATCCTTCTCATCTCTGTTGATATATATAAAGCCGTACCGCTTGGTAATGCCCTGATGCGTTGAGATAAGGTCAAAAGCAGACCAGGGCGAATAGCCCATAAGGTGTACTCCGTCCGTTATCGCTTCACGGCAGGCAATAATATGCTTTCTCAGATAATCAATACGGTAATCATCATGCACCTTGCCGTCTTCGGTAAGCTCGTCCACTACGCCGCAGCCGTTCTCTGTGATAAGAAGGGGAAGTCTGTATCTTTCCCAAAGCTGTCTAAGGGTAAGCCTGAGTCCCACAGGGTCGATGCCCATATGGTAGGATGTGGTTTCCTGCAGAGGATTGTCCACACTTACCGCCATGCCGGGTTCAGTCTGCATTCCAATCATGAATTCTTCACGGTTTGCCCCTTCTTTGCGACCTGCAGCCTTAGCCTTCTCTCCGTCTTCTATGGACACAAACTTTACGGTTGCTGCTCCGTAGTAATTAAAGGCTATAAAATCGGGATGAGCATTCTTCATGAAATTAAGGTCTTCATCGGTAATATCAGGCATGCAGCCTCTCTGGCGGAAATACTCGCATAAAGCTTCCGGATACTCACCGAATACGATGGTATCAAGATAAAGTCTGTTTCTGAACTGGTCGTAATCAGCAGCCGCAAGATTATCCAAAGGAGCTGAACTTGCGGGATAAACGCAGCTGATATTGGGAGCAGGCGCTATCTTGGCACTGCAGAGTTCATGGCAACGGATGGTTGCTTTTGCCATTGCCACTATCATATGGTGATTGGCCTGAAAGCGTTCTTTGTCATCCTTGTGCTCGCCCATGTTGTACATCGTCATCATGTTCTGCTCATTGATGGTGAGGAAGTACTTAACTTTGCTACCGTATTCACGGAAACATACTTCGCAGTAGCGTACAAAGTCGTCGATACACCTTCTGTCGGTCCAGCCGCCGTATTTGTCCTGAAGCGCCTGAGGAAGGTCGAAGTGATAAAGCGTGATTACGGGCTCGATACCATACTTCAGACACTCATCGATAACTTCATGGTAATGAGTCACTCCCTTGGGATTGACCTCTCCGTCACCGTCGGGAATAATGCGTGTCCAGGGGATTGAAAAACGAAACTCCTTAAATCCCATCTCCGCCATAAGAGCGATGTCTTCTTTGAAGCGATGATAATGGTCGGAGCAGACCTTCCAGTCGCTGTTGCCGGGTTCAATGGGCTTACAGTCCTGTACTGAAGGGCTTTTGCCGTCTTCGTCCCATGCTCCCTCGCACTGATAAGCCGAGGAGCTTGCGCCCCACAGAAAATCCTTCGGGAACGGTTTTAATGTTTTATATTCCATTTTATTTTCCTGCCTTTGTTTTTATTTTTAACCCTTTACCGAACCTATCATTACGCCGGTAACGAAATACTTCTGTACGAAAGGATAAAGAATCATCATGGGGATGGTTGAAATCATTATGGTCGCGTACTTGATAAGCGGGCGGAATATCATTACATCCTGCCCGTCAACATCCGCTATGATGGAGTTTTCCGTTGACTGAAGCACTATTTCGCGCAGTGTAAGCTGCAAAGGATACAGATTTCTTGCTTTTGGTAAGTACAGGGCAGCGCTGAACCACGAGTTCCAGTGCTGAACCGCATAGAACAGCACTATTACCGCTATGATTGATTTGCTGACCGGAAGAATGATTCTTGTGAGAATCTTTATTTCGCTGGCTCCGTCTATTCGCGCCGCATCCAGCATCTCTTCGGGAATCCCCGCAAAAGAAGTCCTCATTATGATGATGTTATAGGCCGACAGAGCTCCGGGTATGATGAGTGCCCATCTGGTGTCCATCATTCCCAGTTTGTTAATTACCATGAAAGTGGGTACGAGACCGCCGCTGAATATCATGGTAAAAACGATGAACAGAGCAAAGGGCCTTCCAAACAGCAGGTCCTTCGTGCTCATGACATAGGCTGCCAGAATATTTAATACAAGTCCGAACAGCGTTGCTGCTGTAACATAAATAATAGTGTTGCCATAGGATCTTATTATTGTGGCATTTTGCATTATCAGCTTATATCCACCCAGCGTAGCCTTGCCGAGAGGCTTAAGATACAGTCCGCTTGTTGCTGCCACCTTTAAAGGATCGCTGATGGAACCCATTGCCACATGCCACACCGGCAAAAAGAAAATAATGCACAGTGACAGCAAAAATATCGTATTGAATACGGCAAATATTTTTTCGCCTTTTGAACGTCTTTTCATGCTTCACACCGCCTTACCATATACTTGTTTCATTGACCTTACGGCTTATGAAATTGGCTGTACAAAGGACTATCAGGTTAACAATGGAGTTAAAGAGGTTTACAGCGGTTGAATAGCCGTAATCCGCATCCAGAATGCCTACTCTGTACACATAACTTGCGATAACGTCACCTGTTTCGTAGGTCGAAGGGCCATACATAAGTATTATCTTTTCATAGCCCACACCCATAATCTGGCCAAGTCTTAAGATTAACAGAACCACTATGGTGGGCGCTATTCCCGGCAGAGTTACATGAAGTGTCTGCTGCCAGCGGTTTGCTCCGTCTATCCTGGCGGCTTCGTAAAGCGTAGGGTCTATGGCAGCGAGAGCCGAAATAAAAATAATGGAATTGTACCCCAGATGCTGCCACAGGTTAGAGCCTATATACAGGCTCCTGAACCATTTTGCTGAGGAAATAACCGCTCCGCCGTCCCAACCAAAGAATGATGCTATATTGGTAATCAATCCGTTAGCCTTACCAAAATCGAACAGGATGGATACCACTACCACAACCGAAATAAAGTAAGGCAGGTACGAAATGGTCTGGACAGTCTTCTTGAATGCTTTGTTCCTTACCTCATTTAAGCAAAGCGCAAATATAATCGGTAGAGGAAAAGAAAACAGAAGTCCGTAAAAGCTGATTAACAGCGTGTTTTTTACCAGTCTCCAAAAGAAAGGGGACGTAAACAATCGCCTGAAATGCGCAAGTCCGATGAATGTACTTCCGAAAATGCCTTTCTTTATCTGATACTTTTCAAATGCCATGACTATGCCCAGCATGGGCGCATAGTTAAAGATCAGGAAATATAAGATTACCGGCAGGGCTATAAGATACATTTGCCAGTGTTTCTTAAAATCGATCCGGAGTCGTTCGTTAAACGGCTTTTTTATTACAGGTAAGAGTTTATTTGATTTCATTGCTTTCACCTTCCATATCATGGCAATAGTTTACATAAAGTGGAGAAAGCAGAAATCACTTTCTGCTTTCTCCGTCCATAGACGAAATCCCGAGCAGGATTATCTGTTGTTATAACGGTCTAAGCTTGACTGCTTAAGTGCGATACATCTTTCGATTCCCATGTCCTTAAGGGTCTGTCTGTATTCGTCATATTCGCTGAGAGGTCTCTCACCATTAATGAACTTAACTTCGTTTTCCTGAATATATGCTTCGATATCGGTGTAGTACTGCGTATATTCCGCTTTTTCCTCCGATGTCATGGTTACGGTTACAGGAATGTAATTCTTGGGCTCGTACTTGGACCATACCGCATAGGATGCTGCTCTTTCGGGAGGCATCTGTTCAATCTGGGAAGCCTCGCATCGGATGGGAGGGTTCTTTGCCCAGTACTTGGCTGCTACGGTAGCGGAGTCAAGACCGTCGGGGTTGTTGTAACGGAAATCATAAATACCTATACGGTGTCCGTCTGCTGCTTCGCTCCATACGACATCCTTTTCGCTGTCAATACCGTAGTTGGCGTTAAGGTATACGTCCTTTGCATAGAAGCTGTCTACCCAGCGGATAGCCTCTTCAAGGTGAGGGCTGTTCCGGTTAATTACAAGGCAAACTGCCTGAATATCACGATAGTTGTTGGCAACCTCTCTCCATGCGGGGTCGGGGTCGTTTTCATTTTTCTTGGGCTGAGGAGCTGCAACAGTCCAGAAATCGGGGTTGGCAGCGCCTCTTGAAATGTAAGCGTCAGTCATACGGGTACCCCAGTCAATAAGGGAACCGACCTTATCGTTAAGCATCATATCGTTGTCGGCAGCCACACCTGTTGACTTTCTGGTGGCAAAGTCGGGATCTAAAAGGCCCTTCTTGTACCAGTCATTAAGAAGTGTGAGGTATTCTTTGAACTCATCTTCCATGGGTCCGAATTTAACTTTTCCGTCTACCTGATAGAATCTGGGAGCGATACCGAAACCGGCCATGAATTCGCCGTGGTCGATACCGTTCTTGGAAGTATAGAAAGGAGCTTCGATTCCGAGCTGATCCTTGAATGCGGTAAGAACGGTTTCCCATTCGGCATAGGTCGTGGGAACATCCATGCCTACCTTGTCAAGGAAGTCTTTACGGATTGAAAGACCCTGGTCGGCGTAACCGCCTTCCATGTTGTCCCAGAAACTCCAGAAACCATACATCTTACCGGAGTCGGTATATACGTCTTTCTTTGCCGTTTCAATGCTGTTAAGCCAGCTTACGTAGTTGGGTGCCCAGTCGAGGTGCTCGCTGATGTCGGCTACATATCCGTCATCGATTGCCGCATCCATACCGTCACGGTACATCTGATGCTGAGGCTGAGTGTACATGATGTCGGGAAGGTCGCCTGTTATAAACAGGTTATTGAATGACTGACTTTCTTCGCCTGATGCAGGAACTATAAATTCAATGTGAATGTTTGTCTTTTCTTCAAGCCACTGGAAAAATTCGCTGTCATTGTAGTCAGCCAGTGTTCCCATGGAACTTGCGTTAGGATACCAGTAAGTAAGAGTAATCTTTTCATCACTTAAAGGATATGTCTGCTGGTTAACCTCACCCTTGTACACTTCGGAAGCCGGAGTATCTACGGGCGATTCTGCGGTTGAACCTGCGGTTGATGTTTCTGTCTTTGCAGTTGAGGCGGAAGCCGGCGTATCACTCTCTGCACTCTTGCTGCATCCTGCAAGAAGTGAGAACGCCATCGTTGCTGCAAGGAGCATTGATAAAGCCTTTTTTCTCATCTTTTTTCCTCCCAAATTTAGAAATAACCTTTCTTTTGGCTCAAAATTTTCGAAATCTCCGAAAACTTTTAAGTTATTTAAAGTATATGATTGGTTGTGCAATATTACAAGATACAAGTTCTCAAATTGTGCATATTTGTACATTATGTATCAGCATTGGGGTGTTTTTAGTGAAATCGACATCGTTTTCGCTTGCATTTCGCACAGACGAGAAGGTTGTTTTTGCGAAACTATTTTCGTTTACGGTCAAAAAAAAGACCGTTAAGGGCGATTATCACGTCAAACGGATGTCCTTCCCTAACGGTCCTTAATATCTGTTCGTTCTATCTTTTATGTAAGGAAATATCTTTGATAGTGTGGCCCTTTGAAAGCCTGCCCGGTACAATAACCTGCTCCACAAAGGTGGTTCTTGGGGATTCGATAAGCCCAATAAGTTTTTGGGCAGCTACGGTTCCGATTGTTTCCGAGTCCTGAACTATGGTGGCAAGCCTCGGATCGAGATACTGAAGCGATCTCATACCGTCAAAGCCCGCAACCGAAATATCCTCGGGAATGCTCAGTCCTCTTGCCCTGATAGCATTAAGACCGCCCATAGCGCCAAAATCATCCGAAAAAAGAATACATGTAGGCGGATTCCTGAGCCCAAGCAAAGACTCGGTCGCCATATAGGTGTCATCTACGCTTCTGTAAGGAACCTCCACGATATAGTCATCAGGTATCGTAATACCGTAGTGCTCCGCCGTGCGAAAGAAACCCACCAGACGACCGCTGGTAACCGCGGAAGGGCTTCCGTGGATATAGGCAATCTTGCGGTGTCCCCTCGAAATAATATATTCCATAAGTTCATTCATGCCGCCTACATTGTCAGACATAACGGATATCCTGTTATCGAAGACATGATCGATGGTCACGAGCGGTATGTCGCTTCTGATAAGTTCAAGTACCTCACTGCTCCCGAAATCAATCGACGCAAGTACCAGCCCGTCAAAGCCGTGGCGTCTGCAGGTTTCAAGATAAGTCATGCGGTTAGACTGCTTGGTGCTGCAATTGACAAATGTGATATCATACCCGTTGTCCTCGGCAGTCCTCTTAAAGCTGTCTAACACTCCGGCAAAATAATCGTGCATGAGCCCGCTGTTTGATTCGTCCACAAACAGCACCCCTATGCTGCCGATTCCCGAAGCATTGAGAGTTCTTGCCGACAGACGGTATCCCAGTTCCCTGGCAGCCTTCATGACCTGTTCTTTGGTTTCGTCGCTAACGTCCTTCTTATTATTGATAGCTTTGCTGACCGTCGCAATGGACACTCCGCATCTTTCCGATATATCCTTCAAAGAAGCCATTCGAAATTCCTTTCAAAGTCTCTAAATTTGTTTCGTCAATTAACTATACTTTGTACTTCTTTATTTTGCAAGGGTTCTTAAATACCCTTTCAGACTGCATCCTCATTCTATACTATCAACTCTCAAAAAACTTTGCAATGAACTCAAATATGGTGTCGGGCACGTCTTTTGGATATTTGCGAAAATAGTTTCGTTATTTATCGCAATATTTTTGCGCAAAATGCTTTTTTAGAGCAGTCAAAATCCACTATAAAGTCCTAAAAAAGACGCATAATGTACAAATTGATGAATAATTATTGATTATCGCTTGTTATTTTGTGCATATTGCCTTATACTGAATTCACGAAAAGACTTTCGGCGAGTTTCGGCATATGAACGTTGTCATATCAAAAACAACGCCGGCCAAAACCAAACGCAAGTAAAGGGATGGGGACAATGAGTAACAAAAAGTCAAAAGCCAAACACAAAACACGTCTGTCACTGAGTACCTTATGGAAACAACGATATCTTCTTGCCATGTCGATACCGTTTGTCATCTGGCTTATTATTTTCAAATACATTCCGCTTTGGGGATGGACCATGGCTTTCCAGGAAGTTAAGCCCGCTACATTCAATAAGCCAATCTTCCAAAGAGAATTTGTAGGCCTTGCCAATTTCGTAAAAGCCTTTAAGGACAGACTCTTTACGCAGACTATGATAAACACCTTGGGTGTTTCAATCATAGGAATAGCTATCGGAACCATTTCCGCAATAGTGTTCGCGATAATGCTAAACGAAATGAAGTTTCTTAAGTTTAAGAAAGTAACGCAGACCATTTCCTATCTGCCTCACTTCGTATCCTGGGTTATTATCGCCAGCATCGCCAAGAACGTATTTAACGACGGCGGCGTAATTGATACTTTATTCAACACAAACTTCCACCTCATGAGTACCAACTCTATATTGATATGGTTCGTCATAGTCTTTATCGATATCTGGAAGGAAGTGGGTTGGAATGCCATAATCTATCTTTCAGCCATGGCCGGCATCGATCCGGGGCTTTACGAAGCAGCTGAAATTGACGGAGCAAACCGCCTGCAAAGAATCTGGCATATTACCCTTCCCGGCATACGTCCCACCATTATCGTGCTCCTTATTATGAGCATCGGCGGTGCGTTGAATGTCGGTATGGAGCGTCAGATGCTCTTATCCAACCCTCTGGTAGAGGAACACACCATGGTTCTTTCGTGGTTCTCTTACAAACGAGGCATAGGCAACAGCGATTACGGTCTCGGTACTGCCATCGGTGTATTCCAGTCGGCAGTGGGCATAACCCTTCTTTTGATTGCCAATAAAATAGCCGGTCTCTTCGGTGAAGACAGACTGATCTAAAGGAGTGCGTTATGAGAAAAAAGATTTCAGCCATCGATATTATACTGTTTTTGGTGTTTGTGATAATCATCATCATAACACTCTATCCGTTTTTAAATGTCCTTGCCATTTCTTTTAACGATGCTACGGACACTATAAAAAACATTAATTTCATAATTCCGAGAATGTTTACTCTGTCAAATTACAAGTATGTATTCAAGGACTCAAACTTCGTAATGCCTTTTGTCACTTCTGTTTCCAGAACGCTGGTCGGAACACTCATCGGAGTATTTACCACTTCTATGCTGGCATACACTTTGAGCCGTAAAGACTTTGTTTTTCACAAGCCTTTCACGATACTCTTCGTAATTACCATGTATGTGGGCGGCGGTCTTATACCGGAATACCTGCTTATCATGCGTACGCTGCACCTTGGCAACAACTTCCTAGTTTATATCATACCGGGTATGATTTGGGTCTACAACATGATTCTGGTAAGGTCATACATCGACGGATTGCCAACCGCTTTACAGGAAGCTGCGAGGATTGACGGAGCCAACGATTTCCAGATCTGGTACAAAATAATAATGCCCTTATGTACCCCCGTTATTGCCACCATCGCTCTTTATTACGCTGTCGGACAGTGGAATGCTTTCATGGATACTTATCTGTACGCACAGAAGCTTCCGACCCTTCAGTTTAAGATGTACGAAATAATGAACCAGGCCACCATGAAGCTTGATGTTCACGGTTCCACAAACGTTACGACCGCTATAACTCCCATGTCGATACGTATGGCAGTAACCGTTGTGGCTACTCTCCCCATTGTTATCGTATATCCTTTCCTTCAGAAATACTTTATCGGCGGTATGACCCTCGGTTCTGTCAAAGACTGATTCATATTCGCAAGCAACCAAAAATTTAGTGCACAACCGGCGCTGCCGGAAATTATAAAGGAGGAATTTTATGAAAAAACGAATTCTGTCTTGTATCCTGTCCGGAATCATGGTAGTGGGATTGCTTTCAGGCTGTGGCTCCACTGGTTCAGGATCAACAGAAACAGGCTCAACAAATGAGCCTGCTTCAAACACTCAGGTAGAAGTCAGCAACAGTTCATCAGATGACAATGCACCTATTACTTTTACCTATTACAACGCAGACGGTAAGAACTCAAGCTGGGATAACCCCGTAGCAAAGGCTATCACCGAGGCAACAGGCGTAACCCTCGAGGTTTCTTATCCGGTATCTTCCCAGGGTGAGCCCAAAGAAGACGTAGCTCTTATGATTGCCAGCGATGAATTCCCTGACTTGATCTATGCCAAGGGTAGCGCAACCGACCTGTATGAGGCAGGCGCTTACATCGATATGACAGATCTTATCGAGCAGTACGGTCCCAACATCAAAAAAATGTATGGCGACGAATTGGAGAAGTTAAAATGGGGCGAGGGCGATGACGGTATCTACCAACTCTCATACTCGGGTGTAGGTGAAAAAGACCTTACCACAGACGGCACGGCACAGATTCAGTGGGCTGTTATCAAAGAAAACAATTACGAGTACCCCACCACTCTTGATGAGTTTGAAAAGACCATCAAAGACTATCTTGCCAAGCATCCCAAGACTCCCGACGGTCAGGATATGATTGGTATCACCATGAGTGCTTCCGACTGGCACTGGATGATTACTCTCGGTAACCCTGCAGGCTTCATCGCCGATGCAGCACCCGATAACGGTCAGTGGCTCATCGATGACAAGTACAACGTAACTTACAAGCATGTCAGCCCGGAAGAAAAAGAATACTTTAAGTGGCTCAACAGAATGTACAACGAAGGTATTCTCGATCCCAACTTTGCAACCCAGACAGATGATGACTATATCGCAAAAGTATCCAGCGGTCGAGTAGTTGCCATCACAGACGCCGACTGGCACTACAACCCTTGCAACCGCGCCCTTATCCAGGATGGCAAAATGGAATGCACCTATTGCGGACTTCCCGTTGTATTAAGAAAAGATCAAAAGTGTGCATCTCTTCTTTACCAGGGCCTTAAGGTAGGCTGGGGTATCGGTATCACCAAGAGCTGTAAAGACCCCGTCCGCGCCATCAAGTTCCTTGACTGGCTCTGCTCCGACGAAGGTCAGATGCTCTACAACTGGGGCGTTAAAGACGTTCATTACTTCATCGACGACAACGGACAGCCCTATCGTACCGACGAAGAAGTTAAGAAGTCACAGTCCGACCCCGACTATTCCAAGAATACCGGTATGGGCAACTACACAGGCTTCCCTATCTACGGAAGAGGTTCTTACTCCGCAGAAGGTATCCCTTATACTCCCTCCACCAAAGAATCCGTTAAGAAGGATTACAACGAAGAAGAAGTAGCAGCATGCAAAGCATGGGGTGTTGATATGCTTACAGACATCTTCCCTCAGGCAGACGAATTTAAACTTCTTCCTTACTCTGCTCTTTGGGCATACCAGAAACCCCAGGAGCTTGCTAACATGGAGAACATCCTCAACGAAATTGCTTGGCCTTCACTTGTTAAGATCGTTACCGGTTCGGAAGCCGACTTCGAATCAAACTGGCAGGCAATGGTTGACGAGCTTTACGCAAACGGCCTTGAGGATGCCAACAAAGCTATGACCGCTTTCCTTGCAGGAAAAATCATTGAGAAATAAATAACAACCAAACAACCAAAAGAATAAACTTGCTCCCGTCTCCCCGGGAAAGAAAGAGCCCTCGCTTCGGTTATGAAGCGGGGGCTTTTTGCTGTAATATGTTTTCCGACTTATTTTCGTGATATACTTCATAAAGAAACACCAATCTAATTTCAAAATCAGAGGTATAACATGTCAAAAAAACGAGTATTATGTTTCGGTGATTCCCTAACCTGGGGATACAATCCCGACAAAAGAGTGCGTTTTCCCGAAGACAGCAGATGGCCCATGGTAATGCAGAGTATTCTCGGGGATGAATATACGGTAATCGAAGAAGGTCAGAACGGTCGCACCATAGCCACCGATGACCCCGCGGAAGGCGAAAAAAACGGTCTCAAATACATCGGCCCCTGCCTTGAAAGCCACAGCCCCCTTGACTTGGTAATCATTATGCTTGGCTCCAATGACTGCAAAAGAAAATTTGCCTACTCCTCCATGGATATTGCGGGAGAAATGCAGATTATGCTTGAAAAAATACAGTCCTACAATCATTTCAGATGTTCGGACGGTTTCAAAGTAATTCTTGTTTCTCCGCCCTTCATTTCCGATGCCATCAAGACTTCCTGGCTCGGTGACAGTTTCGGATATGAAAATGCCGCGAAGCTCTCAAGAGAGCTTCCCGACTGGTATTCGCAACTAGCCGGCATGTACGGTTGCACCTTCTTTGACGCCTCCAAACACGTTTTTGCCAGCGATTCCGACGGCTGCCACATGGATGCCGACAATCAAAAAAAGCTTGGGCAATTGCTTGCTGAGCAGGTAAAGATAATATAAACAAGTTGCAACAATAAAAAGTGCCTCTGTTGACTCTACTGCCATAAAACCGTCTTCAGGGGCATCTTTTTTATCTCATTTTTGTCTTTTCGCACTTAACTATACCTTATCGGGATGACCCTATGCTCATTCTTTTGCCTACAGGGTCAACAGAGCTTCGGTTCTTACATGACCCTACGAGGGAAAAAGTAAGTGATGGGTCAACAAACCTTCTTTTTCGACGGCCAAAGCCCGACTGCTACCAGCCCCAAGCCTCCAAGCAGCAAAAGAAAGTAGCCCGGTCCAAGTTTAACAAACATTCTGCTGATTTCTGCAGGGCCGACACTCTTAAGCATTTCGTTTAATTTAATATGAAACACTGTGACAACTCCAAAAGAAAGGGCTCCCGGAATTATACAGAATACATTCTTCCCTATGGCACTCAAAACCACTCCCGAAACGGCGCATATTAATAACAGTATGCCCAAAGGAAGCGAATACTCCAAAAGATTTAAGTACATGGGAGCATTAAAAAAATCCATCCTTAATACCGGAATCACCGTAGCGACAGCCAATACAACGCTTGCCGCTATTCCGCACACACCGGACTTAGTAATTTTTCTCTTATTGTTCATCAAGTCATTCATCCTTCATCATTTTTCTGTACTGTACTACATGAGCTATAAAAATAACAATCCAGAATCCGGTCATAACCGCATTGAATATGAAGTTTGAGCTCTTCTCCAGATATTCTTTGTTGAAAGCGTCAATTGCGATGTTGACCATCCAAAGAAGGGCGCACAGACCGGATAAAATTGTTAATATAAGTTTTTGTTTTCCCACTGTAATTCCTCCAAACCCAATATGTTTTTGTTACTATATTGATTGTAAAGCATAGCCGGCCTGCGGTACATATATACAAGAGCAAATTCGGGCTTTTTATTTTGTCAGTGCCACAGAATTAATGTATAATGGCTATAAGTTATAATTATTGCAAAATCCCTTCACGGAGGTTATTTTGAGCGAAGCACTGTTAAATCTTTCTTTTACCCTGGCCGCTTTTGTCTTCAACGTGACCCTGTGCGTTCTGGTAACGGTCTACGGCACGGAAGATAAACACAAGAATCTTACTTTCAGAAATTTCACATATATTCTGCTCATCGGCAATGTTATTACCATTTGTGATGTGTTTTTCAGGCGCTCGGCGATAGTGTACATACCTTATACGTTGAGGCTTATTATTTACGTGCTTTCTTTCCTGTCCAATGTTATGCTTACGTATTTCTTTGCAAAATATGCGGAGAGTTTCTTTCAGACTAACAGGCGCAGGAAGTTCTTCTCTACCCTCAACGATATTATTCTGGTGGGACTTTTTGCCACGGCGTTTGTGTGCTTTTTCCTGACGCTTCCCCATATAAGCGATGACAAATATTCCTATCTGCTTCCCACGGTTCCCAAGCTGATTCTGGCTTATTATTCCGAGCTTTACTATCTGCTCTATGCTATGGTGGTTTTCCTGGTAAATGCAAGGGATTTAAACAAGCGTGCCCGCATTACCGCCGCCGCTGCGTTTACCGTAACCATCAGTGTCATCATATTTGAGTTATTTAACCCCACCGAGATTTATTTCAACTATTTCGGCGCCACTTTGGGCCTTTACATCTTCTACATAGGAGTGGAGACCCCCGACTACAAGAACCTCATGGCCACCATGAAGGAGCTTGAAATCGCAAGGCTCAAGGCCGACGAAGCCAATCGCTCCAAGTCTGAGTTTCTCGCCAATATGTCTCACGAGATTCGTACCCCCATCAATGCTGTGGTAGGCATGAACGAAATGATTCTTCGCGAGGCTCACGAGCCCGAGATTATCGAGTACTCCCACAACATTGAAAGTGCCGGTCGCGGACTTTTGTCCATCATCAACGACATCCTGGATTTTTCCAAGATTGAAGCCGGCAAGATGGAGCTTCACGAGGGTCCGTATAAATCCAGTTCTCTTATCAACGACATAGCCGTTATGCTCTCGGTCAAGGCCAAAGAAAAAAATCTGCAGTTTGATGTTGATGTCAACGAAACACTTCCCGACGGCCTTATCGGCGACGAAGTGCGTGTGCGTCAGATAGTGGTCAACGTTTTGAATAACGCCATAAAATATACAGAGAAGGGAAGCGTGCGTCTTTCCGTGGATTACACCAGAGTCGCCGACATCTGCACCCTTATCTTTAAGGTCTCCGACACCGGCATCGGTATCAAGAAGGAGGATCTCCCCAAGGTCTTTGAGAAATTCGACCGCGTGGATATGGAGAAAAATAAGACCATCGAGGGCACCGGTCTCGGACTCGCCATCGTTAAGCGTCTTCTTTCCATGATGAACGGCTCCATTGATGTGGAGAGCGAATACGGCAAAGGTTCCACCTTTACCCTGCGGGTTCCCCAGAAAGTTGACAAGGACGAGGCTATCGGCGATTATCGCAAGAAGTTTAATTCGTCTTTTGCCACCCAGGACGGGTACAAAGAATTGTTCCTGGCTCCCGATGCCGAAATTCTGGTGGTGGACGATACTGTAGTGAACCTGACTGTTGTTAAGGCACTCCTTAAGAAAACGCAGATACGAATCGATGTGGCCAAAAGTGCTGCAGAGGCCCTTGTTAAGACCGTTCAGAAGCACTACGATACTATTCTTCTCGACAACCGTATGCCCGGCATGGACGGAGCCGAAGCCCTTCCCATAATGCGTACTCAGGAAGGCGGCTTAAATCACGAAACTCCCATCATCTGTCTCACCGCCGACGCTATCAGCGGCGCCAGGGAGCGATACCTCGCCGAAGGCTTTACGGATTACCTCACCAAGCCCATCGAAAGTGTGGCGCTCGAGCGGATGCTTCTTAAGTACCTACCGAAGGACAAGGTAAAATAAAGACACAGAAAACCCACAGTCACCTTATTACAGGGCTGTGGGTTTATTATTGCTATTTCTTGTGTTTGAGTGCTCCCAGGGCGAATTCCCAGAAGGCTTCACATGCAGGGGAGATTCTTCTTTTTTTGCTCTTAATAAGCAGGTAGGAGGCTACTGCCTCGGGATGGTCGATGTTCTTCACCGTAACGTATTCATCGTCCACCATGGTGCCCTTGGCCCTCGGGAATATGGCTATGCCGATACCGGACTTGGCCAGTTCCCTCACGTTAATCATGTGAGCGGCCTTGCAAGCCACGTTAAGGGGCTTCTGCGGGTCGGGCATCCATTCCCTGAACTCATCGCTTCTGGAGGCTCTGGAGGGGATTATAAGTGGCTTATCAGCCAGATCTGCAGGCTTGATGCTCTTGCCGGGTTTACGTGCCAGGGGATCGCTGTTGGGGATTATGGCCGCCCAGGGCTCCGAATGAATATGCTCGGATATAATCTCCGGGTCCGAGAAGGGCTCCATTACTATGGCGATATCGCATAGACCGTTGTGGGTACGATGCACTATCTCGTCGGTTGTGCCGCTCCATATATCGAATGTTACGTCCGGGTGAAGCTTCTTAAAGCCCGCAATCCACTCCGCCAGCATATGGGGACCGTAGCCCGAAACCGTGGCTATATACACAATTCCCTTAAGACTGCTGCCCATCTTGGAAATATCTGCCTTGGACCTGTTCTCAATATCTAACATCTGTGCCGCATACTGCTTAAAAAGAATGCCTGCCTCGGTTAAATGAAGCGAGTGGGGCGTCCTTTCAAAAAGCTCCGTGCCCAGTTCCTCCTCCAGGTCCTTAATCTGCCTCGACAAGGGCGGCTGCGCAATATTAAGCTTCTCCGCTGCTTTCGTAAAATTCATCTCTTCCGCCACAGCCATAAAGTATCTTATGTGCCTAAGTTCCATAGGTGTGCCCTCCATTTTGCGATACCTTTAAGGTATCGTCACACCTTTATTATATGTATTTCACAATTTTCTTGCAACGGCTTATATTAAAGTTACAAAGAAACAATACAGCGAACCGGCCGGAACGCAGACACATATTAATCGTTTTTTTCACAGAAAGGAGTTTTATCATGAAGAAAATCGAGAAGTTTTTAGAGTCGCTGTTGGAAACATTTTCACACGTAGCAAAATTCTAACTTAAGAGAGTTACTTTAAATATTTAATGCAGTCAGGGGTGCCGTGCGCAATGTGCGGCATCCCGTTTCCTTTTTATTTGAATATTTTTCCGTATAACAAAAGAAAGAGAAGATACTTAGCATCTTCTCTCCCTTTTTGAGAATGGTACATTGGGGTTATGGGGTATGGTCTTATTATGCATTAGAGTAATTAAAGAATTATTAAAGGAGCAAAAAAATTTTAAAAAAATTTTTGCTCCTTTAAAATTACAGGTATTTAAGCAGTTCGGGACGGATTTCGTCGTTAAGAGAATCCACGATTCCGAAGTCCATTTCCCTAAATGACCATGCGGTTCTGGGGATATTGTAGTGGTCCAAAACTTCATGAATGTCTCTGTACCAGTCAAGGACGCTCTGACGGTCGGCCTTGTCAATTACTCCGTATTCACCGCAGTAGAGTTCAACGTTATATTTCTCAGAAACTTCTATTGCCTTCTTGAAAGCATTGTAGAAGAACTGTGAATCAATAATGCCTTCGGGAAGATCCTTGAAGTGTCCGTCAAAGTCATCGCCGAATATATCGTGGGAAGCTTTACGCAACTCACTTACGGGACGCTTGTAGGCAGTCCTAAAGTCTCTCGGCATCTTGCTAACCCATCCTGCCGACTGATGGGTAAATACCATGGGGTCGTAGCAGTGGAACGTATATACCACATGGTCGTCTACGGGCTTCGGTAAAAGTGTAAGTCCTACGATGCTGCTGTTGTAAATGCCGCCGATAATAACGGTCTTCTCAGGTACGATTTCATGAATGAGTTTAATGGTCTCTGTGGAAATACGATTCCAGTCTTCGGCCATTCTGTATTCCGTAACTTCGTTGAGAAGTTCGAATGCCATAATCTCCTCATGACCGTATCTTCGGGTAAACTCAAGCCACAAGTCCTTAAACATATCCTGAAGCTTGGGGTCTGTGAAGAAACTGCAGTACTCCGCATTGTCAAATACATATCCGCAGCATTTGTGAAGATCGAGGACAATCTTAAGTCCGTATTTGCGACACCACTTAATGCAGTCGTCCACGTGCTTGAAGCCGCTTTCTATAAAGCTTCCGTCTTCACGCTGCACTACATTGTAATCGATGGGAAGACGGACATGGTCCAGCCCCCAGCTCTTAATGGTCTCAATGTCTTTCTCGGTAATAAAGGTGTTGTAATGCTCCTCATTGTAACGGGGACCGCACTGGGACAGCCAGCCGCCCAGATTAACACCCTTAAGGTAACCTTCCATAAGTTTCATGCTCACCGCCGTATCCGCCCTGAACTCGGGCTTTTTAGTATAGTCTGTCCGGAAAATTATACCACAGAAAGCATGTAAAAACCACATAAAACAGCCATTCCGGGCCTAAATAAACTCCGTAACATGCTTGCGCTTCCATTTGGCAAAATGATTGAGCTGGCAGGCGGGATTGTTACGCTCCTCAATGGCTATGTGCTCAAAATAAGCCTTCCACATGGCCGTGAAGAAATCCTCATAGTCCTCGGTGGTACGAAGCCTCTCAAACTCCTCGTCGGAAAGCTTGCGTATATAGTATCTGCTGTTAATCGGATGAACCGCCGCCTCGCGGTGAACATCGTCGATAATAATCCAGTACTCGGAAGGCATTCTGTCCGAGAAATGCTCGCACACAGGCAAAAGAACGCGGCTCTTGGGCTCAATATGGGACACGAAAACATCCCCGAGCCTGTTAAACCTCGCAAACTCTATAAAGCTGCTGACCTCCCTGCCGAAGCGTATCCGTATGGCCTTAAAACGAGCCACTGCATTGAAACCGTAAGCATCCAGCACCCCCGCTCCAAGCCTGAAGCCCAATACCAGCACTCTGTAGACCGTATCAAGGGCATCCGGCTCATAGGCTCCCAGAGCAAAGACCACCTCGCTGTAAAACGCAGGAGAAATCTTAGCATTGATGGCATCCGCCACCGCCATAGCCTTCTTAATGTCAGCCTCAACATGCACATAACGATCAAACATATTAAGCTGTTCAACAGGCGCCACCTGAAGCCTTACATTGTCATGTCCGAGCCTGCTGTACCAGGCATCATATATGCAGGTCAGCATGGATTCAAGGGAATCCTCACACACAAACACTGTCATCGTCCCGCCGCCTCCAAACCGTAGTCAAATATGCTCATCTGTCTGTAGGTAGTCCTGTCTGAGAAGTTGTAGACCTCGCGCCTGTCAACGTCCGTAAGACGATTGAGTATGAATCGCTCTTCTATGGGTATCCTGTCCATCATCTTACCGCCGCAGGTAATAAAGTAACGTGCCCTCTTAAGCACTACGCCCATCTTCTTGAGCGCATCAAAAGTGAGGCCTCCGTATCGTCTGGCCCTGAATATCCTCTCAAGGCTCTTGGGGCCGATACCGGGCACCCTGATAAGCACATCCGCCGGCGCGGTATTAACCTCCACCGGGAACACATCAAGATGTCTCACCGCCCAGTCACACTTGGGGTCTATAGCCTCATTGAAATTGGGTCTCTCGGGACTTAACAGCTCCGAAGCCGAGAATCCGTAATATCTTAACAGCCAGTCCGCCTGATAGAGCCTGTGCTCCCTTAAAAGCGGCACGGCACTGCCCTTCGCCGGAAGCGCCGCATCCTCATTGAGCGGCACATAGGCGGAAAAGAAAACCCTCTTTAAATCAAAGTTCTTGTAAAGCTGTTCACTTACCGTAATAAGCTCAAGGTCCGAATCCTGAGTAGCTCCCACTATCATCTGGGTACTCATGCCCGCCGGAGCAAACGGTCGCCTCAAATTCCTGTCGAGTGCCCTCTCCGGCACTATCAGCTTGTGATCACCCGAAGTCTCAAGACGCATCTGCAAAAAAATATTGTTCTCAAGCCTGTTATTGATAACCGCCCTCTCCATCTGCGGAGTCTTGCCTATAGCCACTCTGTGAGCCGCTATGGTACCGCTGATCTGCGCCATGGGCTTGACGATATTGTTAAAGTTCTTGCCGGGAGCCAGTTTCTTAAGGCTCTCGCTGTTGGGAAGTTCAAGATTCAGGCTGATACGGTCCGCCAGGAGCCCCGCCTGAGCCAGCAGTTCCTCGGGCGCACCCGGAATAGCCTTAACGTGAATATATCCGTTAAAGCGGTATTTATTGCGAAGCAGGCTCAAAGTCCTGCAGATTAACTCCATGGTATACTCGGGACTGTTAAGCACTCCCGAACTTAAGAAAAGCCCCTCAATATAATTGCGCTTATAAAACTCAATCACAAGATTACATATCTCGTCGGGGGTAAAGGTCGCCCTATGTACGTCATTG